>Ga0315276_10001207_pt1 | contig 23061 bp, 22 predicted proteins | sample YL17G05_0_MG_FD_204542 | JGI IMG/M metagenome (GOLD analysis project Ga0315276, IMG submission 204542) | Sediment microbial communities from Yellowstone Lake, YNP, Wyoming, USA - YL17G05_0 | ecosystem: Environmental > Aquatic > Freshwater > Lake > Sediment | place: USA: Wyoming | collected... | reverse complement strand
TCAAATCCAAGGTGCATCCCATCCAAGCCCTGATGGAGCTGGCGGCCGCCCGTTAAATACTTTGGGCCTTGGATTTGGGCCAGAATCAATCAAAAACTGACGCGGAACCTATCCCCGCTGCCGAAACCACCTTTATGCTTCGCGCACCCCGTCCGCTGAAGGGTCGTTTCGCGAGGCGTCGTGAGGCGGGACGGGGTGCGGTGCCCTGCGGGCCGGCATGCAAAGCCGGCACCCGGGCGGCGCCGGGGCTCCGCCCGGAGGTAATACGGCCTCCTGCCAGGAGCTGGCTGACGACCTGAGGCGGGCATCGTACGACATGACGACGCATTCGAAACCCCGGCCTCAGGCGAAAGCGCGGCCCGGCTAAGCCGCAAAACATCGCTTTGGCGCGCCGAAAGGTGCCCGCGCGTTCCCGCAAGGAACGCGAACCAAAATGGATTTGCGCTTTTCGGCGCGCCATTCCCCTTCGGGGGACGATCTAAGCAAACTCCGGACGCGGAACGCGTCGCGGCAAGGAGATCGCATGCCTTGTTCGGGTGGCCTTCGCCACAAGTGTCATTCCGGCGGAAGCCGGAATCCAGCGCGCGAAGCGCAAAATCAAAAAACTGGATACCGGCTTTCGCCGGTATGACACCAGGGCAGACGGGGGGCCGTCGCTTGCTGGGCTCCCGCCTATGAGTTAGAAGCCGCAAAGCCAGAGCCTCTCACGTCAGCCGCGATTCCCATGAGCCAGAAAGACGAGACGGTCCGCCCCGAGGCCCGCCTGCCAAAGGGCCTATTCGACGCATCGGCGGGCGAAATCCGCGCGACGGCGAAGATGCTCGCCACGATCAGGGACGTCTTCGAATCCTACGGCTTCGAGCCCTTCGACACCCCGGCCATCGAATATTCGGACGCGCTCGGCAAGTTCCTGCCCGATCAGGACCGGCCCAATGAAGGCGTGTTCTCCTTCAAGGACGACGACGAGCAATGGCTCTCGCTCCGCTACGATCTGACCGCGCCGCTCGCCCGCTACGTGGCGGCGAATTCCACCACGCTGCCCAAGCCCTTCCGCCGCTATCAGTCTGGGCCGGTGTGGCGGAACGAGAAGCCGGGGCCGGGCCGCTTCCGCCAATTCACCCAGTTCGATGCCGATACGGTGGGCGCGGCATCCATAGCCGCCGATGCCGAGTTCTGTATGCTCGCCGCCGACACGCTGGAGGCGCTCGGCGTCCCGCGCGGGCAATATGTGGTGAAGGTCAATAACCGCAAGATTCTCGACGGCGTTTTGGAGGGCGTTGATCTCGGTGGCGAAGCGAACACCGCGAAACGTCTTATCGTTCTTCGAGCAATCGACAAATTTGATCGGATCGGCTCCGAAGGCGTCAGGCTCTTGCTCGGTCGCGGACGACGAGACGAGTCTGGTGATTTCACTAAAGGAGCTGAACTCACGGACGTGCAAGCCGCCCACGTGATGGTAATGTTCGACATTGCGGGCATGGCTGATGACGCCATGCTCGCGCACAAGGTGCCGACGAAGGCGCATGGCGCTAGTGTTGAAGATGTTCGGAAAGCCGAGGGAATTCGAGCAGACGCAATCTTTGCTGGTCTCTCACCAATTTTGATCAAACGGGCCAGCGGACTTCAGGGTCTTTCGGAACTTCGAGAGCTCTGGCGGTTGGTTTCGGGAGCTGGTTACGACGATGGTCGAATACGCATCGACCCATCCGTTGTCCGCGGCCTTGAATATTACACCGGCCCAGTGTTCGAGGCGGAGCTGACCGCGTCCATCACTGACGATCGCGGCCAGCCGATCCGGCTCGGCGCCGTGGTGAGCGGCGGGCGCTATGACGGCCTCGTCGAGCGCTTCACCGGCGAGAAGGTTCCAGCCACCGGCATCTCCATCGGCGTCTCGCGCCTCCTCTACGGATTGAGGATTCTGGGAAAGCTCCCGGCCGAAACCACGCAAGGCCCTGTGGTCGTGCTCGTATTCCACGACCAGCCGATCGAGAATTATCAGCGGCTCGTGAACCAGCTCCGCAAGCCGGATGAGGGCGGTCCACCAATTCGTGCGGAAATGTATTTGGGAACCGGCAAGATTGGCGCGCAGACCAAATATGCCGACAAACGCGGCTCCCCTTGCGTCGTCATCCAGGGCGGCGATGAGAAGGCCAAAGGCGAGGTTCAGATCAAGGACTTGATCCTTGGCGCCGCGCTCACCTCGATCAAGGACCGCGACGAATACCTAAAGAAGCAGGCCGAGGCGCAGTTCGCCGTGCCCGAGGAGAAGCTCGTCGAGGCGGTGCGGGGCGTGCTCTCCCGTCACAAAGCATAAAGCCCATGACCGCGGAATCGGCGCGAGAGTTTGAGGCTCTGGAAGCCCAAGCCGCCACCCTGCTCGAAATGTTCAGGCGGGCTGGCTACGAGCAGGTTGCGCCCTCGATCATCCAGCCGGCGAATGTCTTTCTCGACCAGATCGGCGAGGCGATCAGAGGCCGTACCTACGTCTTCACCGATCTTGCCGGCGAGGAGCTGTGCCTTCGGCCGGACCTCACGGTGCCGGTGTCGCGCCTTTATCTGGAGCGCCACCCGCAGGCCGATGTGCAAGCCCGCTATTGCTATAACGGCCCGGCCTTCCGCTTTCAGCCTGGAGGGGCGAGCCTGACGCACCCCCGCGAGTTCCGCCAAGCGGGCATCGAAAGCTTTGGCGCGGCCGACCGCGACAGCGCCGATGTCGAGATCGTCCGGCTCGCCGTCGAGGGCGTGCGGAGCGCTGGGCTAAAAAGCTTTCGCTTGCGCTTGGGCGACATCGCCGTGTTCTACGCCCTGATCGAGGCGCTTTCGCTGCCCGAGCGCTGGCGGCTGAAGCTCCGCCATTATTTTTGGCGGCCGCCTGCCTTCCATGCGCTGCTCGCGCGCCTTGCCAAGGGCGAGCGCCCCTATGGCGATGGCCCGGTCGCCGCGCTTGCCGCCACGCTCGTTACCGAGGATTCGGCCCGCGCCGAGGAGCTGGTTGCGAATTATATCGAGACCAAGGGCTTTCCGCTAACCGGCAATCGCTCACTAGGCGAGATCACCGAGCGGTTGCTCGATCACGCTGCAGACCTCCGCGCCGACCCTCTCCCTAAGGAGGTCGCGACCATCATCGATTGTTATTTGGCGGTGGAGGCGCCCCCCAAGGAGGCGGTTGACCGCATCGCCAGGATCGCCAAGGGCGCTGGCATTGACCTCGGGCCTGCGCTCTACATACTCGCCCGGCGCTTCGAGCGTCTGGAGGAAAGCGGCATTGGCCTCAGTCTTGCGCGCTTCGCCACCGAATTCGGCCGCGACCTCGAATATTATTCCGGCCTCGTCTTCCAGATCGAGGCGGGACAAGGCGACAAGGCAAGCCCGATCGCCGGCGGCGGCCGCTACGATGGGTTGCTGCGCAGTCTTGGCGCAGCCGTGGAGGTGCCGGCGGTCGGCGCCGCCATCCACACCGAGCGCTTGCTCGCTGCCATCGGGGGGCTTGCCTGATGGCCGCGAAGCTCATCATCGCCGTGCCCGCCAAGGGCCGCCTCAAGGATGCGGCCGCCAGCCTGTTCGAGCAGGCGGGCCTCGCTTTGCGGAAAAGCGGCCATGAGCGTGGCTATCGTGGGGTGATCGAGGGGCTCGATGACGTGGAGGTGGTGTTCCTCTCCGCCGCCGAGATCGTGCATCAGCTGAAAGCGGGCCGCATTCATCTTGGGATCACCGGCGAGGATTTGATCCGCGAGACGCTTCCCGACGCCGAGGCCAGAGTGGAGTTCTTGGCGCCGCTTGGCTTCGGCCGCGCCGACGTGGTCGTTGCCGTTCCCGATTGCTGGATCGACGTCGCCTGTATGGCCGATCTGGAAGACGTTGCCGTTCAGTTTGCGCGGACCCATGGCAGGCGTCTGCGCGTTGCCACCAAATATATGAACCTGACCCGGCGTTTCTTCGCGCGGGCCGGCGTCGCGGGATACCGCATCGTGGAGAGCGTGGGCGCCACGGAAGGCACGCCCGCCGCTGGCACGGCGGAGCTGATCGTCGACATCACCACCACCGGCACGACGCTCCGCGCCAATCATTTGAAGCTGTTGCAGGACGGGCTGATCCTGAGGTCGCAGGCTTATCTGGTGGCCGCGCGCGCCGCGGAGCGGAGCCACCCGGCCGTCGAGCTTCGCGACGCCATTCTCGCCCGCCTAACTGTCGATACGAACTGAGAGTCTCTTCATGGTCATCCGTCTCGCGCTCCCGGCGCTGCTCGCGTTCTCCTGGCTTGGCGCGGCCAGCGCGGCGCCTTCGCGCATCATCATTCTGCGCCACGGCGAGAAGGCAGATGCTTGAAAGCATTGCGGCGTGGGGCAAGGCCGCGCGGACGCGCTCGCCGAGTTCTATCTCGGCCGCGACGCCGCAAAGCCTATTTTCACTGGAGGCGAGGCCATTCTCGCCATCACTCTGCATACGCTCAACGGACTGAAGTCCGCAAGCGGCTGCGATACAAAGGGCGCCTCGGAGTGAGGAGCCTCACGCCAGGCTGAGATCCATCTCGCCCCTGGCGCCCGCGCCGTCGCCCCGCGACACTGGCGCGAGGTGATGGCGCCCGGCGCCGTCGGGCTTAAGCTCCAAGAAGCGCTCATGGTAGGCGACGAGGCTCGAGCGGTGGCCGATCGAGACGATGGCCGTGCCCGGCAAGCGCTCGAGCAGAAGGCGGTAGAGCATCTCCTCGGCACGCTCGTCGAGCGCACTGGTCGCTTCGTCGAGGAACAGCCAATCGGGCTTCTGCAGCAGCGCGCGCGCGATCGACAGCCGCTGCTGCTCGCCGACGGAAAGCTGGTCGGCCCAATAGGCGGTCTCGTCGAGCCTGTCCTGCAAAGCCCCGAGCCCGGTGGCCGATAGGACCTCGTCGATCTCGGCAGGGGAAAATGCATTTTCTGGTCCGGGATAGGCGAGCGCTCCCCTGAGCGTGCCAAGGGGCAGATAAGACCGCTGCGGCAGGACCAGGAGATCGGCGCCGTGCGGGACGCGAATGATGCCGGAGCCGAACGGCCAAACGCCGCCCAGCGCCCGGAATAGGCTCGTCTTGCCTGAGCCGGAAGGCCCCGTCACCAGCACATGCTCGCCCGGCTCGATGACGAGACCGGAGACGCGCACGATCTCCTCGCCATTCGGCAGGCCGACGATCAGCTCTTCGGCGAGAAGGGCGGTACCGCCATCGCTCACATGCTCGACGCGGGGAGCAGCGCTGTCGAGCGACCGCGCCCAATCAATCGAGGCGTCGAAGCCCGCGAGTCGGTTCAGCACCGCCTTCCAATCGGCAATTTCCGGGTAGGCCTTGACGAAGAAGGACAGCGCGCCCTGCACCTGGCCGAACGCCGATGCGATCTGCATCAGGCCGCCCAGCATCATGGAGCCAGCAAAATAGAGCGGGCTCACCACGATGAAAGGGAAGATGATGGCGACCTGCGAATAGCCCTGGGTGAGGAAGGTCAGCCGCTTGGTGCGCTGCATGATCCCGTACCAATTGCCGACTACGCGCCCGAAGCGATCGAGCAGGCGCTCCTCCTCGGCGCGCTCGCCGGCGAGCAGCGTCACTTCTTCGGCGTTCTCGCGCAACCGCACCAGCGAGAAGCGGAAGTCCGCCTCATAGCGCTGCTGGTCGAAATTGAGGCGGATCAGGGGACGCCCGACAAGATGGGTCACCCAGGTGCCGATGACGGCGTAGATCAGCGCGGCCCAGACGAGATAGCCGGGAATGTTGAAGGACTTCGAGCCGATCATGAGCGGGCTGCCCGATGACAGGTTCCACAGGATCACCACGAAGGAGACGAGGGTGACGATGGAGCCGAGCAGCGAAATGCCGATGTCGAGCGTGCCGTTGATGAACTGCCTGATGTCGTCGGCGATGCGCTGGTCTGGATTGTCGGCCGAATCGCCTTTTAGCCGCATGCGGTAATGCGTGCCTTGGCCGAGCCAGCGTCCGAGATAGCGCGTGGTAAGCCAGCGGCGCCACCTGATCTGCAGCCATTGCTGCAGATAGAGCTGATAGACGGCGCTGACGATGAAGACCGCCGCGAGCAGGCTGAACACGCCGAGCTGGGAGATGAAAACGTCCCAGTCCTTGTTCTGCAGCGAGTCGTAAAAGGCTTTGTACCAGGTGTTGAAGCGCACGTTCAGCCAGACCTGAAACAGCTGCAGCGCGATCACGGTGGCAAGCAGCACGCGTCCCGCCCAGCGGTCCTCCGAGCGGAAATAGGGGAGCGCGATGCGCGCGAACTCTCGGGTTGAATTACGGAATCCGGCCAAACCAGGGATGCTCCAGGGGGCTGCGAGGAGTTGAGCGCTATGCGCTGAGGACGATAGGGCGCGAGCAGGCGCTTGGGAAATTACGTTTGCGTAAGCCTAGGGAACCCGCCTGGTAGGAATAAAGCAGAAAGGGCGGCCAATGGCCGCCCTTTCCTTAACCGACAGTCCCGATTTCTGGTCTGATTACATCATGTCCATGCCGCCCATGCCGCCGCCCGGCATGTGCGAATGCTCATCCTTCTTCTTCGGCGACTCGGCGACGCCAGCCTCGGTGGTGACGAGGAGACCGGCGACGGAGGCTGCATCCTGCAGCGCCGTGCGCACGACCTTGGCGGGGTCGATGATGCCTTTCTCGACGAGATCGACATACTCATTGTTCTGCGCGTCATAGCCGAAGGTCGGCGATTTCTGGTCGAGCACCCGGCCCACTACGATCGAGCCTTCGACGCCCGCATTCTCGGCGATCTGGCGGATCGGAGCCTGTAGCGCGCGGCGGACGATGTTGATGCCGGCCTCCTGGTCCTCGTTGTCGCCCTTGACCTTCAGCGACTTCGAAGCCCACAGCAGAGCGACCCCACCGCCGGGCACGATGCCCTCCTCGACGGCGGCCCGGGTCGCGTTCAGCGCATCGTCGACGCGATCCTTCTTCTCCTTGACCTCCACTTCCGTGGCGCCGCCGACCTTGATCACGGCAACGCCGCCGGCGAGCTTGGCCAACCGCTCCTGCAGCTTCTCCTTGTCGTAATCGGAGGTGGTATCCTCGATCTGCTGCTTGATCTGGCCGATACGGGATTCGATATCGGTCTTCTTGCCGGAACCGCCGACGATGGTCGTGTCGTCCTTGGTGATGGTGACCCGCTTGGCCTTGCCGAGCATCTGCACGGTGACGTTTTCGAGCTTGATGCCGAGATCCTCGGAGATCAGCTCACCGCCGGTGAGCACGGCGATGTCCTGCAGCATGGCCTTGCGGCGGTCGCCGAAGCCAGGGGCCTTTACGGCGGCAACCTTCAACCCGCCGCGCAGCTTGTTGACCACGAGGGTGGCCAGCGCCTCGCCCTCGACGTCCTCGGCGATGACCAGCAGCGGCTTGCCCGACTGCACCACCTGCTCGAGCAGCGGCAACAGCGCTTGCAGACCGGAGAGCTTCTTCTCGTAGATGAGGATGTAGGGGCTTTCGAGCTCCGCCACCATCTTCTCGGCGTTGGTGATGAAGTAGGGCGAGATATAGCCGCGGTCGAACTGCATGCCTTCGACCACTTCGAGCTCGCTTTCGAGGCTCTTCGCTTCCTCGACGGTGATCACGCCTTCATTGCCGACCTTCTGCATGGCCTTGGCGATCATGTCGCCGATGGCCTTTTCGCCGTTGGCCGAAATGGTGCCGACCTGTGCGATCTCGGCCGACCCGCTCACCTTCTTGGCGCGCTTCTTGATGTCGGCGATGACCTCGGCCACGGCCTTGTCGATGCCGCGCTTCAGGTCCATCGGGTTCATGCCGGCGGCCACGGATTTTAGACCCTCGCGCACGATGGCCTGGGCGAGCAGCGTGGCGGTCGTGGTGCCGTCCCCGGCGGTGTCGTTGGTCTTCGACGCCACTTCGCGCAGCATCTGCGCGCCCATGTTCTCGAACTTGTCCTCGAGCTCGATCTCCTTGGCGACGGTAACGCCGTCCTTGGTGGAGCGCGGAGCGCCGAAGGATTTCTCTAAGATGACGTTACGGCCCTTGGGCCCGAGCGTGACCTTGACCGCATTGGCCAGGATGTCGACGCCGCGCATCATCCGCTCGCGGGCGTCGGCGGCAAATCTTACGTCTTTCGCTGCCATTTCACTTTTCTCCGTTGATGTCTTGTCGTCTTGAGGTGGGGACGCTTCAGCCGAGGATGCCCATGATGTCGGACTCCTTCATGATCAGCAGCTCCTCGCCGTCGATCTTGACCTCGGTGCCGGACCATTTGCCGAACAGCACCTTGTCGCCGGCTTTGACTCCCATGGGCTGCAGCTTGCCGTCCTCGCCGCGCGCGCCGGGGCCAGCCGCAACCACTTGGCCCGTCTGGGGCTTTTCCGCCGCCGTATCTGGGATGATGATGCCGCCTTTGGTCTTGAGCTCCTCCTCGAGCCGCCGAACGACGACGCGATCATGGAGCGGACGAAATTTCATGGGTTTTCTCCTGAGATGACTGGGATCAGGGTGTAAGGGATGGGTTCGTTGGCACTCATAGAAGTTGAGTGCTAACGAACGCCCTATGGATAACGGGAGCGCTGGCCCCCTGTCAAGCAAACCGGCGAGGCGCGAGCCCGGAAAATGCTTCACCCGGGCCGCTTCTTGACCATGATGGCAAGCGCCGCAAGCGCGCCGAACCAAGCAGCGGATCGAGCAAGTCGGCGCTGACCGGGACCCATCCAGAAGCGGCTCTTCCCTAAGATCAAGTGCTTGACCGGCCTTTCTCGCTGTCCATATGGACGAGCAGTGCCGCGGGATAGCGCTCCCCGGCGGCAGCACCCGCGGGTAGCGCGCGTGCGAGTGCCGCAAGGTCATTGGGTGAAAGATCGACCTTGAGAGCGCCCAAGGCCTCGGTCAGACGATCGCGCCGCCTCGCGCCGACCAAGGGGACGATATCGGAACCTTGTGCCGCGACCCAGGCGATCGCCACCTGCGCCACGGACGCTCCGAGCTCGCCCGCGATTCCCTGCAGTTTATCGACCAAGGCAAGATTGGCCTCCAAATTCGCGCCCTGGAAGCGCGGACTGTTCCCACGGAAATCGCGCTCGCCCTCGCGCGCCTTCGACCAATGGCCACTGATCAGCCCGCGGGAAAGCACGCCATAGGCGGTGATGCCGATCTGAAGCTCGCGGCAGACCGGCAGGATCTCAGTCTCGATCCCGCGCGAGATCAGCGAGTATTCGATCTGCAAATCGCTGATCGGATGCACGGCGTGGGCGCGGCGGATGGTCTCCGCGCCCACCTCCGAAAGCCCCACATAGCGGACATAGCCGGCCTTCACCATGTCGGCGATCGCCCCGATCGTGTCTTCGACGGGTACGTTCGGATCGAGCCGCGACGGGCGGTAGATGTCGATATGATCGACGCCGAGCCGGCGCAGCGAATAAGCGAGGAAGTTCTTCACGGCGAGTGGCCTGGAATCATAACCCGACCAATTTCCGGCCGGATCGCGGAGCGCGCCGAATTTGACGCTGATAATCACGCCGTCGCGGCCGCTGCCGGCAAGCGCCTCGCGGATGAGCATTTCGTTGTGGCCCATGCCGTAGATGTCGCCGGTGTCGAGCAGCGTGATGCCGGCATCCAAAGCGCCGTGGATCGTGGCGATGCTCTCGTTCCGGTCGGCCGGCCCGTAGAGGTCGGACATACCCATGCAGCCAAGGCCGATGGCCGAGACCTCGGGACCCGCCGCGCCAAGCTTTCGATGGATCATGGCTGGCTCTCCTTGACTGAAGCGCGCCACGGTCACTGTGGGCGCGGATTAGCTAGGCCCGCGCGGGCGCTCATAGGACGAGGCGGACATAGCCCAGTCCGAGATACATCAGGACGAAAATGCCGACCACCAGCAGGAGGAGCCGACAGATCGACGTCCGGGCCCGGTTGGAGAGGGTGTCGGCGAACGGGTTGGGCAGGTGCTTGAAACAGGACGCGGCGAAGGACCCGACGAGATCTTCATGCCGCCTCATCACCGACCAGGCCTGAACTGTGATGATTAGCCAGGCGCCGCTGATGAGAAGGCCGGCGGCAAGCATGGCAAGTGCCACCCACTTATTCTCCCACAGCACCGCCGGACTGATGGCGAGAGCACCAATAAGCGAATTGGCGAAGAGGCCGGTCCAGCAGATGACCTTGGTATGAGCCGCGCGGTTGCCCGGGTGTTTGCCGAACACTCCGTTCAACGCATCGACCAGCTGATCGGGTCCGGGTGGTTCTTTAGCACGGACCGCTAAGCCGGCGAAAATCGCGAGGCCAACCACGCCTGCCAGAGCTCCGATTTCGATGTGTCTGAAGGTCATGCTGTCGGCACTCCTTCGAACGGCAGTGGAACCAAGCAAATTCCCGAGAAAGCACTAAGCCTCAATGCGCCTGTGTGCCATGGCCAAGCGGGCAAGAATTGTCGCATAGGGCCGTTATCATATTCTGGCGACGTGACGGAATTTTCTCCGGGCGTGCGCGACTATCCCGCAAGGATCGCCGGCGCGGCGCACCAACAAGAGTCGTCCGCCGCCATTTGGGCCTGCCGCGTCTTGGCGGTCATCGTCTTCGTGATTATCGTCTTGGCTGTGATCGCGAGAGCCCTTAGGCTACTTGATAGCTATGCTTGCATGCTTGCCGCCGCATGGTGGCGGGGCAAAGGGACCAGCCGAAGCTGAGTATGACAAGCCATGACCTCTAAGTCGACCGCTGCCTCTGGACGCCTCACTCTGCTAGATGTGGTGGTCCTTATCGCCATGGCTGTCATCGCCGCGGCCTTCTCGGCCGGCCTCATTCTCAATTCAGGCATCGACGTCATGGCGGGCGTGATCGCGGGTGCTGCGCTCTTCACGGTCATGGCCTCTTCCCATTATGTGATCACGCGCCAGGCCCGCTCCGCCTCCGTCACCGGACGCATGGAGGAACTCGAGGAAGCGCTGATCGTGCTTGACGGCGACTTGCAGCGCATCGATCAGGTCGAGGACGACGTAGCCCGGCTCGATCTGCTGACGGACAAGGTTGAGCGTCTTGATCAGGCCGTGGCAGATTATCAGGGCGGCGATGCCGGTGCCGGCGCCGAGCAGCTCGCGCGCTTGTCGGGCGATCTCGAGCATCTGCAGGAGCGGCTCGGCGCGCTGCGCTCCGAAGTGGAGCTCGAGGCGCGGGCGCAGCGCGAGCAGATCGGTGGCGAGCTGAAATCTCTCGAAAGCTTGATCAAGGACCTCTCCCGTGAGTTGATGGCGGCCGCGCCCTTGCTCGCCGCCCCTGCCTCTCAAGAATTGGAGCTGACCTCCGAGGTTCCAATGCCGCTTGAGCAAAGCGAGACGGTTTCTGAGGACGCGCTGCCGCGCGAGCTGCCAGCCGAAACCCTCATGCAGGCTGAGGACGGCGGCATGGCCGAGGTCGAAGAGGCCGATATCGTCGCTCTTTTGGTCGATGAGATCGCGCTCGACCTCGCCCCCGATGAGGCCGCTCTCGACCGCGAGATGCTTGGCGTCGTGCGCCAGGCAATCGACGCGAGCCGGATCGACCTTTATCTGCAGCCGATCGTTGCTCTCCCCGAGCGCAAGCTCCGTTATTACGACGCGCTGACCCGCATCCGCACCGGCGCGGACGATGTCGTCTTGCCTCAGAGCTATCTGCGTGTTGCCGAGCGCGATGGTCTCATGCCGCGCATCGACAACGTCATGCTGGTCAAGAGCGTGCAGCTATTGCGGCGGCTGGGGCCCGAGTCCAAGCTCAAGGGCGTGTTCTGCACGCTCTCCGCCCAATCGCTGCTCGACCGCGACTTCTTCCCGGAACTCGTCGAGTTCTTGGAGGAGAACAGCGGCCTCGGCGACAGCCTCACCTTCCAGCTGAGCCAGCGAGCCGTCAGGGATCTGGGCACGAGCGAGCTCGCCAGCCTGAAGACGCTGGGTGAGCTCGGATTCTACTTCGCCCTCGACCACGTCGACGATCTCGACGCCGATTTCGGCGCGCTCCGCGATCATTTCTTCCGCTTCGTCAAGATCGATGCCGAGACGTTGCTACAGGGTACGGGGGCGGCTCGCGCACCGGTCCCCGCCGCCGACATGACGAGCCACCTCGATCGCTTCGATCTCAAGCTGATCGTGGGGAAGGTCGATGACAAAGAAAGTCTGGACCGGCTCTTGGACTATGGCGTGGAGCTCGCCCAAGGCGATCTCTTTGCCGAGCCGAAACCGGTGAGCCCGGAGATGTTCCGCGAGCTCGAGGACGCCGACACGGCCTTCGGCTAGCGGTGCCCGCCGTAACCGGGGATCAGCCAACCGCTATTTCTCCGGTATGGATTCTCTCTGGATCGCGTTGATCCCGTCACCGCCGACGGTCGACTCCAACGCGCGTTCTGCGCCTTCCTCGCCCTCCTTGGGGTGAGGCGCCATGGCGTTCGCGCCTTCACCATGAGGATGCGGCGCGGCTTCCGCAGGGCCGGTGTCGTCCTTGGGGGTGCCGTTATCTTGAGCGGGATCCAAGAGGTTCTCGACCTCCGAATTTTCCTCGTCGCCAGCCAGAATCGTCAAGCTGGATACGCTGCTGAGCGAGAACCGCGGCGTCGCATTGGCTGGGGCCAAGCCGAGCAGAGCGAGCGCGCAAGCCGCCGCGCCGGCTTTGAGCAGAAAGTAAGGCATGTTCATCTCCCCGTTGCTATCCTTTTGGGCATCGCCGAAGGCGATCGCGCCTAGTAGCACCAAATACGGAACATAATGTTACAAGAAACGGCAAAGCTTGTGCAAAGTTGAGGCGAAGCGAAACGAGCGAACTCGGCGCCGTAGCGGCGCCGGGCCCGGCTGCTCGCTAGTCCGTATATCGCATGCTGGAAGGCCAGTTGGTCGAGGGAAACAGCCTTTGCAGCTCCCGGATCTCGTCATGGCCGTTGCCATCGTACCTGTAGGAACCATAGTCCCGGGGATAGTCTCTCACGGCGTAATTGGGGTTGTAGGATCGGTATTGTCGCCGGTAGTAGCCCGCCTGCTCGACCGGCAATGCCGTCGAGGCCAAGCCATTCAACCCTTGTACGGGCGCGGCATCAGCCGGGCCCGAACTTGCGAACAGAAACACGCTGAACACGGCCGATGCCGCCAAGACAAGTAATTTCGGCAGTCTGGAAGGGAGGTAAGGCATGGTTGATCTCCTTTGCCGATTCTCCCTCGGCAGGTGGTATCTGGGGAGACCCGCAACGCCCTACAACGAAGCCCTGCTTCACAAAAAAGTGAGTGCCCCGCACCAGGGATCATGGTGGCCTCGGGGCGCCCTACGACCTTCTCTCGTACCGAGCGAGCTGATCGAGCGGGCGAGCGCCACCACGATTACTTGGCTCGCCGAGGGCGGGCTTGAGCGGGGGACTTAAGCGAGGTCGCCTTGACCCGCATTCCCTGAGCCTCTACGGGGGCGTCATGACGATCGGCACTGATACAGTTCCGGTGATTGGCTCCATCAAGGAGCTGGGCTCCAGCTACGCCGCCTGGCTCGTGGATATCTGGGGCGTGATGCATAACGGCGTACGGGCCTATGCACCCGCCGTCGAGGCGACGAAGCGTTTCCGCGAGCAAGGCGGGCTCGTCGTGCTTCTCTCCAACTCGCCGCGGCCGAGCGAGGGGTTGCAGAACCAGCTCCGCAGCTTCGGCGTCCCGGACCGTGGTTACGACGCCACAGTCTCCTCCGGCGACCTCACCCGCAACGAGCTTGCCAAACATCCGGGTGCACGTGTCTTCCATCTCGGGCCCGAGCGCGATTTGCCGGTCTTCGCCGGGCTCGATGTCGCGCGCGTCGATGCCAGCGAAGCCGAGCTCGTGGTGTGCACCGGCCTGTTCGACGACGAGACCGAGACGCCGGACGATTACGGCAAGCTACTGACCGAACTCGCGGGGCGAAGCCTGCCAATGCTTTGCGCCAATCCCGACCGCATGGTGGAGCGCGGCCACCGTCTCGTTTATTGCGCCGGCGCGCTGGCGGAAATCTATGGTGAGTTGGGCGGCAGCGTCATTTATGCCGGCAAGCCTTACGCCTCGATCTACCAGCTCGCCTTGGAGACCGTCGATGCCCTGGCCGGTAGGACGCTTGCGCGTGGTGAGATCCTTGCCATCGGCGACGGGGTCCGCACCGACATGGCCGGAGCGGCGAGCTTCGGGCTCGACGCCGTGTTCGTGGCGAGTGGGCTGCATGTGTCCAACGCTGCTCGTGGCGAGGATTCTGACGGCAACGCCAATCTCGATGAGCTTGTTCTCGCGGAATTGTTCGATGGCTTGAGGCCTCCGCGCGCCGCCATGCCTGCGCTTGTCTGGTGATTTCAGGCTTTGGCGAAGAGCGCGTCGATGCGCGCTTGATCCACACTTTGCCCCGGCAGGTCCGGCCCACTGAGCATGAGTTCCGTCTTGCGCCGCTGCCGCTCGGCCCCCGCCTTCTTCCCCGCGCGGTGTATGCGCGCAAGACGCGCGGCGATGATCTTATCGATGGCTTCGGCGACTTTCGCCGTGCGCGGACCGACAAAATCGTGGACGCCACACGCCGTCATGATGCTCATGGCCTTCGGCCTTCACCGAGGCACCGTTGTCGCTGTCGTAAGCAGGCCTTCTGTGGAGGTGAGAATGCAGCTAGCCGCCTCCTCCTCGGCGGTGCTGCGGATGGTGGCAAGCTCGCGTAAGACGTTTGCGAGCATGGCGATCTCGGCCGCGAAGGATTGGCTCGTCCTGCGGCGTTCGCCGAATGCGACCGGCGCAGGCCTGCGGCTTGTGGGAGCTCCCGACGGTGTGGCATTGAGGCGGGTCCTATGTGCTAACCGCTGAATACGGCGTCGATCTTGGCCTTCAGCGTTACGGCGTTGAACGGCTTGACGATGTAGTTGTTCACGCCGATCTTCTAAAGGGATCGGCCGTGAACGGAGGGTTAAGCCGCCCAGTCGGGGCTGGCGCCTTCGCGGCGGCCACGATATTGCAGTGCAACAGAGGCTTCGCTATTTTCGCGCGCGGAAATTCATGGGAGCACGGGGGATCGATGACCACGAATGGCAACGGGGCTGCAAATCAGGGCTATTTTTTCGAGGATCTGGCCGTCGGCATGGAGGCAAGCTACGCCAAGACGATCACCAGTGAGGACGTTCTGGCCTTCGCCGAGCTGTCGGGCGACACCAATCCCGTGCATTTGGACGATGCCTATGCCGCCGGGACCATGTTCAAGCAGCGCATCGCTCACGGGCTTCTGACGGCGAGCCTGATCTCCACCGTGCTCGGCACCAAGCTGCCCGGGCCCGGCTGCATCTATCTTTCGCAGAACCTCAAATTCCGCGCGCCGGTGCGCATCGGCGATGAGGTCGTGGCGACGGCGCGCGTGACGAGCCTCGACCCCGAGAAGGGCCGCGCCGTGCTGGCTACCGAATGCGCCGTCAACGGCAAGAGCGTATTGGACGGCGAGGCCGCGATGATGGTACCCCGCCGCGATCCGCGATCGTAATTCGCGCTCAAGCAGCGTAGCGATAGCGCATGAACGTCATGAGGATGCGAAGATGGACGTCGTCACCGGCTGGCGGGATGTGCCTGCGTCCGCGACAGGTGCGGTGCTCGCGATCGGCAATTTCGATGGCGTCCATCGCGGCCATCAGGCTGTTCTAGGCCGGGCGCATGACCTTGCCAAAGCTCAAGGCAAGCACTCGGGCGCCGTCGTGTTCGAACCACACCCCCGCGAGTTCTTCGCCCCCGAGCAGCCTTTCTTTCGGCTGACGCCGTTGCCGGTCAAGCTCGAACTCTTGGCCGCGCTGGGACTCGACGAAACCTTCGTCATCGACTTTGGGGCAGAGCTCTCAGGGCTCAGCGCCGAGGCCTTCGCCACCGACGTGATGGCCAAGAGCCTTGGCGCAAGCCACGTCGTGGTGGGCTACGACTTCACCTATGGCAAAGGCCGCACCGGCAACCCGGTGGAGCTCAAGGCGTTGGGGGTGAAGCTCGGTGTCACTACGGGTGGTTTTGGCGTCGATATCGTTCAGCCGGTGGCGCAAGGAGGGGTGATCTTCTCCTCGAGCAAGGTGCGCGAGCATCTCCGCCGTGGCGAAATGGGCGAGGCCGCCGAGCAGCTTGGCTATTGGTGGCGGGTGCGGGGGCGCGTTGAGTGCGGCGCCGGCCGAGGCAAGGGGATGGGATTCCCCACCGTCAATCTGCCTCTCGCGCAAGGCCAGGACGTCGGCCATGGCATCTACGCGGTGCGGGTCGAGCACGGCGCGCGCCGCCATCACGCCGCCGGCTATGTCGGCGCGCGCCCCACTTTCGGCGAAGGCCAGCCGGTGCTCGAAGCGTATCTCCTCGATTTCGCGGGCGACCTTTATGGGGAGGACATCGAGGTGGAGTTCATCGCGCGACTCCGAGGCGACGCTATGTTCACCAGTCCGGAGGCACTTGCCGCCCAGATGCAAGAAGATTGCGAGCAAGCCCGCGCCGTCCTCGCCAAGCTCGACGCCGACGATCCCATGCGCCAGTTCCCCTTGGGCCGCGCACTCGCCGGCGCCACTGGATTGTAGCAGGCGGCGTTGCTAGAACCCGCGTGCATCGCGCGGGCAAGCCGATGGGCGGGAAGCAAAGATCATGGCGAAAAGCAAGAGCAAGAAAACGGCTTCGCGCGCCAGCCAAGCGCGTGCGACGAAACCCGTGGCCAAGTTGAAGGCGCCATCGAAGTCGCTGAAGCGCGCCGGAAAAGCCAAGGCAGCGAAGGCCGCCACCAAGAAAAAGATGGTGAAGCCCGCAAGCAAGCCAAAGGCGACCCCTGCCAAGAAAACGGTGAAAACCAAGCAGAAGACCAAGGGGGCGAAGCCAGCCAGGCCCGCACCAAAGACGGTCCAGACCGGACGCGATTGGAGCGAGACGCTATTTCTCCCCAAGACCGACTTCCCCATGAAGGCAGGACTGCCGGAGCGGGAGCCCGAGCTGCTCAAGCGCTGGGAGCGGCTTCGCCTCTATGACCGGCTCCGCGAGGAGGCGATGGGGCGGACGAAGTTCGTCCTGCATGACGGGCCGCCTTACGCCAACGGCCATCTGCATATCGGGCACGCGCTGAACAAGATCCTCAAAGACGTGATTACCCGCTCGCAAGGCATGATGGGCAATGACGCCAATTACGTGCCGGGCTGGGACTGCCACGGCCTCCCCATCGAATGGAAGATTGAGGAGGAGAACTATCGCGCGAAGGGGAAATCGAAACCCGACCTCGCCGATCCGGCGGCGATGATCGCCTTCCGCCGCGAATGCCGCGCCTATGCCGAGCACTGGCTGAACGCGCAGCGTGAGGAGTTCAAGCGCCTAGGCGTCGAAGGCGACTGGCATCACCCCTACACCACCATGAGCTTCGACGCCGAGGCGACCATCGCCGCCGAGCTGATGAAGTTCGCAATGAACGGATTGCTTTATCGCGGCTCCAAGCCCGTGATGTGGTCGGTGGTGGAGAAGACCGCACTCGCCGAAGCCGAGATCGAATATGAGGAGATCACCAGTCCTGCGATCTATGTGAAGTTTCCTGTAGCTAGCTACTCGGGCCCCCAAATCGATATCGGTCCGGACGACGATGAGTTCCTGCTACCGGAGGAAATCCAAAATGCATCCTTTGTGATCTGGACGACGACGCCGTGGACCGTCCCCGGCAACCGTGCGATCGCGTTTTCGAAGCACATCGACTACGGCGTATACGAGGTCACCCATGCCCACGATGAAAATTGGGCGAGGGTAGGCGACAGGCTGATCCTTGCCGACAAGCTCGCCGAGGTGGTCTTCGAGGCCGCGCGAGTGGCTGCTTGGAGACGCTTCGGCCACGTGCCGTGGTCTTCTCTTGAAGCTATCGCCGCCTCTCATCCTCTTCGCGCCAGTGGTTACGACTTCCCGGTCCCACTGCTTGCCGGCGAGCATGTCACCGAAGATACCGGCACGGGGTTTGTGCACACCGCACCCGGTCACGGCACCGACGACTTCCAGATTTGGGAGCAGCATCAGGGGGAACTGATGCATCGGGAGATAGATACGAAAATCCCCTTCACTGTCGATGCCGACGGCTTCTTCACCAAGGACGCCCCCGGCTTCGAAGGCAAGCGCGTCATCGACGACAAGGGCAAATTCGGCGATGCCAACGACGCGGTGATCGAGGCGCTGATCAAGGCCAACGCGCTGATCGCCCGCTCCCGCCACAAGCACGACTACCCGCATTCCTGGCGGTCGAAGAAGCCGGTGATCTTCCGCAACACGCCGCAATGGTTCATCGCCATGGACAGCGCGATTCTGGAGGACGCTCCCACCGACACATTGCGCAAGCGCGCGCTTGCCGCCATCAGCGAGACGCGGTGGGTGCCGCCGCAAGGCGAGAACCGCATCCGCGGCATGATCGAGACGAAGCCCGACTGGGTGATCTCGCGCCAGCGCGCCTGGGGCGTACCCATCACCGTGTTCCGCAATATCAATCCGAGCTCTGACAGGTTTGACGATGTCGTGCCGAGCAAGGACTATTCCTGGTCGGGAGCGCTCATTGAGAGAGTGCGCGACGCCTTCGCCAAAGAAGGCGCCGATGCTTGGTTCGAGCCTGGCGCGCGCGAGCGCTTTCTCGGCGGTCTCGTCGATGATCCGGAAGATTGGGAGAAGATCGACGACATTCTCGACGTCTGGTTCGACTCTGGCTGCACCCATGCCTTCGTGCTTGAAGAGCGCGCGGACCTCAAATGGCCGGCCTCGCTGTATCTTGAAGGCTCAGATCAGCATCGCGGCTGGTTCCAGTCCTCGCTGCTTGAGGCTTGCGGCACGCGCGGCCGCGCGCCCTACGATGCCGTGCTCACCCATGGCTTCGTCAATGACGAGTCGGGGCGCAAAATGTCGAAGTCCTTCGGCAATGTGGTCGCGCCCCAGGACGTGATTAAGCAATCCGGCGCCGAGATCCTGCGGCTGTGGGCGATGAGCTCCGACTACGCCGACGACCTCCGCATCGGGCCGGAGATCGTCAAAGCCAATGTGGAATCTTATCGCAAGCTCAGGAACACGCTCCGCTTCCTGCTTGGCAACCTTGCCCATTTCGAGCCGGGCCAGGCGGTGCCCTACAGAGAGATGCCGGAGCTTGAGCGCTATATGCTCTCCCGCCTCGCCGAACTCGACGTGAGCGTCCGCGCGGGCTACGACGCCTTCGATTTCAAGCGCAACTTTCATGCGCTGTTCAATTTCTGTGTCAACGATCTCTCGGCCTTCTATTTCGATATCCGTAAAGACGCGCTCTATTGCGACCCCTACGGGAGCATGACGCGCCGCGCCGCGCTGACGGTGCTCGATGCGGCGTTCTCCGCGCTAACCGCCTGGCTAGCCCCCATGCTCTGCTTCACCATGGAGGAGGCCTGGCTCAATCGCTTCCCGGACGACAAGGGGTCCGTGCACCTTCGCCAATTTCCAGCGATCCCCGCCGCGTGGCGCGACGAGGCGCTGGCTGAGAAGTGGCGCAATGTGCGAGCGGTCCGCCGCGTGGTGACCGGCGCGCTCGAGATCGAGCGGAAGGAGCGACGCATCGGCTCGAGCCTCGAAGCGGCGCCGAAAGTCTACATTGCCGATCGGGATCTCCGCGCAGCGCTCCAAGGCATCGATCTCGCCGAGATCGCCATTACCAGCGGCGTGAGTTTGGCAGATGGTGCTGGCCCCGAAGGGGCCTTCCGCCTCGATGAGGTCCCGGGCGTGGCTGTGGTTTTTGCGGCTGCCCAAGGCAGGAGATGCGCCCGCTCCTGGAAGATCCTGGAGGATGTGGGCGCCGATCCAGAATTTCCGGAGCTCAGCCCTCGCGACGCGGAGGCCGTCCGGCAATTCGACGCCCGCCAGCTGGCTCAAGGATAGAGCGCTCCATGCGAAATTTATGGGGACCATTGTCGCCGCTTGGGCTCGGGATTGCCGCCCTTGTGCTCTTGGCCGACCAAGCCCACAAAGCCTGGATGCTCTATGTCTATGACATCGGCGCCAAGGGCACCGTAGCGCTCGCCCCCTTCTTCGATCTCGTGCTCGTCTGGAACCAAGGCGTGAGCTATGGGCTCTTGGCTCAACGCACCGAACTCGGCCGCTGGGGCCTGATTCTCTTCGCCGTCGCGGCGGCCATCGCCCTCGTCTTTTGGCTGGCGCGGACCACCTCGCCGCTTGCCGCGGCGGGCATCGGGCTCATCATCGGCGGCGCCGTCGGCAACGCCGTTGATCGGATGGTTTACGGCGCCGTCGCCGATTTTTTCTCCCTCCACGCCTTCGGCTTTGAGTGGTATGTGTTCAACATCGCCGACACGGCAATCGTAGCGGGGGTTATCGGACTTCTTTATGAGTCTCTTTTTAGGGGACACAAAAAGGTCTCAAACCCTTCTAAGATGTGAAGAAAGTCCGGACTAACCGGAATTTCGAGGGAGTCTTTGGGGCACTCCGTAACCATTAACTCTAGGCTGCTCGGCAGGGGCCTTGGGCTTCTCGCCGCCTGTGGTGCAGTGCTCGCGCTCGGTGGCTGCGGCGGTATTGAGTTCCAGGGCAAGCTGTTCGACTATGCCGGGCTCTCCGGCAGCCGCAGCAAGGAAGAGGTGCGGATGACCGAGCGGGCGCCTTTGCTCGTTCCGCCCGATACTCACCGCCTGCCTCCGCCCGGCGCCGCGGCCGTCGTTCCCGTCGATTGGCCGACCGACACGGACCTTTCCCGCAAGCAGGTTGCCGCGGCAAAAGCAGCCGCGGAGCAGAAGAAAGCGGCAGCGTTGGAGCCCGACAATCCTTATGCGGGCAAGCCCAAGCTGCTCGATAAGCTGTTGGGCAAGAATACGGCGACCGACGAGGAAAACGCCGTCAGCGTTCCCGAACCCGATCCGTCGGACAAGACGGCGCAGGATCGCGCGCGCGAACAGGCGGCAGCAACGCCGGTGAAACCAGTCGATCAGAGTCTGAACGCACCCACGGCGACGGACGACCCCTTCCACCCGGCGGCGCCTGACAGCTACAAGGGCATGTCGAACCCCTCCGGCAACAACGCCAGTTATTGACGAGAAGCACCCGCGCCAGCCCGGCACGCTTGCGAATTAGCTTGAAAAAGCGGGGGCCAGGCGTGAAATGTGGGGCAGTCCGGTCCGCCTAACCGCTTCGCTCAAGGTTTGATGGGCTTGAGCCCTTGGGTTCTCACCTCCGGTCACATTCCATGGTGATGTCGATGTTCGATCAGCTTGTGGGCGCGCCCGATCTTAAGGCGAGCCTGATCTTCGCGGGCCTCGGCCTGGCCTCCATGGCTGTTGCCTTGGCCTTGGGCGGCGCTCGCGCTGCCCCGCGCATTACCGAATTCAAGCTCGCCAACGGCTTGCAGGTGCTGGTCATCCCCGACCACCGCGCGCCGGTGGTAACCCATATGGTCTGGTACAAAGTGGGCGGCGCCGACGAGCCGCGGGGGTCCTCGGGCATCGCGCATTTCCTCGAACATCTGATGTTCAAGGGCACCGACGCGATCCCGCCCGGCCAATTTTCCAAGATCGTGGCGAAGCATGGCGGAGAGGACAACGCCTTCACCAACCACGACGTCACCGCTTATTTCCAGCGCGTGGCAAAGGATCGGCTGCCCATGGTTATGGCCATGGAGGCCGATCGCATGGCCAATCTGCGCCTCTCCGAGGAGGACGTGGCGACCGAGCGGAAGGTGATCCTCGAGGAGCGCCGCTCCCGCGTCGACAACGATCCATCGAGCATCCTGCAAGAGCAGATGATGGCGGCGCTCTATACCGATCATCCCTATGGCATTCCCATCATTGGCTGGGAGCAGGAGGTGAGCGCGCTTGACCGCGATGATGCGCTTGGCTTCTACAAGCGCTTCTACGCGCCGAACAACGCGCTTCTCGTCGTGGCCGGCGACGTCGAGCCCGAAGAGGTAAAGCGGCTCGCCGAGGAGACCTACGCCAAGCTTCCGCCCAACGCCGCGCTGAACGGCCGGTCGCGGCCGCAGGAGCCCGAGCACCACGTTCCGGTCAGAGTAGAGCTTGAGGACCCGCGCGCCGGCCGCATGACGGTGCAACGCTATTATCTCGCGCCGAGCTACGCCTCCGCCGCGCCGGGCGAAGCCGAGGCGCTTGACCTCATGATGCGCGTGGCGGCGATCGGGTCGATCAGCAGACTTTATAAGCGCCTCGTGATCGAGCAGAAGAAGGCGGCGAGCGTCGGCGGCTGGTATTCGGACTCCGGCCTCGACGCCGGCAGGCTTGCCTTCTATGCGATCGGCGCCAACACGGTTTCGGCGCCGGAGCTGGAGCGGGCCATCGACGGCGTCATCGCCGAACTGCGTGAGAACGGCGTCACCCAGGAAGAGCTCGACCGAGCCCGCAGCGCCTATCTCGCCGAGTTCGTCTATACGGCTGACAGCCAGTCGCGCATGGCGCGCCACTATGGCTGGCGGCTCGCCACCGGCATGACCGTCGAGGACGTCGAGGCGTGGCCCGAGCGGCTGAAGCAGGTGACCACCAGCGGCATCCGCGACGCCGCGCGGAAATATCTCGTCGAGAAGAATTCGGTCACGGGGGTGCTGTTGCCGGCGCCAATGAAATCCAGCCCCAGCGGCGAGCTGCCGGCCCATGCACCAAGCCCCGGCAGGTCTTAACAGCGATGCCCCGAACGGACTTTCTGCGGCGCGCCGCCGGAGCGGTTTTCGGCTTGGCGCGGTGGTTTCCCTCATCGCGGCGCTTGCCGCAGCACCGGCCGGTGCCATGAACATAACGCACGTCACGAGCCCGGGCGGCATCGAGGCCTGGCTCGTCGAGAGCCACGCCAACCCCTTGATCGCCATACGCTTTGCCTTCCGCGGCGGCGCCGCCCAGGACCCCAAGGGCAAGGACGGCCTCGCTTATTTTGTCTCCGGCATGATGGACGAAGGCGCGGGTGAACTCGACTCCATCGCTTTTCAGGAGCGCTTGCAGTCGCTTGCCATGCGCATCGACTTCGACGCGAGCCGCGACGTAATGCTCGGCAATGTGCAGATGCTCACGGCCAACCAAGATGAGGCTTTCGATCTCTTGCGCCTGGCGCTGACGTCGCCCCGCTTCGATCCGGATGCGGTCGAGCGCGTGCAGGCCCAGATCATTGCCG
>Ga0315276_10001206_pt1 | contig 23072 bp, 13 predicted proteins | sample YL17G05_0_MG_FD_204542 | JGI IMG/M metagenome (GOLD analysis project Ga0315276, IMG submission 204542) | Sediment microbial communities from Yellowstone Lake, YNP, Wyoming, USA - YL17G05_0 | ecosystem: Environmental > Aquatic > Freshwater > Lake > Sediment | place: USA: Wyoming | collected... | reverse complement strand
CACGCACTGGCGCTCGCGCGGGACGCGGGGGACGTGGCCACCCTCGAGGCCGAGGTTCCGAGGCGGGCGCAGGTGAGGGTGTTGGCTGTCGGAACGATTGTTGGGAAGTTTGGCCACAAGTGGGCATGCACCCGTCGTCCTTCCTTTTCCCCCTCCCCAGCCCCCCACCCGCGGCATCTTCGCCGCCGCCACCCTGCTCCGCCACGTCAAGGCCAAGCCGGCGCCGGCCGAGGCCGACGGCGGCAGCGGCTGGGCGGGCGTCGCGGCCGTCCCCGCGCGCGGCCGCCTCGACGGCGCGTCGGTCCCGCTCTGCGCCACCCCACCCCCCCTCGTCGCCCGCCTGCCCGCCCTGGACGCGGTCGTGCTGCCGCCGGGGCGGTCGGGGCGGGAGGAGTGGAGCGCGGGCGCGCTGGTGGAGGTGTTGGGGGGGGGGCGGGTCGACGCGCGCGACTCGGACGCGCACGCGCCTGTCGCCGCCTACCTCCTCGCCCATGTCGAGCTGGCGAGGGGGGGTAGGGCGCGCGGTGCGGCCGCCCTCCTGCACGACGGCGACGGCGCCGGCGTGCTCGCCCTGGCCGCGCTCGAGGCGCCGGCGCGCCTTCGCCCTCGCCGCGCTGCGAGCCGCGCGGGCGCCCTGGCCGCCCTCCTCGCTCTCGCCGCGCCCGTGCGCCTGCCGCGCGACACCGTCGACATTCTCGTAGGCCACCCGTCCCTGGCCGACCGCGCGGCGGGCGAGCTGCGCGCGGGCGCGGCGGGCCGCGTGCGGCTGCTCACGCCCGGCCCGCGCGGCGACCCCCCTTCCCGCCCCCCGCCCGGCCTCGCCCGCGCCGTGCTGGGGCTGCTGCGGCCGGCGCGGGTGGCGGTGACGCGGGCCGAGCTGCGGCTGGGGTGGCGGGTGGAGGAGGGAGGGGGTGGTGCGCGCGCTGTCGAGCGCGTGCCCGCCCCTCCTCGCCCCGCCCTCGCCCGCCCGCCCGGCTTGGCGGCCGCCCTGGCGCCGTCTCCCGCCGCGCCGGCCCGCCCGGCCCAGGAGCTGCGGCGGCCTCCTGCGCGCCGCCGCACGCGGGGCGACCGCCTCGGCGTGTTCGCCTCCGCCCCCCCTCCCCCCACCAAAGCCGCCGCCGCCGCCTGGCACGCCGAACTAGGGCGGGAGGTCCCTCCCGCGGCCACCGCGGCCGCGGCGGCCGCGCTCGCGTCGGCGCCGCCGCGTTCGGCGGCCGCGCCGAACGGCGCGGCGCGGCCGACCGCGCGCGCGCCGCCCGACGCCGTCGACGCCCGCCCCGACGCCGCCGTGCTCACTGTGCTGCATGTGCTCGCCCGCGACGCGGGCGCGGCGGCCGAGGCGGCGGCGGCCGCGGGAGCCGCCCACCCGGGTGGCGGCCTGCTCGCGCACGCGGCGGCGACCGCCGCCGCGCGCCACCCCTCCCCCCACTCTGCCTCCCCCGCCCTCCTCTCCCTGGCCCTGGCCCGCCGCCTGGCCGCGGACGCGTGCCGGTACGGCCCCCGAGCGGCGTCCCGGCGCGCCGACGGCGCGGCGCGGGCGGCGCCCGCCGCCGCGGCGCGCCTGACCGCCTCCCTCGCCGCCCTGCGCGCCGCCGCGGCCGCCGCCGGCGAAGCCGACGCCGGCCCTGTGTCGGCCCCCGTGCGGGACGTGCTGCGCGCCGAGGCGGCGGCGTCCCCGCGCGCGCGCGTGCTCCTCCTCGCCGAGCGCGCCGCGTTCCCGGCGCTCATCCAGGCCGCCGCCGCGGCGCGGTCGGCGGTGGTCCAGGTGGAGGTCATAGACACCATGGCCTCCCTGCTGCCGGGCGGCGGCGCTCTGCTGGTCGACCGCGCGGCCGCGGCGTCCGTCCCTCGCGCCGCGCTGTCGTCGCTCGCCGCCCTGGTCGACGTCGCCCCCCTGCCCGGCGACGGCGCCGGCGACGCGTCCGCCCGCCTGCTGGACGACGCGCCACTGGGCGTGCGCCGGGTGGTGGTGCGCGTCGCGGGCGTGCCGGAAGGGGAAGAAGGGGAGGTCGCCCCGGTCGCCTCGCCCCCTCCCCCCTCCCCCCCTCCCGCCACTTTCGTACTCTGCGTCGGCCCCGCGTCCGCCCTCACCGGGCGCCGGTCCCTGTACGAATCCTTGCTCCGCCTGGAGGCCGGCGGCGCGGCCGCGGTCGAGCGCGCGCGCGCGGCCGGCGCCGACGCCGCGCTGCCCGGCGACGCCGCCCTCGCCATTTGGCTGTCGCCACCGGGGATGGGTGCGGCCGCGGCGCCGGGCGCGCTGCGCGAGTGGGCGATGGCCAAGCTGGGGGGGCTGGCGGCGGCGTATGACCGTGTGGCGCTCATCGCCGAGGCGCCGCCCGGCGGGGCGCCCGCGCTCGCCACCGCCCTGCCTGCCCTGTCCGCCGCCGCCGCGGCCGCCGGCCTGATTCTCGCCCCCATGTTGAGCGCGGGAGAGGCCGAGACGGCGGCGCTCGCGGCGGGCGCGGCGCGCGGCGCGCTCGCCGAGCGCGCGGAGGGGCCCGCGCCCGCCGACGCGCCGGGAGCCGTCGAGGCCTTGCTGGCCGCCCTGCCGGGCGCCAGCCCGGCCACCGCCGCGATGGCGGCGGCTGCGGCGGCGTCCGCGGGCGGCCTGGCCGCGTGGCTGGCGAGCGGCACGGTGGTGCCGGGGCTGTCGCCACGCCGGGCGGCCCTACTGGCGGCGTCGCTGGGGGCTGGTGGCGGCGGCGTGGCGGCCGGCGACGACGACTGGGTGGGCGGCGGCGGCGGCGGCCACCCTGCGCCACCCCCCACGCGCGCAGCCGCCGCGCCATCGTCCTCGCCGCCGCGCTGGGGCGGTGACGCCCCCGCCGCCCCGACCTTTGACCGGGACGCATCTCTGTCGCCGCCCTGGTGGGAACGGCACGCGTCCGCACCGCGGCCGGCGTCGCCGGAGGCGGCGTCGGGGTGGGGGAGCCACGCGCGCGCGCCAGCGCCGCGGCCGCCCTCGCGGTCGCCGCCGCGCTATGAGCGGCCACCCCAGTCGCCGGCTCCCTCGCGGTGGGACGCGCGGCCGCCGCCGCCGCGGCGGCTGGCGTCGCCACCGCCGTCGCCGACCGGCTCGCCTGCGTGGTCGGGCGCCGACACCGCGCCGCTGCGCCCCCCGCCCCCGGGCGCCGACCTGGGCGTCACCGCCGCGCTCGACCGGTGGGCTGCGCGGGGCGGTGCGCGCGCGCCGCCCGCGGCCGCGGCGGCCGCGCCGCGCAAGCGCGCGCTCGCCGCGCCGACCGCCTCGGGCCCGCTGTCCGCCGTCGCCGGCCGCGTGCGCGCGCGGCCGGCCGACTATGTGGCGCCCGCGCTCGGCCTGGAGCGGCCGGCCGAGGGGGGGGACCAGGCGCGGCTCGCGTGGCGGCGGCGGGGCTGAAGATAGAGGAAGAGGGGGTCGGCCGCGCGCTGCAAGCACCGGCGCCACACCTGCCCGCCGCGCCGCCCGCGCCGCGCGGTCCCGAGCCGGCCAAACCGCCCCCACCCCGCCCCATCCACCCCCTCACTCCCCCCAATGCCGACCGCGCTCGTGACCGGCGCGTCGGGCTACGTCGCGTCCGAGCTGGTCCACCAGCTCCTGGCCGCCGGGTGGGCCGTGCGCGGCACTGTGCGGGCGGTCGACGCGCGGACGGACCACCTGGTCGCTCTCGCCTCCGCGCTCCCCGGCTCGCTCGAGCTCGTGCCCGCCGACCTGCTCGCCGACGGCGCGTTCGACGGCCCCGTCAAGGGGTGCGACTACGTGTTTCACGTCGCGTGAGTCAAGGGTCAAGGAGGAGAGGGGGCGGGCAGCGTGTTGGCCGCCGCGCTTCCGGCCCACGGTCCCTCTTTCCAACGCGCCCACACTCACGGCCGCGCCTGCCGCCCCCTCCTTGGGGGCGGCGGTGGCGCGTCCGCATTTGAGCGGCGCCAGACGCTCTGGAGCACAAGGGCGGGCCGCTCGCGCCCCTTCTCCGCGCCTCCCTGCTTACCGCGTTCCGCACACACCCTCCCCCCAGCTCCCCCTTCATCATCGCCACCGAAGACCCCCAGCGCGAGCTGCTCGACCCGGCGGTGCTGGGCACGGTCAACGTGCTGCGGTCGGTGGCGGCGGCGGGCACGGGGGTGGTGCGGCGCGTCGTGCTCACCTCGTCCGTCGCCGCCGTCCACGGCGAGATGGCGGCGCCCCCCAAAGCCGGCCCTTTGTACACGTGCGACGATTGGAACGAGACGTCCACGGTCGAGGGCGGCCAGGCGTACCACCTCAGCAAGGCGCGCGCCGAGCGCGAGGCGTGGCGCGTCGCGGCTGGGGCGGGGCTCGACCTTGTGACCGTGTGCCCCAACTTTGTGCTGGGGCCCGCTCTGTCGCGGGCGGCGTGCGGGACGAGCGTGGGGTACGCAAAGGGCATGATTGAGGGGGGTACTATTTCCGGCGCGCCGACGATCTGCGACGTCCGCGACGTCGCCCGCGCCCACGTGCTGGCCGCCATCACGCCCGCCGCTTCTGGCCGCTACATCGTGTCCCAGCCGGGGGGCGCGCTGCCGGGCGAGGTGGCGGCCGCACTCGCGGCCGGGTTGCCGGCCGGCGCGGCGCTCGGCCCGGTCGAAGCGCCCGCCGACCCCGCGGACGCGGCCAAGGCCCGCATCGACGGCTCGCGGGTCGCCACTGAGTTGGGCCTGGTGCTGCGGCCGGTGCGGGAGACGGTGGCTGACATGGCGTGCTCGCTGGTTGCCCTGGGGCTGGCTACTCCCAAAATGGGGGCGGCCGAGTGAGGGGGGGAGGTCGAACGGTGCGGGACGGCACATGTAATTGGACAAGGCGCGGCCCGGCGCGCGGAAGGCGCCCGGGACGCGAAGAAACAAAACCAAAAAATGACGCCCACCCGTCACGCCGCCTCGAGGCTCACGTGCACATCCCTTTCCTTGAGCATGACCCCATCCACCCGGATCCCCCCCCGCGCGCCGACGGCGAGGGAGCCGCCGTATAGCTCTTCATACACGGCCGGCAGCGGCCCCTCGGTCTCGGGCGCGAGCCACAGCCGCAGCAAGTGCCGCACCGCCCCTTCCCCGTCCTCGAACGCGGACCGGGTGTGCAAGCACACGTGGTTGTTGAGGAGCTGGATGTCGCCCGGCGCCAGGTCGTGCGCGAGCGCGAACGCGGGCGAGTCGGCGAGCGCCTCGACAGACGCGACCGCCGACCGTTGCGCGTCCGTCAGGCGGGGCACTTCAGGGAAGCGTTGGGCGGAGACGTAGTAGTTGGATGAAAGGTTGACCGCGAGGCGGCCGCCCGACGGGGTGGCGCCGGCGAGGGAGGAGGGGGCGCCGTCAACAAAGTTCAGGATCGGCATCTCGAAAAATCCCTCCTTCCCCGCCGGCACCTCCCCTTTGCGATCGTAGTACCAGGTGCCGCGCGCGGTGAGCGTCGCCACGGCGGCGGGGTTGGACGCGAGGAGGGAGTTGTAGATGGCAGCCGAAGAACTCCACCGCGACGCGCCGCCCTTGGCCGCGGGGCTCAGGCAGAGCAACGACACCAGGTCCGCGGAGTCGTTGTGCCAGGGTTGGGCGGCCGCGGTCGCGTAGAGGCGGGTGGTGGGGGCGGCGGGGTCGTGGCCCAGGTCCTGGGGGAGCGAGGCGGGCGGAGGGTCAGGGTCGAGCGCCGCACCGCGGCGCCGTCGGCCGCGGCCGCCCGCTGCCCGCCGCACCCCCTTTCCCCACCTTGATGTGCCCCACGAGGTGACCCTGTGTGGTGGTGTGTGCGTGTCGGCGTGGCGGCGCGGGGCGCGGCGGGCGGGACGACCCCGCCGCGCCCGCTCGCGCGCGCGCGCGGGCGGCCCCGCGGTTCCACGCGGCGCCGCCCGCGTGCCCGCACCGCGGCGCGCGGGCATGTGGGCGCCCAAAAACCCTCGGACGGCCACGGGATGAAAGCCGCGAGCGGACGTGGGCGCCGGTGGAGGCGGCGCCTCCCCCCCCCCCCCCCTCTCCCACACGCCTGCTTGTTGTTGGGCCTGGCGGCGCCCCAAAAGAGGCCCAGGATCCAGTACCCCGCGACGGCTTCCCGTGTCGAGTAACGACCCACCGGAAACCCGCGCAGCAGGGCAAAGCCGCGCCCGGCCACCGCCTCGTCCCGCACCGCGGTCAGCTTGGGGCCGAGCGTGGGCATGTGAGGTTCCACGGCGGCGCGCGTGATGGCCGCAACGTCGGCGACGGCCGCCGTCGCGGCGAGCGCGGCGTCCAGCTCGGCCACGTCGGCCGCCGTCAGCGGGACCGCGTACGAGTCCGGCGTCGGATAGTCGGCCGCGCGCCAGGCGGCGGGGCCGGCGACAGGGGCAAAGCGCGGCGGAGGCGCGGGGTGGGGCGCGGCCGCGGGCGGCGATGCCGCCCCTGCCTCCGCTGCGGGCGGCATGAACGTTGAGAGGTTGTGTGGAGGGCGAACGGGTCTGAAGGGAGCGTGGAGGGGACGTGGGTCGGACAATGCGCGGCGCCCGCGCGGCGGTTGGCGCGCTCCGCGGGCGGCGGGCGGTCCCGCCGCAAGCGACGCGCACCGTGGGATTCGCCGCGGGGCGGAGGAGGGAGGGCACGAGTCGGCCGCGTCTCGAGAGTGGCGCGCAACGCAAACGCTAGCTTCCTTTCGTCGCTGTGTGCCGGCGCTCGCCCCAAGCTCCCGTCAGCGCGCGCGCCAACACTACAGAACCAATCACATCGCCGCCCCGCGTTCACCGCGCCGCCACCGCCGCCGCCCGCGCCCGCCTCTCATACCACCCCGTCACCTGGTCGCTCACCCCCCACACAATCGCCTGCCCCGGCGGGATGCGCATCAACCGCGGCAGCAGCCCCCGCCACAGCGCGCGCACGCCCTCCTCGCGCGGGATGGTGGCGAGGGCGTGCAGGAAGCCTCGATATTTTTTGCCGCCCGCCTCCCCGCCCTGCGCCATGAGCCGGGTCTTGACGACGTCCATCGGGCCAGTGGCGACAGGGCCGATGCAGGCGGCGGAGAAGCCGGAGGCCATGGATTGGAGCGGGGCGAGTTGGACGCCGTCGCCGTCGACTTTGCTCCAGTAGAGCTTGTCGAAGCCCGCCTTGGCCGCAAACAGGCACATCTGGTTTGTGCCGTTGCGGGCCACGGTCGGGGTGGCGCCCGACCAGAGGCCGCGCAGGCCCTCCTCGCGCACGATCAGCCGCGCGGCGTGGACCGGGCCCTTGTACTTTAATGCTTCTGTCGCCACCCCTTTTTGTTGTTGCAGCCGAATTTTGACGACCTCGAACGGCGTCACGATGACCAGCGCCTCGGTGACGCCCGCCGCGAGCCCCGCCAGCATCCGCCGCGGCGCGGTCAGCCCGCCATCCTTGTCGCGCAGCGCCCCCTGGTAGAGCGCGTTGGTGCCCATGCGCAGCGCGTACTTGAGGGTGAGGTGGGTGGCAAACGGGGTGAGGCCCTTCCAGAGCGCCTTGACGCCCTCGTCTGCGACGATCGTCGACCCGCAGTGCCCGATGCCGCGGTACCGCCCCGCCTGGTCGAGCTGCAGCCGGGTCTTGATGACGTCGATGGGCTGCAGGCAGCAGGCCTCCACGACGCCGCCGACCGAGCCTGGGAGGGGGGGGAGGGTGTCGGCGTCTTTCTTTTTTTGAGGGGCGGCGGGGGCGGCGGCCGCGCGTCGCCGGCCGCCGGCCGCCCTCGCGCGCCAAAGAACGTAGCAACATCAATCATTGGATGGCGCGAAGGCCTCGCCCGGGCGCGCCGCCGCGCCAATGGGCCGCCGCGCTGCTAGGGCGGCGCCGAGGGCGGCAGTTGAGCCCGCGCCCACCCTCCTCCCCCGCACACATCGCCAATGCCTCACCCGCAAACGCTTTCACGGCGGGCGGCACCTGGTACGCCCTGTCCCCGGCCGGCGGCGGCGGCGCCATCGCGGCGCGCGCGGCCGCCCGGTCCGGCCCGGCGCGCCGGCGGGCGGGCGGGGTCGCGGGAGGGACGAGAGGGGGGGGCGGGAGGCGTGCAGTGGTTGTGGGGGGCGCCTGTTGCTACTCGTGCGCCGCGCTCGGCCGGCCGTCTCCCAGCCTCAACCCGCCCCCCTTCAAGTATCGGTCCACCACCTCCTCCCTAAACCAGGCCCGCGTGATGTGCATGTGGGGGCCTGGGGCCGTCAGGAAATCGACGCGCCCCGCGGCGTCGAGCGCGCGCAGGCCGACCCAGTCCTCCCGCCACAGCGCCGTCTCCCGCGCGGGGACGACCGCGCCGTCGGCGCTGTTCACGCTGCTGAACCAGGCCGAGTCGCGGGGGACGACGGTCGCGTCGTCGGCGAACCGGACGAGCGCGAGGCGGGTGAGCGAGGAAAGAGCGCGCGCATAGCTCTCATTCTTGGCCGCCCGCTCGTTGTTGACGTCGGCCAGGAAGCGGGACCGGGCCCGGTACAGGGGGAGGCGGGCGGGGTCGCGATAGTATTGAGCCTGTGGGCGGTGAGAGGGAAAGGGGAGGGTGGGAAGAGAGGTCGCGCGGCAGCGCGGCCTCTCTCATCCCGCCCGTCTCACCCCACCCCTCCTCTGCACCTGCACCACGGTCGCCTGGGCCAGGGCCGAGTAGGCGCCCGCGCCGAGGGCGGCTTCGACGAGCGCGCAGACCGCGGTCGAGTTGGAGGACGCCGGGGGCGCGCACGCGGGCGGGGCGGCGGCGCCGGCATGGGGGGCGCCCAGGGTGACGAGGGTGGCCATGCGCGGGGCGGGAGGGCAAGGGACGGGGCGCGCCGTGGGGCTGCAGCGCTGCGCGACGGCCCGGAGGAAGAGGCCGCCCTGGGAAAAGCCCACTGCGTTGAACGCGCCCGCCGCCGCGATGCGGGCGTCGCCCGCGATGGTGGCACAGGCGGCCGCGACCTGGGCGTCGAGCTCGCCTAAAACCCCGGACGCCGCGTCGACCGCGGCGCCACGCCCGCCCCCGGTGTCGAGCGACAGCACGTAGGAGCCGCGCCCCAGGGCATCCCTGACGTCGCCCGCCAGGGCGCCCAGGGACCACGGGGCGCAGCAGGTGTCGCCGAGGCCGTGCCAGAAGACGACAGGGAGCGGGGGTTGCGGCCGGGCGGGGCGCGCCGCCGTCGCGGGGGCGGCGGCCGCAAACGCCGCGGCGGCCGCCAGGCAGGCGGCCAGGCCGCGGCGCGCCATGGCCGGCTGTGAGGGCGGCGCCGAATCTGCGGCCATCACTCCCGGCGCCGGGCGCCGCGCGCCCCGCGCCCCTCCCTCCTCCGGATGATCGAATCCCTGGCCCTCTTCATCGGCGCCGCCGGCCCCGCCGCCGCCGGGTGGCGCTTCTTCGCGGCGTCGCTCGACGACGGGCGTGACGCTGTCGCGCAGACGCTCTTCTCCGCTTCTTTCGCCCTCTCGGCCGGCCTGCTGGAGCTCCTGGTGGCCGAAGTGGCGGGCGTGCTCGCGCCCGCGACGCGGGCGGCGGCGTTTCGGGCCGACGTCTGGGGGTTGCTCGCGTTGCTCCTGGTTGCTCTTCCTTACACGACCCTGTACCGTGTGCTGGCCAGCCGACGTGAGGGAGAAGAGAGAGGGCCGGTGGGGTGGAAAGCGACGGAAGAAATGGCCTCCAACCGCCCCGTCTCTCCCCCGCAGCGTCGTCGACGCCCGCGACCGCCGCGCTCGGCGCGTCGGCCGGCCTCGCCGCCTCCCTCGCCGCCTTTTGGCGCGTCGCCGGCCGCTGGCCCGGCGTGCCGCCTCCAGGCTCATCAGCCACCCGGCTCGCGGCCGCGGTCGCGCGCGCGGGCGCGGCGGGCGCGGTCGTCGTCGGCGCGCTCTCCGGCTACGGCGCCGTCGCCCTCCCGCGCGCTAACCTGGCCGCCTTTGTCAAGCCCGTCACCGCGCGCGACGTGGCGGCGGTGGAGGGGCAGCTGGTGCGCACGGTAGAGCTGGCGGCGCGCAAGCGGCGCGCGGCCGCGCTCGCCGCGCGCGCGGCGCGGTCGCGCGGTGGCGGCGCGGCGGCGGCGCCGTCCCACCCCTGGCTGAGCTTCTTGCCCACCTCGTCCGGCGCCGCCTCCACCGCGCTCGCCGCCGCCGACGAGGCGCGCGCCCTGGACGGCCTGGCGCGCGAGCTGGCGGGCGACGCGCTCGCGGCGCGCGCCGACGCCGCGCGCGCGCGCGCCGCGCGCACGCTCGCCGGCCGCGCCCGCAACGCGCTCGGCTACGCGCTGTCGGCTTATTGCGTTGTGCGAGTTTTTGCGTCCGCGCGCGACCTGGTCGCGCCGCCCCCCCCCGGCGCGGCGGCCGACCCCGCCGCGCGCGCTCTTGGCGCCGCGCTCGCCGCGCTGACCCGCGGCCGCCTCGGCCTCTCCTCCGCCGACGCGTCCCACTATGTCGCCGTCGCGTTTGTGGGCGCGGTCGGCGTCGGCTCCCTCAACGGCTTCCTGCGCGCGTGCCGCCGCGCGCTCGCCGCCGCGTCGGGCGCCGCGCGCGGGTCGGCCGCGCCCGCCGCCGCCGCGCTCGCGCTGTCCGAAGTGCTGGGCCTATACGCGCTGTCGACGCTGCTGCTCACCATGCGGCGGCTGCCGCCGGAACCCGCGGCCGCGGTCGCCGCCGCGCTCGGCGGCGGCGTCGACGGCGGGCCGCTGTTCCACACATTCAACGTCACGTTTCTCCTAGCTGCCACCCTCACCGTGGCCGGCCTGGCCGCGTCTCGCGCGGTGGCGGAGCCGGCTGTCGGCGCGATGCTGGGGGCTGGGGGCGCGTCGGCGGCGTGGTCGTGAGACAAGGGCGGCGAGAGAGCCGCGGCGCCCCGCGCTAGCCGCCCCCGGTGTGACACTGGGAGGCGTTCACTTCGCCGTCGGTTGCGCGCCGCGGGCGTGTGGCGCCGGCCGCCCGAAGGCCGGCTCACCCTCCCGCCCGCCCTCACCGCACCCCGCTCTCCCTCACATGTACGCCTGCCACCAGATGTACATCGCCGCCAGGTTGCGCTTGTCCGTCGCCTCCTCGATGAGGGCCGCGACGTGCCCCTCGACCGAGAGCGGGAGCGTCGGCGTCGACCGCACGCCGAGCAGCGTGCCGCCGAGGCGGCCCCGAATCGTGTCGAGCGCGTCCTGCGCCTGCGGGTTGCCGCCGTCCGAGTCGGTGGCGGTGGTGGCGGCAGGCGGGCGGGTGGGGGGGGCCGGCTGCGGTGGGGGGGGGGGGGGGGGGGGGGGGGGGGGGGGGGGCGCCCCCCCCCCCCCCCCCCCCCCCCCCGCCGCGCGACCACTCGACGAGCGGGTCGTGCAGAAACGTCTCGAGCACCGACGCCAGCGTCCCGCCCCCCCCCCTCAACACCGCCAGCGTCGTCTCGGCCGCCGCCCGGAACGCGCCCTCCACGCCGGCGACGCCGCACGCGTCGACCACGTTTTGGGTGAGGCGAAACGGGACGACCTCCGGTTTCTCGAGCGTCAGCCCCCGGTCGAACAAGCACGAAAAGTCGACGTGCACGACGTCGCCGGTGGCGGCGTCCAGCAGGATGTTCTCCCCGTGCCGGTCGCCGAGGCCGACGACGTGGCCCAGGATCGACCACGCGGCCGCGCCGCGCGCAAACGCCAGCCTGGCCCCGTGCCACGCGCCCGGGTCGGGGAACCGGTCCAGGAGCCAGGCGTGCAGGACGGGCGGGAACTTGGCGAGCATGCGGGCGAGCCACTCCGTGGGCGGGCGGCCGGCCGCCGCGTCGTACGCGGCCTTGACCTCGGCGTTGGTCCGCGACCGGTCGTACAGGCCCGCCGCCGCGTACACTTCCTGGCAGCAGGTGCGGTACACGGTGGTGTGGGGCACCCACTCGACGAGGCCGCAATCCTCGGTCAGTGGCTGCACCGCAAACCTGCGCAGCCTCAGCCCGCGCGCGCGCGCGGGCGCCGCGCGCGCAAACAGGGCGTTGGCCGTCCCCGCCACCTCCATCATGCGCGCGTCCTTGCGCAGGTCGTCCTTGGGCTTGGCCAAAAAGGCGTACGCGGCGCCGTCGGAGCCGAGGAGGGTGACTTTTTTGGGGCGCTGCAGCGACGCGAGGACCGCGACGCCGTCGTCGACGCCCGCCACGCTCACCAGGCCGTCCGCCGCCCCCGCGGGCGGCGCGGCGTCCAGGCAGGCGGCGACGGGGACGACGACGGGGACGGGGAGGAGGCGGGACAGGCCTGGAAAGTCGCGCGCGATGGAGAACGAGCGCGCGCGGCCGGCGGGGGCGAAATGGCAGAGGCGCACCAGGTGGTCGGCCAACGACCCAAAGGCGGCGTGCAGGGAGCGCGCAGCGTTGCCTCCATCGCCGTCGGCCGCCCGGCGGGCCGACGCCAGCACCCCCTGCGCCGCCTCGGCGCGCGCGGGGTGCGCCGAGCGCGACACCGACGCCAGCGCCCACAGCGCCTGGTGCGGGTGCGCGGCCGCGATGCGCACGAGCAAGGCCCGCGTCACGCCCCGCGTTTCCGCGTGCGCGTGGCACAGGCGGGACGTGAGTTGCGGGAGCGCGGGCAGCCACACCGCGAGCGGCGCGCGCGCTGCCAGCTTGGCCATCGCGTCCAGCGCGGCCTCGCGCGCCTTGCGCTCGCGCGCGTTGGCGGGGCGGGGGGCGCGGACGCAGGCGGTGCCGTGCTCGAAGAAAACGGTGAGCAACCGCGGGAGTGCCTGCGCCGCGCGCGCAGAGCCGGCGCCCAGGGCGGCGCCGTAGTGGGCGAGGACGAGGGGCACGATCTCGGCGTGAGGCGCCTCCTCGCCGAGCGGGATGCGGGAGCGGCCGCCGAGGCGGTCGCCGCGGCGGTCGCCGCGCGACGCGGCGACGCCCGCGGCGCCGGCCTGGCGCGCCTGGGCGTCGGCGGCGAGGGCGTCGAGGTAGGCGCCGTACGAAAAATGGGCCTCGCCCGCCACGGACGACGCCGCGGGCGCGAGGGCGATGGCGGATTCGTAGAGGGACGAGACGTCGCGCGCCGCGCGCGCGCCGCGCGCCGCCACCCACTCTGCCAACTGCAGCGTCGCCTCGGCCTCGCCCAGGCGGTCGGCGGCGGTCGCGGGGGACGCGCCGCCCGCGCGGGAGACGTGGGAGGTTTCCGCCGCCGCCACGGCAGCGCGCAGCGTCGCGAGCGCGGTCGCCGGCGCGTCGCGCGCCCACAGCAGCCGCGCGCGCTCGAGCCCCGCGCCGGCCGCGCCACGTGCCACAGCTTCCAGGGACGCGACTGACGCGGCCTCCAAGTGGCCCTGGGCCCGGCACAGGCGGGCGAGGGCGAGCCAGGAGGCGCCCGCGTCGGCGCGCGCGCCGGCGAGCTCGGCCAGGGCGCGCCGCGCGGCCAGGATGGGTTCCTGCGCGGCTAAAGAAGGTTGGACAGCGGCCAAGCGCTCGTCCCAGCGCAACCGGCGCGCTCGGTCCAACGGGCCGGCCGCCGCGGCCGCGCCGCCGGCGAGCAGCGCGCCCGCGTCGGCCACTTCTTGCAGCACGTGCAACCGCACGCACGCGCCCGCCGCCCGCTCGTACGACTCCAGGGCGGCCGCGCGCAAGGCGGGCACGGTGTCGGCGCGGGCGGCGGCGAGGGCGGCGTGAAAGGCGGGCGCGTCGCGCGCGTGGAGCGCGGCGAGCGTGGCGCCGAGGCGCGCCTCCCACCGCTCGCCGTCGGCCAGGGAAGCGAGGGCGGCGGGCGCCGGCGGCGCCCCTGGCCCCGCACACCCGGTCGCGGCCGCCAGGTGGTCGTCCAGCACGTCCCAGCGGCCGAGGCGCCACGCGGCGGCGACGCCGACCGCGTGCAGCGCGCGGCCGCCGCCGCCGCGCGCGCGGCCGCCGGTCGCCCAGCCCGCGACGCCGGCGAGCGCCGCCTCCAGGTGGCCCATGCCCAGCAGGCAGCGCAGGTGGCCGCGGCGGGCGGTGGAGAGCGGATCGTCATCCTCGGTGGCGGCGTCGAGGGGCGTGGGCGCCAACGCCGACCCGCGGCGCGGCGCGGGCTGCGTCCCTCTCCCGCCTCCTCCGCCCCCTTCCGCCACCGTGCCCAGCTCCACTTCGTAGAGCGCCAGCGCATCCCCCCACGCGCCAGAAGCCTCGGCCGCCAGCCGCTCGTCGGCGGGCGACCCGCCGCCCGAGCGCAGCGACGCGAGCCCCGCGAGCGTGTCGGCGTCGCCCAGGCGGCCGTGCACCGCCTGCAAGCCGGCCACGGTGCCGTCGTCGTAGACGGCCGACTTGCCCGCGGCGGGGTTGAGGCCGCCGCCGAACGCGCGGCGCGCAGCGGTTTCCGCGTAGCGCGCCGCGCGCGCGTGCGCGCCCGCTGCCGCCGCGGCGGCGGCCAGCAGGTTCAGGTCGACCGCGTCGAGCGCGGCGGCCAGGGCGGGGCCGTCGACGCGGCCGCTGGGGCCGGGGGTCGGGGAGGGGGACGCGTCGCCGGCCGCGCGGCCGCCGCCGCCGCTCGCGGCGCCGCCGCCCGGCGGCGCGGCCGCTGCCCACGCGGTCAGCGTGTCGAGCAGTGCAAACGTGTACTGGACGCAGAGCTCGCCCTCGCGCGAGGCGCGGCCGCCGGCCAGCACGGCAGCGACCTCGGCGACGACGTCGCCGCGCGCGGACACGCCGCCGTGCGCGAGCGCGTCCGCCACCACGTGCGGCAACAAAAACAGGCACGTCGGCACATCCCGCCGAAACACGGGCACGCACGCGTCGTAGAGCGGTTTCCACGGACCCCCCGCGTGCGACGCGACGAGCTGGCGCAGCCACGCGGCCAGCCACCGCCACGCGGGCGCGCCCGCGGGCAGCGCGGAGAATACGGCCGCGCCGGCGGCGGGCGCGCCGGCGAGGACGAGGGCGTAGTGGGAATGGAGAAAGGGGGCCGCGACGACGCGGTCCGGGGGGGGGAGCGCGTCGAGCAGCGCGTTGGTGGTCGCGCCGCTGGCGCCGGCGCCGTACGCGCGCAGGACTTCCTGGGTGGCGAATGTGGCGGCGTCCAGGGTCTGCATCGAGTCGGCGACGCGCAGCAGGCGGAGCAGGTGCTCGGTCAGCAGGCGCGCGGGGAGGTCGCCCCGGTCGCCCGCCGCCGCTGCCGCCGCGGCCGCCGCGTCAGCCGCCGCGCCGCCCGCGCCGGGTAGACGGGCGCCGGCCAGGAGAGCAGGGTCGACAGCTCCGATGACGCCGAGGCACTCGGCGGCGGCGAGCGCCGCGCGCGCGCCCGCTGCCGACTCGGCTCCCGGCGCGCACGCGGCCAGCAGGCCCGCCACCAGGTCCGCCAGCAGGCGCTCGCCGCCGCCTGCGCCGCCGCGGGGGCCGGCACCGGCGGCGCCGCCGCGGCCGGCGGCGCGCCCGTCTGCGACGGAGGCCAGCAGGCCGCCCAGCCAGGCGCGCGAGTGGGCGAGCAGATGATTGAGCTCGGCCGCGGCCGCGGCGCGCACGGCGGCCGAGGGAGAGGCGAGGGGGGCGAGCAGGGCGCGCGCGCGCGCGTCGGCCGACCCGTCGCCGCGCGCGGCGGCCAGAGCGGCGGCGACCGGGGCCAGGCGCGTCGCGGACGCGGGCAGCGGCGGCAGCGACGCCAGCGTGCTTGCGTCCAGCCCCCCGCGTAGCACGAGCTCGGCCAGGGCGGCGGCCGCCGCGTCGGCGACCGGCCCGTCGCCCGTCGCGGGGTCGAGCAGGGCCACCGCCACCTGGGACGCCGCCGCCGCCAGCTGGGCGGGCGCATGCGCGGCCAGGGCGGCGACCAGGACGCGCCAGGCGGCGAGGGATTGCAGGGCGGCGGGGTCGTCGCGCGCGGCGCGCGCGCCGCGCACGCCCGCCGCGAGCAGCACCAGCAGCTGGGGGGCGTGCCGGCCCACGGCAGGGCCCAAGAGGTCAACCAGGAGCTGCACGCAGCGCACGACGACGAGCGGGGGGAGGGCGGACGCGGCGGGGCGAGCGCCACCGTTGCCGCCACTCCCGCTCCCTCCCGCCCCTTCCAGCGCGTCCCCGTACGCCTTGAGCGTGCGCGTCACGTAATCGCCCGCGCCGAGAAACGGGGCGGTGCCCGGGTCGGCGGGGGGGGGGACGTCGGCGAGGCGGGCGAGCTCCGCGAGCACCGAGCGCAGGCGCGCCGCCGCGCCCGGCGGCGCGTCGGCCGGCGGCTCGCCCCACGCGGGCGACGCGCCCGCGCGGGCGAGCAATTCGGCCACGACGCGGGGGGCGGCGCGCGCGAGGAAGGCAAAGAAATCGGCCGGCGGGGCAGAGGGCGCGGCACCCCCTCCGCCGCCGCTCGACGCCGCGTCCTCGAAAAACCGCGTAAACGCTTCAAAGTCGGGCGTCCCCTCGTGCAGCACTTTGGCGATGGCCAGGTGACCGTGGTCGGCGAGCAGGGAGGCCGGCGTGGCGCCCAGCCGCGCGGCCAGCGCCCCCAGTGCGCGGCCGTCGCGCGCCTCCAGCACCGCCGGGAGCGCGCTCGGCAGCAGCCCGGCCGCCAGGTCGGCTTCGCCCACGCCCACCGCGTCCGCCAGGGCGGCGAGCAGGCCGGGCTTGGACGTCAGGGACCGGGTGACGTACTCCAGGTGGCGGGGCGAGGCGAGGAGCCACGCGCGCGGCGCGCGCGCGCCGCGCGCGCGCGCGAGCGCGGCGAGCGCGGTGCCGGCCGCTGCGCGCACGGCGGGATCGGAGTCGTCCAGTCTGCTGGTCACGATGACGCGGGCGAGGAGGTCGGGCGAGGGGGCGGGGAGGGCGGCGGCAGCGCCGGCGAGCGCGGCGAGCAAGCCGGGGCGCGCGCAGCGGTCGCCCGCGGCGTCCAGCCTGCCGTTGAGGTCGTGCAGCAGGCGCAGCTCGGGGCGGCGGGCGGACGCGGGGGGGGCGTCGGCGGTGGGGGGGGTCGCGGGGTAGAGGGCGGTCAAGACGTGGGGGGCGGCGAGCGCGGGCGCAGACGCCGCGAGCGCGGCGCGCGCGGCCGCGCCGCCGTTGGCGCCGGCGTCGAGAGCGGCCGTCGCCAGCGACCGCAGCACAGTCTCATCCACGCCTCCTTCAGGGCAGGCCGCGATCCAGGCGAGGGCGGCGTCGACGCCGGCGGCGGCGAGCGCGGGCGGCGCGCGCGGCGCGGCGGCGGCGGCCGCGACGGCGGCGACGGCGTCGGCGGGGTAGGGGGGGGCGCTGGCTTCGGCAGAGGTGGCGGAGTCGTCGGTCACGTCCTCCAAGATCACGCAACCCCTGTCCAGCCACTGCCGCGCCAGCGGCGACGCCGGCAGCGCACCCTCGACCGCGGCCGCCGCGCGCGCCGCGAGCGCGGCCGCGCGCGCCGACCCGGGCGCCACCCCGCCCGGCGGTCGGCGCGCCAGGTCGCGCGCGCCGACCACGGCCGCGACGGCGGCGCGCTCGTCGGGGTCGGTGGCGAGGGCGGCGAGCAGGGCGGCCGCGGCGGCCGCTCCTTTTGCCCCGCCTTTCGCCCCGGCCCCCAGCGCGGCCGCCGCCGCCGCCGCCGCCGCACGCACGCCGGCATCGCCGTCGTGCGCGCCGCGGTCGACGGCGGAGCCGCGGGCCAAAGGGGCGCCCCGGTCGCCGCCGGCGTCGAGCAAGGAAGCGACCGCCGCCACGCGCAGCGCCGCCCCCTTGGCCGCCGCCTCCAGGGCGGCCGGAGGCGGCGCTGCGGCATCCAAATGCGTCCAGGGCGCGGCGCACAGGGCGCGCAGGGCGTCACGGGGGAGGCCGAGCGCGCGCGCGCCGTCGCGTGCGGTGGCGGCCGCGGGCGACGCGGGGACCGGGGGGCGTCCTGGGGGGGGGGCGATGTGCAGGCAGGCGGCCAGGACGGCGTCGACAGCCGCCACGGTGAGGGCCAGGGTGGCGTACGAGGGGTGGGGGGCGGCGGGCGCGGCGTCGCCGCCGACGGCGGCTGCGGCGTGCGCGGCCGCGGCGCGGCCCAGGGCGGCGCGCGCGCCAGGCGCGGCGCCGCCCACGCCGCGCGCGAGCACAGCCAGCGCGCGCAGTCGGTCGTCGATGGACAGGGGCGAGGGCGCGGTGGGGGGGAGGGCGGCGAAAAGAGCGGCGAGCGGCGCGAGCGGCGCGCCGCCTGCGCGCTCACTCGCCGGCGCGCCGTCGAACGACGCGACGCGCCGCTTCTTGGACGTGGGCGATGATCCTGCGTCCAGCACAGCGTCAAGGGCGACCGCGTCGGGCGCGGCGGCCGACAGCACGGCGGCGAGCGCGGCGGCGCCCGCCGCGCCGGCGTCGAGCGGCGCGAGTGCGGCCGCGTCGGCCGGCGCCGCGGGCGCCCACGGCGCGACGGCCGCCATGGCGGCCAGCACGGCGGCGCGTGCGGGGGACGCGGAGGGCGCGGCCAGGGCGGCGGCGGGCAGGAGAGGGGCAGCGCGGGCGGCGGCGGCGGCCGCCTCTGCCCCCCCGCGCGCCACCAGGTCTGCAAGCAACCGAGCGCCGGCCGCCACGACGGACGCGTCGCCACACGCAATCGCGGCAAGGGATCCATCGGCCAGCGCCGGCGGCGGCGGGTCGGCGTCCGGCGCCGCGGCGGCGAGCGCGCGCCCCGCGTCGGCCGCGGCGGCCGCCAGCAGGGACGCGTCCGCGTCTCCGGTGGACGCCAGTGCGTGCGACGCCGTGGCCAGCAAGCGGCCGGCGACTTCGGGCGCGTCGCGCGGCAGCGCGCGTCGCGCGGCGGCGGGCGCCGCGCGCGCGGCTGCCGCGACCACGCGCAGAGCGACGGCCGCCAGCCTGGCGGCGGCGGGCACACCGTCACAGATGAGAACGAGCGGAGCGTCAGGCGCGGTCGCGTCGGCCAACAGGGGCAGCGGCGGCGGCCGCCCTCCGCGCGCCGCCGCCGCGAGCGACCGCCCAGCGCCCGCCGCCGCCGCGCCGACGCCCGCCACCAGCCCGCCAAAGCCGGCTTCATCCCGGTCGACCGCCAGGCACACCAGGTCGGCCGCCGCGGCCGCCACCGCGTCGGCCGCGCCGGGCGCGGCGGCGGCTGGGGACGCGGCCAGGGCGAGCAGGCGCGCGGCGAGCGCGGCGCCCGCGCGGCGCGCGGGGGGGGCGCCCGCGACGGCGTGCGGGTAGTACTTAAGCGCGAGGTCCACGAGGCGGATGGCGACGCCCACCTCCCGGTCTCCGACGCCTGGAGAGAAGAGGAGGGAGGAAGAGTGGGTCGGGCGTCGGCCGCAGCGGGCGCGTCGCGTGCCGGTTTGAGGCCACGCCGCCTCCTCTGCCCGTCCCTCACGCCAACCCTCCTCCCTCCTCCCACCCTCACCTCGCCCCTGGAGGCACACGTCGAGCAGCGCCGGCAGCGCGGCGCGCATGCGCGCCGCAAACGCGTCCCCGCCGTCGGCGCCGCCGTCGCCGCCGCCCTGCGGCGCGGCTTCGGCGGCGCGGATGAGGTCGGCCAGCTCCCGGGTCAGCCGCTCCACGTCGGCGGTGCCCGGCATGGTCGAGGGGGTGGCCATTGGGGCGAGGGGTGGGAGTCGCCCGCTTTGGTCAGGCCGGCGACCCGCGGTCGATGGCGTGCGCCTGTGCCGGCATCGCGGGCGGCGGGCGGCCGCGGGCGGGGTGTGTGGCAGCAGCGCCGCGTCGGTCCGCACTCTCCCCGCGCCGCGGCCGCCCCCATGGCGGACGCCGTCCCCCCCGCCGATGCGGCGCCTGCGGCGGGACCGCCCGCGGCGGCCGACCCCGCCCTGGCCAACGCGCTCGAGGATGCGACGGCCGCGATGCGCGGGCTGCTGCTCGGCAAAGAAGAGTGAGTGTGCCAGAGGGGAGGGCGTGATCGTGGACGCCCGCGCGCGGCGGCGGGGCGCCAACCGGGCGCGCGCCGGAGGGCAACCGCGCCGCGCCGTCGCCGCGGCCGACGCCGCCCCCCCTCCTCCTCCCCAGCCTCACCCTGGACCAGCGCTACCAGCTGGCCCGCTCCGTGGGCGCGGAATGCGTCCAGGAGTCGGAGCTGCGGGCGTTGCTCGACAAAAAGCCCAACCCGGTCGCGTACGACGGGTTTGAACCCTCTGGCCGCATGCACATCGCGCAGGGCGTCATGAAGGCGCTCAACGTGAACAAGCTGACGCGGTCGGGGGTCATATTCAAGTTTTGGTGGGAAGCGACAGGGGGAGGGAGGTTGGCGACGCGGTCGTCGACGTCGAACGCGGCGGCTGACGCGCGACCCTCCTCCTCTCTCCAGGGTGGCCGACTGGTTTGCCCAGCTCAACAACAAGATGGGGGGCGACTTGAAGAAGATTCAGACGGTCGGGGAGTATATGGTCGAGATCTGGAAGGCGGTCGGCATGGAGGGCGTCGGAGACAAAGTCGTCTTTCTGAACGCGTCCGAGGAAATCAACGCGCGCGCGGGCGAGTACTGGACACTGGTCATGGACGTCGCCCGCCGCAACAACCTCAAACGGATCGTGCGGTGTTCCCAGATCATGGGGCGCGCCGACACGGACGACCTCTCCGCGGCCCAAATCTTCTACCCCTGCATGCAGTGCGCCGACATCTTTTTCCTGAAAGCGGACATCTGTCAATTGGGCATGGACCAGAGGAAGGTCAACATGCTCGCGCGCGAGTATTGCGACGAGACAAAGCGCAAACTCAAACCCGTCATCCTCTCCCACGCCATGCTCCCCGGCCTGCTCCAGGGCCAGGAGAAGATGAGCAAATCCGACCCCAACTCCGCCATCTTCATGGAGGATTCCGAGGCGGACGTGCGGACCAAGATCAAAAAGGCGTTTTGCCCGCCGGGGGTTGTCGAGGGCAACCCGTGCCTCGAGTACGTGCGGCTGATCGTGCTGCCGTGGACGGGCGCGTTTGTGGTGCCGCTGGGGGAGAAGTCCGGGGGCGGGGAGAAGCGGTATGAAGAGTGGGCGCCGTTGGCCGCCGACTATCTCTCGGGCGCGCTCCACCCCGCTGACGTCAAGCCCGCCCTCGCGGACGCCCTCAACGCCATCCTGCAACCGGTGCGCGACCATTTCGCCAACGACGCGCGCGCGGCGGCGCTGCTGAAAAAGGTGAAATCGTTCAAGGTCACCAAATGACGCGCGAGGGACGGCGGGGGGTTGCCGACGGACCCCGTATCCACCACGGCGTGCAACCACATCAGCCCGCGGCGCGCCCCGCTCATCCCTCACCGCCGGCCGGGCACGCCGCCGTGGCCGCCGTCGCCGTAGCGGCCGCCGGTGCGGCCGCCGCCGCGGCCGCGGCCGCCGCGCGCGCCGCCCCTCCCACCACCCCCGCCGCGCCCTCCGCGCCCTTGGTCGCGCCGCACGGTGGGGATGGGGGCCGGGTAGTCGACACCCGGCGCAAACCCGGCGGCCAGCGCGGCGTCGCCCGACACGGCGTGCGGGTCGAGCGCTGCCGCGCCGCGCAGCCGCGCCAACTCCGGCAGCCAGTGCCGCACGTACGCGCCGTCCGGATCGTAGTCGCGCGCCTGCTTGGCCACGTTGAACACGTTGAGGCGCGCGCCGGCGGAGGCGCCACAGGCTAGGGCGCCCCAGTTGCCGTAGTTGGACGCGGGGTCGTGGTCGAGCAGCAGCGACTCAAACCAGGCCGCGCCGTGCCGCCAGTCGACGCCCAGGTCGTGGGCGAGGAAGGAGGCCACGTTCTGGCGGCCCCGGTTGGACATAAAGCCCGTCGCCGCCAGTTCCCTCATGTTGGCGTCCACCAAGGGGCGCCCCGTCTTGCCCGCTTTCCATGAATCGAGAGCGCCCGGCGTGCCGGGCCAGGACGCGGCGGCGCCGGGCACAAAAGACGCGCGGAAGAGCTTGCCGGCGTGTTTAATGGCATAGAAACGAAAGAAGTCGCGCCACAGGAGCTCAAACACGATCCAGTAGGTCGACTTATTGGCGCCGTGGGCGCCTTCGTACCGGGTGAGCTCGGACGCGACCGTGCGTGCCGAGAGGCAGCCGGCGGCGAGCCAGGGGGAGAATTTGGTCGAATAATCGGGGCCGAGCATCCCGTTGCGCGTCTCGAAATAGGTGGATGCCGCTTTGGTGTCGAACAGATAATGTTTCAGGCGGGCGAGGGCGGCGGTCTCGCCGCCCCGGAACGCGAGCGCGGCGCGCGGGTCGCGCGCGGGGGTCGCCAGCCGGGGGCAGCCCGCCGGCAGCGCCGCCGTCATCGCCTCGACCGTCGCCGGCGGCTCCACCTCCAGCGCGGCCGCGGCAGGGTCGCCCGCGGGCGGGCGCGGCAGCGCGCCCGCCGCGGGCGGCGCCCGCGGCGGCCGCACCTTCCAGTTGGCCTCGACCGCCGTCCGGAACGCGGTGAACTGGTCCGGCAGCCGCGACGCGGCCGGCCCGATGACGGCCGCGATGTCGGCGGGGTGGAGGAGGGTGTCGGCGCCGGCGACGAGGTGGAGGCGGCCGCCCGCCGCGGCCGCCGCCGCGGCCACCACGCGCTCGGCCCCCCTCTCCTCCGGGCACGGCTCCGCCGCCGCAAACACGATGCCGCCGGGCGGCCCTCCCGCCAGCATGGTCGCGACGGCGGCCTCGGGCGGGCCGACCGAGACGGCGAGCCCCGACCCGAGCGCGGTCAGCCGCGCGCGCGCGTCGGCCACGGATTCAACCAAAAACTGGGCCCTGTGCGCGCCACATTTGGGCACGCCATAGTGGGTGACGACGCCGTGGAAGCGGGGGTCGAAACAGTAAAAGGGGGTGACGGACGCGGCGTCGCCCGCCGCGACGGCGGCGGCCGCCGCGGCCAGCGCCGCGTTGTCGTGCGTGCGCAGATCGTTGCGCAGCCACACCAGGGCGCGCGGCTTGGCGGTGGAGGAGGTCATGGCGGTGGTCGCGGCGGACGAGACGCGGCGGCGGGGCGGCGACGGCTGCGTGGCGTGGCGGGGGTCGGCGGTCGGCGCCGCATTCCCCTCTCTCTGCCCCCCATCGCGCCCGCGCCACCTCCTCACCGTGAGCCCGAGCGCGTTGAGTCGCGCGCCGAGGCGGGCCGGGCGCGCGTACATGCGCCGGCGCCGGGAGAAGGGCGCGCGGTGCGAGAGTGCAGCGGCGTGGCGCGCGCAGACCGCTCCACCGTCGACCGCCAAACCGCCCCGTTGATTGCACACGCACGCGCGCCCAGCCCGGCGCGTCTCCCGCACCGCCTCAATCGCCTCCCACACCGCCCAGCCCTTTTCTCCTCAAATCAGGCTCGCCTCATACCCGTCCGGCGTCGCAAACCCGAGCAGGTTGAGGTACGTCGCGGTCACGTTGGCCAGCCCCGCGGCCGGCAGGTCGTC
>Ga0315276_10001205_pt1 | contig 23099 bp, 18 predicted proteins | sample YL17G05_0_MG_FD_204542 | JGI IMG/M metagenome (GOLD analysis project Ga0315276, IMG submission 204542) | Sediment microbial communities from Yellowstone Lake, YNP, Wyoming, USA - YL17G05_0 | ecosystem: Environmental > Aquatic > Freshwater > Lake > Sediment | place: USA: Wyoming | collected... | reverse complement strand
TCATCGACGCCGAGCACGCCCTCGACGTGGGCTACGCCCGCAAGCTGGGCGTCCGCACCGACGACCTGCTCATCTCCCAGCCCGACTCCGGCGAGCAGGCGCTGGAGATCACCGAGACGCTGGTGCGTTCCGGCGCCATCGACGTGCTGGTCATCGACTCGGTTGCCGCGCTCGTGCCCCGCGCCGAGCTCGAGGGCGAGATGGGCGACGCCCACATGGGCGTGCAGGCGCGGCTCATGAGCCAGGCGCTGCGCAAGCTCACCGGCACCATCTCCAAGTCCTCCACCATCGTCATCTTCATCAATCAGATCCGGATGAAGATCGGCGTGATGTTCGGCAACCCCGAGACCACCACCGGCGGCAACGCCCTCAAGTTCTACGCCACCCAGCGGCTCGACATCCGGCGCATCGGCGCCATCAAGGACGGCGAGGAGGTCATCGGCAACCGCACCCGCGTGAAGGTGGTGAAGAACAAGGTGGCGCCTCCGTTCAAGGAGGTCGAGTTCGACATCATGTACGGCGTCGGCATCTCCAAGGAGGGCGACCTCCTCGACCTCGCCTCGAACGAGAACATCGTCGAGAAGAGCGGCGCCTGGTACAGCTTCGACGGCGAGCGCATCGGTCAGGGACGGGAGCAGGCGAAGACCTTCCTCCGGGAGCACCCCGAGGTCCTCCAGAAGATCGAGGGGCTGGTGCTCGAGAAGTTCGGGATCCACCGCGCACCCGTCGCCGTCCCGCCCCCCGAGGAGACCGCCGAGGAGGGCAAGCGGGCCAAGGTGAAGGCCATCCGGTAAGTCGCGGCCCCGGGGGACGTCCCGCCGCGGCGCCGCGCAGGATACACTCGGCGCTTCATGGGTGGGGCCCTCGACACGAAGGACTGGCTGGTCACGGCGATCGACGCCCGGCTGGCCGACCACGACCCGGTGGCGATTCGCGGCCGCATGCCGCGCGAGCTGCGCGACGCCGATCCGGAGGGGCCGGACGTCGAAGCTCGGGCGCGCATGCTGGTGGCCAGGTCGCTCCGCCACCGGCTTCTCGACCGGCAAGCCCAGGACGACGAGTCGGCGGTGGGAACCATGGACGGCCACGTCGGCATGATCCTCGACCTGGCCGCCCTCCTCGAGACCCCCTACGGCCCGGCCCTGCGGCGAGCCGAGCTGGCCGCCATCCTAGCCGCCGGCGCGGGCGACCTGGCCCTGGCCTTGAAGGCCGCCCCGCGCGAGGGAGCGGTTCCCTCCCCCGCCGTCGTCCGGCGCGCCCTCGTGAAGGCCGGGGAGCGGCTGCTCCGCATCCACTTCCCGCCCGGCGACCCCGCGCACGGGCTGCCGCTCTACGCCGGAACGGTGACCATCCAGCGCCGGCTGCTGGCGCGCATGGCGCTCCACTACTACCAGGGCGGTCAGCTCGACCCCGACACCGCCATGGACAACCTGGAGCAGGCCAGGGACGAGGAGTTGCTCCTCGTCGAGGCGCTGGCCGGGCTCACCGCCGCCGACCTTCTTGCCTCCCATCCCGACCGGCGGGTGGTGTCGCGGCAGGTGGAGCGCGTCGGCCTCGACCGGGAGCGGGTGCAGGCGGCCCGCGCCGCTGCCTCGTCGCCGCGCGACCCGGAGGAGATCGTCGCCGAAACGCCCCCCAGGCTGCGCAACTTCCTGGTGGAGCAACTGCTGCTCGCCTCCCTGGGAATGCCGGCCGGCTCGACGCCGCGCGCGGAATACCTGGCGCGGTTCGCCCAGGCCGCCGAGATCCCGCCCGAGCGGCTGGCCGCCATGCAGGTCGAGGCCGCCGCATTCCACGCCGACCACCAGGAGTGGTTCCGGGCCTTCGGGCTGCCGGCCGAGGCCGAGTGGGGAGAACTGGCCGACGAGTGGAACGAGTTTGGCGAGCGCATGGTGGACAAGGTGGCCGCAGTGGTCACCGAGAACCTCGACGCCATCGCCCTGGAACTGAGGGAAACCGGGGAGCTGGGGACGCTGCTCGCCAAGGCCGCGGCCGGCCAGGCGCTCGACGCCCCCGAGCGCCGGAAGGTCAAGGAGCAGCTCATCGACCTCGCCAAGGCGGTGCCGGCGCTCGCCATCTTCGCCGCGCCCGGCGGGCTGGTGCTCCTCCCGCTGCTCGCCAAGCTCCTTCCCTTCGACGTGCTCCCCTCCGCCTTCGATCCGAGGAAGCGTGAGGCCGCGAAGAAGGAGCGGGACGCGGAGTCCCGGAAGCGCAGGCATGGTCGCGGCAGGGACTGAATTCGCCACCCGGTGGGCCCGGCGATTTCCACGGTATACCTCGGGCCATGCGCATCGCCTTCCTCGGCACGCCGGCCTTCGCCGTCCCGTCGCTCGACGCGCTCGCCGGGGCCGGCCACGAGGTGGTGGCGGTGGTGGCCCAGCCCGATCGCCCCGCAGGACGGGGCCAGAAGCTTCGCGAGCCGGCCACCAAGGCGTGGGGCCGGGCGCGGGGGGTCCCCGTGCTGCAGCCCCTCAAGATCCGCGACGGCTCGCTCGCGGCGGCTCTCGGCGCGCTGGCTCCCGACCTGCTCGTCGTCGTCGCCTACGGCCGCATCCTCGGCGAGGACTTGCTCGGGCTCGCGCCGCAGGGCGCAGTGAACGTCCACGCCTCTCTCCTCCCGCGTTACCGGGGCGCCGCGCCCATCCAGTGGGCCGTGGCCGAGGGCGAGCCGGAGACCGGCGTCACCCTCATGCAGATGGACGCCGGCCTCGACACCGGCGACATCCTCCTGCAGCGCGCGCTCCTCATCGGGGGCGACGACTCCGGGGCGCTCTCGGTCCGGCTCGCGGCGCTGGGCGGCGAGGCGCTCGTCCTGGGTTTGCAGCTCCTCGAGGCGGGGCAGATCATCCCGGTGCGGCAGGACCACGCCCGGGCCACGCTCGCACCCGTTCTGACGAAGGAGGACGGGCGGCTCGACTTCCGGCTTCCCGCCTCGCGGCTCGCCGCCCGGGTCCTCGGCTTCCGCCCCTGGCCCGGCGCCTTCACCACGCTCTCCGGGCGCGCGCTAAAGGTGCATTCGGCCGTGGCGACGCCCGGCGCGGGGCTCGATCCTGGCGTGGCGCGGGCCACGGCGGAGGGTCTGCTGGTCGGGTGCGGGGGCGGGACGGCGCTCCTGCTCCGCGAGGTGCAGGTGGAGGGGAAGCGGCGGGTGCCGGCGTCCGAATTCCTGAAGGGCCACCCGCTGCCGGAAGGCGCGGTGCTGGGCGCATGAACGCACGGGAGATCGCCTTCGACGTGCTCCGGCGCGTGGAGGAGGGCGGGGCCTACGCCTCTCGCGCCCTCGACGCGGCACTCGACCAGGCCGGCGCGATCGACCCGCGCGAGACGGCGCTCGCCACCGAGCTCGTGTACGGCACGCTGCGCCGCGCCCTGCAGCTCGACGCGGCGATGGCGCCGCACTCGAGGCGGGCGGTCGACCAGGTGGACCCGGCGGCGCGCGTCGCGCTCCGGCTCGGGGCCTACCAGCTTCTTTTCCTCCGGACGCCGGCCCACGCGGCGGTGGGCGAGACCGTGGCGCTCGTGAAGGGGGTCGATCACGGCCGGGCGGCCGGCTACGTGAACGCGGTCCTCCGGTCGCTGTCGCGCGCCCCCTCTCCACCCTCGCCGCCTCCGGCCGACCTCGACCCGGTCGCGAACCTGGCTGTGTCGGAGTCCCTGCCGGGCTGGCTCGCCGCCGAGTGGATCGCCTGGCTGGGCGAGGCGCGAGCCCGATCGCTCGCCGCCGCCATGAACCGGCCGGCGCCGCTCGTCCTCCGCTCCCCGCGGCGCGACGAGCTCCTGGCCCGGCTCGGGAGCGCCGGGATCGAGGCCCGCGCCACACGGCGCTCGCCCCACGGCGTGTCCATCGCCGGCGCCTCGGTGGAGCAGGTGTCCAGGGCCGCGACGGGAATCCCCTTCCAGGTCCAGGATGAGTCGGCCCAGCTCGTCACCCTCTTCGCCGCCGGCGACCTCGTCGACCGCCCGGTGCGCGTTCTCGACCTGTGCGCGGCCCCCGGGGGAAAGGCCTTCCACCTCGCCGAGATCCTCCCGGCCGGCTCGGAGGTGGTGGCGGTCGAGATGCACCCTCGCAAGGCCGACGCGCTGCGGCGCGAGGCGGAGCGCCGGGGACATGCCGGCCTCCGGGTGATCTGCGCCGACGGCTCGAAGCCCATCCCGGGGATCGAGCCGGCGAGCTTCGACGCGGTGCTCGTCGACGCGCCCTGCTCCGGGCTGGGAACGCTGCGCCGCCACCCCGAGCTGAAGCTGCGGCGAGTCGCCGCCGACCTCCCGCGCTTCGCCGACCTTCAGGAGGCCATCCTGCGAAGCGCGCTCCGCTACGCGAAGCCTGGCGCGGCGGTGACCTACTCGGTCTGCGCGCTCTCCCGGGCCGAGGGACCGGACCTGATCGCCCGCTTCTCCGGAACCACCCGCCGGGCCCCACCCCCCGCGACCGTCCCCGCCGACCTCCTCACCCCCGAGGGCGATCTCCTCACCCTCCCCGACGTGCACGAGGGCGACGGTTTCTACGCGGCGCGCCTGGTGGTCTAGACTGATCCGATGCGCATGCCCATCCGCATCGCCCCTTCGATCCTCTCCGCCGACTTCGGACGGCTCGCTGACGAGGTCCGCGCCGTCGAGGCCGCCGGCGCCGACTGGATCCACGTCGACGTCATGGACGGCCGGTTCGTTCCCAACATCACCATCGGCCCGCTGGTGGTGGAGGCGGTGCGCAGGGTGACGCGGCTGCCCATCGACGCCCACCTCATGATCGTCGAGCCGGAGCGGTACGTGGAGGCCTTCGCGAGGGCCGGCGCGGACCTGATCTCCGTGCACGCCGAGGCCTCGCCCCACCTCCACCGGACGATCCAGGCCATCCGCGCCGCCGGCGCGCGGCCGTCGGTCGCCCTGAACCCTTCCACGCCCCTCGACTGCCTGGAGTACGTGATCGGCGATGTCGACATGGTGCTGCTCATGACCGTCAATCCGGGCTTCGGCGGCCAGAGCTACATCCCGGCGGTCACCGAGAAGGTGCGGCGGCTCCGTCGCATGGCCGACGAGCGGGGCCAGGAGCTGGAGATCGAGGTGGACGGAGGCGTCGGGGCCTCCGCCGTGGGCGCGGTGGCCCAGGCCGGCGCCAGCGTCTTCGTGGCCGGTACCGCGGTCTTCGGCGCGAAGGACTACCGCGCCGCCATCCACGACCTCCGCGACGCGGCGGAGCGCGGGCGCGGCTAGGGGAAGCGACGCGCAGATGGGTACGTCGGGCCATGACCCAACAGGGGCCATGGATCCGCCGCCGGGAGTGGATAATTGGTTCCAGTGTCCCCTTTGGCGCGGCTTTCGGTGGCGAGCGGGATGGCTGCGGCTGCCGTCCTGCTACAGGCCTGCTCTCTCTCCGGGAACACCACCCCCCGGCCCGATGCCGTCGAGCCGTCCCAGGGGTTCGCGGCCCAGCCGACCCGGGTCGTCATCCGCGGCGAGGACTTCCTGGTGCGGCCCTGCCAGACGGTCTCGGGAGGTGTGCCGGCAGTGGATCTGGCGTTCCGCGCCTGGCTGGGCAGCACCGAGCTCGAGGAAGTGGCGTGGGTCGACCTGCAGACCCTCCACGCCACCGTTCCCGCCGGCCTCGCGGCCGGCCCGCACTCGCTCCTGGTGGAGGGGCCCTTCGGGCGGCAGGGCCGGCTCGAGTCCGCTTTCACCATCGTGGCCGCACCGCTTGGTTCACTGAAAGTCAGCGTGGACGCTTTGCCCACCGTGGCCAGCGTCGGTCAGGCCATCACCGTCACCGCCAGGGTCACGAACAGCGGCTCCGGCGAGGTCTCGGGCATCGTGCCGGCCGAGCCGATCGCAACGGCGCCCGCGGGCGTCGAGGTATCGCTCGCCGCCGGACCGGTCCCAGCATCCATCCCGTCCCTCGCTCCCGGAGCCGAGGGGAGCTTCTCCTGGAGCTTCCTCGCCTCCGCCGCGGGCGCCCTCACCTTCGGCGCGTCGGTCGCCGGCAGCGACGTCCTGTCCGGAGGCGCGGTGGGAGCGGCCAGCGCCACGGCCGCCCAGGTGGCGGTCCAGCGGCCGGCCGCGCTCGCTGCGGCGCTGTCCGCTCCGCGCTCTGTCGCGCTGGGAATCCCCTTCGAGGTGTCCATGGTGGTGACGAACACCGGCGAGGCCGGGGCCGTGGGGGTCGCGCCCGGGCCCCTCGATCTCGCGCCCGGAAGCGTGCCGGCCACCCTGGAGTCGGGTCCCATCCCCCCGTCGGAGACCATCCCCCGCGGGGCGGGGCGGACGTTCGTATGGAGGTACCGGGCCGGGGAGGCAGTGGGAGCCCTCCGCCTCTCAGGCGGCGCCGCGGGGATGGACGGGAACGGAGGGTGGCCCGTCGCCTCCCCCACCGCCGCGACCGAGGAGATCACCGTGGGCCGCGCCGCGCTCCTCGGCGCCCTCGCCGTCACTCCCGCAACGGTGGCGCTCGGCGGAACGCTGCTGGTCAGCCTGCAGGTCACCAATCCGGGCAGCGCTCCCGCGGTCGGCATCATTCCCGGCGTCCCCACCGTGGGCGGAACCGGCGTCCTGGACCCGGTCGTGGTCGGCCCCGTCCCCGCCAGCATCTCCTCGCTGGCGCCCGGCGCCGGCGCCAGCTTCACCTGGAGTTACACGGCGCGGGGCTCCGGCTCGCTCGACTTTGCGGTGGCGGCCACCGGAATCGATGCCCTGTCAGGAGCTGCCCTCGTCGCCACGGCGAGCCTCCGAAACGCCGTGACGGTGTCGGGAGCCGCGCTGGCGGTGACCCGGTTCGCGCCGAGCGCGTCCCCGGGGACGGTGGGCCTCCCCGTCACGCTCACCCTGGACCTCACCAACACCGGTAGTGACGCCGCCACGGTCGGCGCGGTCACGCCCTCGGCGAGCCCGGCCTCCAGCGCCTCCTGCGGCACTCCCGCGCCCGCCACCCCCTTGGTTCTCGCGGCCGGGGGCACCGCCACCTTCACCTGGACCTGCACGGCGACCGCGGCCGGCAGCTACCTCCTCGGCGCGACCGTGTCCGCGACGGCGACCGGCACCGGCCTGGACCTGGGCCTGGCGGTTCCCCCGTTGACGGTCCCGGTGTCGAGCCCCACGTCCCTGGCGGTGGACTCGTTCACGCTGGGCCGGTCGACGGCCAACGTGGGGCAGGCCATCGCCGCGACGCTCCGGCTCTCGAACCCGTCCGCGACGTCAGCTGCCGTCACGGCGGTCTCTCCCGCGTCGACCCCCACCACGAGCGTGATCTGCACGGCGGCCGCACCCGCGCCGCCGCAGACCCTCGCCGGGGGAGCCGGCTTCACCTTCAGCTGGAGTTGCACGGCGGCCGGCGCGGGCAGCTACGTGCTCGGCGGTGGGGTGGTGGCCCGGGACTCCGTCTCCGGCGCAGACGTGAGCCCCTCGCTCGCCGGGAACCCCGTCCTCGTGCAGGTGCCCGCCACCTTGACCGTGACCACGTTCGCAGCGAATCCCGCCACGATCGCGCTCGGGGCCTCCACCACCGTCACCCTGGTGCTCCGCAACGGAGGCGGCGCCTCCGTGAGCGTCGCGGGTGTGGTCCCAAGCATCTCCCCGTCGAACCGGGGGACCTGCACCGCGGCGACCCCTGCGCAGCCGCAGGTGATCGGTGGCGGTGCATCGCTCACGTTCACCTGGACCTGCACCGGCACCCAGGCGCGAACCTACACCCTGGATGGCACGGTCGCAGCCACCGACGCCAACAGCGGCGCGAGCCTGGCCCCGAACCTTCCAGCCCTGTCGCTCGTGGTCCGGTGACGCCCGCGGCCGCGCTGAGCCTGGATCGCCTTGCCCAGAGCCTGCGTCAGCGCGCCGGGAAGGCCCGCCGGATCTCGGAATGTGCGCCGAGCCGGTCGAGGGCGAGCCCGAGCAGCGTCCGCCCCGGCTCGACCTTGAACCAGGTGGAGGCGCCGCTGGGATGCGGAAGCGGGATCACCTCCACCGCCACCCCGTGATACTCACAGTGAATTTCCCGTCCGCCCACCACCTCGTCGAGGCGGGCGCCGCGTCCCAGGACCTGCTCGATGGCAAGGCGGCCCACCGGGATGACCAGGCGGGGGCGCAGGATGTCGAGCTCGCGGGCCAGGAAACCCCGGCTGGCCTCGATCTCCGCCGGGGACGGAACCCGATCGCCGCCGCCGCGGGTCTTGCCGGGAAAGGCGCGCACCACCGCCGCCATGTAGACCCGCTCCCGGAACTGCGCCTCGGTGGCGCCGAAGGAGCGCGCCATCCAGGCGAAGAGGGTCTTGCCCGCGGTCCAGGCGAAGGGGCGGCCGAACTTCGCCTCGTGCGGTCCAGGCGCCTGGCCGAGCAGGAAGAGGCGCGAGACCACCGGGGGGCCGTGAACCGGCGGCCCGGCGAAGCCTGGCAACCTCAGCGCGCGGATGTCGCGCTGGACCTCCTCGAGCGCCGCCGTGCGCGACGCCCGGGTCAGCCTCGCCACGGCTCCTCGGGAATCGAGTAGATCCAGCCCTCGCTGCGCGGGACGTTGTGGGGGACCTGCTCGAAGGAGCCCGCCTGCGCAGCCGCGGCCGCCACCGCGCCCAGGACGGCGTCGAGGTGGATGCCCTGCCCGTCGCCGATGATCTGCGCGGCCTGCTCCATCTCGAAGCGGAATCGGGACGCGCCGCGGAGGAGGCGCAGGATGGAGGCGCGAACCGCCGGGCGCCCGGCGCCGTCCCCGTCGCGGTACCCGCAGATCCCGGCCAGGGCCCGGGGCAGGTGCGGCGGATGGACCTCCACGACAGACGGGCGGCCGGGATGCGGCGCGTCCCAGGGAAGGAAGGCGGCCTTGACGCCCGACAGGGCCACGATCCCGAAGAGGGCGCGGCGCATGGCGGTGGTCCGCCCGGACGGCGGGACGACGGCGCGGTAGCAGTCGGTGACGCGAGGCCGGTCGCGCCCCACCTCGCCGCGCACCGCGTCGGCGGCGGCACCGACGTCGGCGCCCGCGGCCATGTAACGCTCTGCGAGCGCCCGCCCGAGCGCGGCCGGTCCGGAGATGGCCTGGCGCAGGATGCCCAGCTGCCGGAGCTGGGTCTCGGCCAGGCTGAAGGGGAAGTCGAACCCGACGGTGAGGCGGCCCTCCGCCAGCTGCATCTCCCCGGCGAGCCAGCCGCCGATCCGCTCGATGACGTCGTGGCGCGCCGGGGCGTCCTGGAACGGGCGCCAGAGCCTCTCCAGCCGGACCCGGTCGGGAGCGCATTCGAGCTCGGCGGCCACGATCTGGTTGCCGGCGCCCACGACGGCGCTCCAGGCCACGCCCACGAAGGTCCCGCGCCCAGGCATCTTCACCTTGGGTACAGGACAGCGGCCGGGGATTGCGGCCGGGGCGCCCTCGTCGCCGGCGGGTGGTCGGACCATGTCGCCTGGGTCTAGCGGCTCCGGATGCTCCGGGCAAACACCGCGTGGGGCGGACCCCCCGACGGGCCGCCCCGCCCTGACTGGGTGGGGGCACCCTTCCCGGCGTACCATCCGCGGCGTGAGCCACCCAGGCGACGCATCTGGCGGGGGTACCCTGCATCGCCTGGTCGATCGCCTCGCCATGGCGGTCGAGGATCGGGTGCGGCGGCCGGCGGTCCCCTGGCGGCCAGGACGGGACGGCCCCCTCGATCCCTTCGGTGCGCCGGGCCCCCTGCCTCCGATGCGCGTCACGCCCGCCTCGGGGCGGCGACGCGGCACGGCGATCCTGCTCCCCCCATGGAAGTTCCGCGGCCCCGCCGTCCTCTCCGGCTGGGTCCGGCCCCTGGCGAGCGCCGGGTACGAGGTCTGGCTCCCGGTGCCCCCGCTTCACCTGGAGCGAACCCCGCCCGGCCAGCGCAGCGGCGAGGGGGTGGTCTCGCCCGACCTCGGGCGGATGCGCGAGGTGCTCGAGCAGGCGGTGCTCGAGGCCCGGTCCTGCGCCGGGCGGGCGGCGGACGCGGGCGGCGAGGTGGTGGTCGTCGGGCTCTCCTTTGGCGGGCTGGTGGCGGCCTGGGTGGCCACCGGGCCGGAGCGGATCGACCGGGCGGCGCTCGTGGCCCCTCCGGCGGACCTGGCCGCGGTGTTCCGGGAGACCCCCATCGGCCGGCGCTACGCGAGGCTGGCGGAGCGCGCCGGGGCGCCCCTGCCGGCCGGCGAGGAATTGGCGCGGCGGCTCGGCTGGCTCGTGCCGCTCGGGCGGCGCCCGACGGCCGGTCGGGTCCTCGTCGCCGGGGGACGCCACGACGCCATCGCCGTGGGCGGGGCGCGGGCCATCTCCGACGCCTGGGGCATCCCGTTACGCGAGTTCCCCCGCGGCCACATGACACTCCTCTTCGGCTGCCCGGCGCTGCAGCGCGAGGTGGCGACCTTCGCCGCGGGCGGCGCCTACTTCGTGCCGGCCCGCTGAGCGTCGCGGAGCGCCTTCACCTCGTCGAAGAAGGCGGCCGGGACCACCTCGCCACGCACCACCGGCCAGGACTTCTCGGCGACGACTCGCCAGGCCGCGGGGTCGACCTTCACCACCTTGAGCCCCTGCTTCTCCATCGCGACAACGGCATCGGCGTTGAGCTTGGCCACCTCGGCGTCGACCCGCTTGCCGAGCTCCTTGGCGATGGCGAGCAGCTTGGGCCGGAGGTCGGCGGGGATCTTGTCCCAGGCGTCCTTTCGAACGATGGTGGCCCCCACCAGCCAGCCCCAGGAGACGTCGACCATGTAGGGGGCCTTCTCGAACAGGCGCGCGGTGAGGACGTAGAGCGGCACGTTGGGGATGCACTCGATCATGCCGGTCTGCAGGGACGTGATCACGTCGGTCGAGGAGAGCACCACCGGATTGAAGCCGGCCGCCTTCCAGGCCTTCACGCTCCCTGGGTCGCCCTCCCAGGCGAACACCTTGGCCCCGGCCGCCTCGGCCGGCGTCTGGATGGGCTTCGTGCAGAACAGCTTGATCGCACCGATGGCACCCCAGGTGAGGGCCACGTAGCCCTTCTTCTCGAGCAACGCATCGAGCTTGGGCTCGAGCACCTGCAGCGCCCTCTGCAGCTCGGCCGCGCTGTCGAACATGAGCGGCGCCGCCAGCGCCTGCGGCTCGGCGACGATGTCGTGGAGCCCCACGCTGGTGACGGCGGCGCCCTGGAGCTGTCCCACCGCCATCTTGCGGACCATCTCCCCTTCGTTGCCCTGGGTACCGCCGGCGTAGACGCGGAGCTTCACCGCTCCGTTCGAGGCCTGGCTCCACTTCTCGGCCATCTCCTTGAGGAGCTCGTGCCAGGTCGATCCGTTGGGCGCGAGCGTGCCGAGCTTCACCTGCACCTGCTGCTGGGCCATCGCCGGGGCGGCGACGACGAGCCAGACCGCGGCGAGAAGGATCTTCTTCACTTTGGGACTCTCCTGGTTCAGGCGAAGAGGTCGTCGGCGTGGGCGAGCAGCGCGCGGGCGCGGCGCTGGGCCAGGATGTTGGCGAGGCGGTACTGGGGCGCGGCGTCCACGTCCGCGGCGAGCACTTGCTGGAGGACGCGCTCGAACTCGGCGCGATCCTGCTGCTGGACCAGCGCCGACTCGGCGTAGCCCACCAGCGCCCCGAGCTTCTTTCCCCCGGAGAGCTGGAGCGCACGGTCGAGGTAGGCCTTGGCGACCCCCGCACCGCCGCCGTCCGAAACCTTCCGGCCGCCCTCGTAGGTGACGAAGAACTCCGGGAAGGCGCCGTGGTCATAGGAGAAGTCGAGGGCCATTCCCCGGCGCATCATGGCCACCGGGGCGGGCAGCTCGGAGACGAGCTGCATGTCCGACTTCCCGTTGGAGATGGCGAGCGCCCAGGCCGCGGCCGTCCAGTAGAGGAGCGGCGCGTCGCCGGCCTCGAGCAGGGCGAGCGCCGGGGCGAGGTCGCGCGCCGAGAGGAGCCGCGCGGTGATTCCCTGGTAGCGCAGCTCGAGGGCTCGCAGCCCGTAGTCCCGAGCGCGCAGGAAGAGCTTCCTCGCCCGATCGTGCCCTTCCCTGGCCTCGACCGACCGCCCGGCCATCTCGGCCATGTCGGCGTCCTGCAGGACGAAGGCCCAGGAGTACTGGGTGTAGCTGGAGGCGAGGCTGAGAAGCAGGCCGCTGTCCTCCGGGATCTCCGCGAGCAGCCCCTCCATCGTCTTCAGGCCGAACGGCACCGCCGCCCGCACCAGCTCCGGGTCGTCGTCGCGAGCCATCACGTCGCCGCTTCCAGCGAACGCGCCCGCGGCGATCCTGGCCCCGGCCGTCCTGCAGCCCGTCAGGAAGAGCGGAGCGAGCGCCGCGGCGAGGAGCCTATTTTTCCAGGTATTCACGGGAGTTCGCGTGTTATCTCTAAGCGCCGATTCGCGGGTCGTCAATCGCGACCTCCATGATGACGACATGACCGAACCAGCGGATTCAACCGGTGGCACGCCCCCGTCGGGGAGCGAGGCTCCTGCTCCCGCGGCCCCGCCCGGAGGGCTCGGCCGGATGATCCGCAAGGCTTTCGGGGGCGTGGGCGACCTGTTCGTCGTGCTGGTCCTGCTTTCCATGGTGGTCCTGCCGGTGGCGGGTGCGCTCTGGCGGCGCTTCACCGGCCAGTCGATCCCCAGCGCCACGGTGCTGGTGCAGCACCTCACGCTCTGGATCGGCTTTCTCGGGGCCTTGCTCGCCAGCCGGGCCGGAAAGCACCTCCACCTCACCACGCTCGACCTCTTCCCGGACGGCCGGGCCCGCGAGGCGGTGAAGATCTTCACCGGCTGGGTGTCTGCCGCCGTGACCGCCGTGCTGGCCTACGCGGCCGCGAAGCTGGTTCACGTGGAGAGCGAGAGCCGGATGGTGATCGGCGGGATCCCCTTCTGGTGGAGCATGTCGGTGATGCCGGTCACGCTGGCCGCCATGTCGCTGGTCTTCGCCTGGCGCGCGAATCCCGGGCGCAGGCGCTGGCTCCTGCGGCTGGGCGGCCTCTCGGTGGTCTTCCTCACCTTCCTGTGGAGCGAGGCCTCGCTTCCCGATCCGGGCGCGTGGCCGCTCGACTCGCTGGGCGCCCCGGGACGCGTCTTCGCCGCGGCCGCCGCCCGCTTCGGGGCCCTCCTCGGGCCGCTCGCGTCCCCGGGGGCGATCGTCTGGACCTTCGGCGCGGCGGTGGGGATCGCCTTCCTGCTCGGAGCGCCGGTCTTCGTGGGCATGGCGGGGATCGCCATGGTGCTCTTCGTGAAGGACAGCACCCCGGTCGCCGCCGTCCCGACGCAGACCTTCTCGCTGGTGTCGTCGCCCACGCTGGCGGCCATCCCGCTCCTCACGGTGGCCGGCTACGTCCTGGCCGAGGGCGGAGCGGCGCAGCGGCTGGTGCGAGCCTACCGCGGCCTGTTCGGCTGGATGCCGGGCGGGCTGGCGGTGATGTCCGTGGCGGTGGCGGCGATCTTCACGACCTTCACCGGGGCCTCGGGCGTCACCATCCTCGCGCTGGGCGGCCTGCTCCTGCCCGCGCTCCTCGACGACGGCTACCCCGAGGGGTTCTCGGTGGGGCTCGTCACCGCCTCCGGATCGCTGGGACTGCTCTTCCCACCTTCACTCCCCGTGATTCTCTACGGCGTGGTGGCCGGCACCGCCATCGAGGACCTCTTCATCGGCGGACTCGTGCCCGGCATCCTCATGATCGTGCTGGTGGCCGCCTACGGCGTCTGGATGGGGGTGCGCTGCAAGGCCCCGCGCCAGAAGTTCCACCCGGTGGAGGCGCTCCGCTCGCTGTGGGAGGCCAAGTGGGACCTGGGCCTCCCCACGCTGGTGATCGTGGTGGTCGTCTCTGGATTTGCCACCATCGTGGAGGCCTCGGCCATCGCGGCCGCTTACGCCCTCGTCGTCGAGCTGGTGATCTTCCGGGATCTGAAGCCGTTCAGCCAGCTCCCCAGGGTGCTCCTCGACGCCGGGACCCTGGTGGGGAGCGTGCTCATCCTCCTCGGCGTGGCGCTCGGCCTCACCAGCTGGTTCGTCGACGCCGAGATCCCCACCCAGCTCGTGGCCTGGATGACCACCCACGTGAAGAGCCCGGCGCTCTTCCTGCTCATGCTGAACGTGGTGCTGCTGGTGCTGGGGAGCGTGCTCGAGATCTACTCGGCCATCGTGGTGGTGGCGCCGCTGGTGGCGCCGCTCGGGCTGGCCTACGGCATCGACCCCATCCACCTGGGCGTGGTCTTCCTGGCCAACCTCGAGCTGGGCTTCCTCTTCCCGCCCATGGGACTCAACCTCTTCCTCTCCGCCCAGCGCTTCGGGAAGCCGCTTCCCTTCGTCTACAGGAACGCCTTCCCGTTCCTGGTGATCATGTCGGTGGGAGTGCTGCTCGTCACCTACCTCGAGCCCCTCACCACGGGCGTGGTCCGGCTGTTCAAGGGGTAGGCACGCTTCGCTCCGGCCCCGGCCACCCCTCGCGGAGCGCGAAGATCGCGAAGGTGATGGCCCAGGCTCCGACCACGTCGATCGAGTAGTGGATGTGGGAGAGGAGCACCGACGCGGTGACGGCCAGGTTCGCTGCCAGGGCAACGGGCGCCAGCCGCGAACGTCCGCGAAGATAAAGCCAGAGCAGGAGCGTGGTCGCCACGTGGCCGGAGAAGAAGAGGTCCTTGGTGAGGTAGGCGGCGATGGCGCCGCGGTCGAAGACGCCGACCGGCGACAGGAGCTCGGCGAAGGCGGTGCCGAAATCACGGGCCCCGATCCCCGGGCCGGCGTGGGCCGGATCGGGAACGCCCAGGCCGGTGAGCGCGATGGCGATGCCGCGGGCCAGCGACACGAGGCCTCCCGTCACCATGTATCGAACCCAGCGGCGCGGCTCGGTCCAGAGCAGCGCCACGGTGAGCGGCAGGTAGACGGCCAGCCAGATCCAGTAGTTGGCCCGGTCGATCCAGGGCACGTACGGCAGCCGCTCGAGGAGCAGGTCGGGCAACGTCGGCGCCGGCCGCATCTCGGCCCAGAGCGCCATGGCCGTCATGGCGGCGTAGGCGGCGTAGCGGAAAGCGAACGCGCCTGCGATGGACGGCCAGATCGCCCGGACGGCGCGCCATCCGCCATCCCGTCCAGCGCCGTCCCTGACTGGCGTCACGGAAAGCGGCCGGCCGCCGAGAGCAGGTCGAGGTTCGCCTGCCGCACCGCGTCCTCGGCGATGACCGCGGTGGTGGCGGCGTCCCGGGCGCGGCGCTCGGCGTCGATGACGTCGAGGTTGCTCGTGGCGCCGGCGCGGTAGGCCATGCCCGCCAGCTGGAGCGTCGCGGTCGCGCTCTCCGCGCCGCGGCGCGCGGCGTCGTAGCCCGCGTAGGCGAAGCGCATGACCTCGAAGGAGAGCCGCACCTCGGAGCGAGCCTGGCGGAGCAGGCCCTGGAGCGCCTCCTCGGCCTCGCGCGCCAGCGCCCCCCGCTCCTTCGACTGGGCGGGACGAAGGCCACCCTCGAAGAGCGGGAAGGAGAGGACGAGCTGGGCCACCCAGCCGCTGGGCGGGGTGGGCGCCACGGCGTTCGTCTGCACGTACCCCTGGAAGGTGCCGGCCAGCACCGGCATCCAGTCGCTCCAGCTGTCGTTCCAGACCGCCTCGGCGAGCCGCGATCGCCCGGCCGCCGCCTTCACGTCCTGGCGCCCATCCACGCCGCCCTCGGCCTGGTCGAGGTCCGGGTAGAACTTCACCTGGGGTACGCTGGTGGCGTCGAGCGCGCCGCTCGCACCGCAGATCACGCCGAGTGCCTCGCGACCGCGGGCGAGCACGATGTGGGCGAGCTGGAGCTGCACCTCGGCCGCGTAACGCTCCTGCTCGGCCCGCTTCACGTCGAGCTCGTTTCCCACGCCGCCCTTGCGCCGGGCCTGCGCGTACTCCTGGTGGTCCCGGCCGACCTTGACCGCGCTGACGCTCACGTCCACCACGCGGTGCGCGGCCACCACGGTGAGGTAGACCCGGGCCGCGGTGATGGCCACCGCCCGACGAACGTCGGCGTCGGAGAGTGCGGCCACCTCGACCCCCTCGACCCCGTGCGCCCAGCCGTACCAGCGCGACGGCGCGACGAGCGGCACGGCCAGCGTGGCCGTCCCCTGAATCGACTGGCCTGACTGCACCAGCCGTCCGCCCAGGATGCGGTCGTGGTCGAGCACCGTCCAGGTCCCGCCCAGCCCGACGAAGGGGAGCGCCGCGGCCCGGGCCTGCCCCATGAGCCCCTCGGCCCGGACGATCTCCTGCTCGGCGATGACGGTGCTCGTGTTGAAGGCCAGCGCCCGCTTCACCGCCTCGTCGAAGGTGATCGGTTCGGGCGCGGCGAGGTGGGCCTGCAGGACCACGTCGGGGGGCGCCGCCAGCATCGGGGGGAGCCCGCCTCCGGCCGCGCCACCGGAGGTCTGTGCCAGGGCGGGAGCGGACGAGAGCAGGGCCGCGAGACCGAGGAGGGCGATGGCTCTCACGTGGCGGCCTCCACGGTCCCCTCCTCCGGCTCGGCGTCGTCCTTCATGGCCGGCTTCTCGAAGCGGGCCAGCAGCGTGTAGAGCGCCGGGATGAGGAAGAGGGTGAAGAAGGTGGAGACGGCCAGGCCGCCGATCACGGCCCGAGCCAGCGGCATGTTGGTCTCGCTGCCCTCCCCGATGCCGAGCGCCATGGGCATGAGGCCGGCGATGGTGGCGATGGTGGTCATGAGAATGGGGCGGAGCCGGGTCTTCCCGGCCTCGACGGTGGCCTCGAGCAACGGGCGCCCCCGCTCGCGCAGCACCCGGGCGAAGTCCACCAGCAGCACCCCGTTCGAGACCACGATGCCCACCATCATGATGATGCCCATGAAGCTGTTCACGTTGAGCGTCGTTCCGGTGAGCCAGAGCGCGATGAAGACGCCGCTCACCCCCAGCGGAACCGAGAACATGATGACCAGCGGGTCGAGCAGCGACTTGAACTGCGAGGCCAGGATCATGTAGACGAGCGCCAGCGCCATGAGGGCCGCGAAGCGCAGGCTGGCAAAGGATTCGCGCTGGGCCTGGGTCTGGCCGGAGAGCTGGACCGTGAAGCCCTCGGGCGGCGGGATCTCCTCGATCACCTTCTCCACCGCGGCGCTGGCCGTGCCCAGGGCGACCCCGGGCGTCGTGTTGGCGGTGACGTCGACGACTCGCTGCAGGTATTTCCGGTTCACCTGGACCGGGCCGGCCGATCGCTTCACCTGGGCGACGTTGGCGAGCGGCAGCACCGAGCCGTCGGCGGCCCGAACCAGCACCTCGTTCAGATCCGAGACCTCGTTGCGCCCCGAGTCGGCGAGCCGGACGTTGATGAAGTACTGGTTGCCGGTCTTGGGGTCCGTGAAGGGCACGGGCGCGAACTGGGTGTTCCCCACCAGGCTGGCCAGCACGGTCTGCGCCACCTGCTGCTCGGAGACCCCCAGCATGCCCGCCTTCTCCCGGTCCACAACCACGTCGAGCTCCGGGTAGTTCTCCTCCCGCGAGATCTGGAGGTCGGTGAGCATGGGACGTCCGTCGGGGCCGGAGAGCGCCCGCAGCCTCGGCAGGAGCCGCTTCGCATAATCGCTCCCGGCGTCGAGGTCGTACCCCACCACCTCGATGTCGATGGGGGCGGCGGCACCGAAGTTGAGGATACGCTTCACGATCCCGCCCACGAAGAAGTAGGACTGCACCCCCGGGATGGCGTCGCGCAGCCCGGCCCGGACCTTGTCGGCGACCTCCTCGTCGGTGAGCGAGCGCTGGGTGTGCGGGACGAGGTAGGTCCGCACCGTGCCAGCGTGGGGGCCGGAGTTGTCGGTGAAGAGCGCGGAACGTCCCTGCGGAAGCCCCACGGTCGAGATGACGGTGGTGGCCACCGGGCCGCCGTCCGCCGACTTCTCCGGAGCCAGCGACTCCCGGACCGTGTTCTCGATGCGCCGGGTGATCTCCTCGGAGCGCTCGACGCGGGTGCCCACCGGCGCCTTGAAGATGACCTGGAACTGGCTCTCGTCGGTGGCCGGAAAGAACTCGGTCCCGACCCGGCCGGCCAGGCCGAGCGTGGCCACGAAGAACGCCAGGATGGCGACGATCACCTTCCAGCGGTTCCCGAGCACCCAGCGCAAGGACCCGGCATAGGCCTCGTCCATCCGGTTCAGCTGCCGGGTGATCCGCCGCCCGAATCCCTCCTCTCCCATCCGGTGGCCGCCCCGGTCCAGGTACTGCAGGCAGAGGATGGGGGTGACGGTTCGCGAGACCAGGAAGCTCATCATCAGGGCGAAGGCGATGGTGAGCGCCAGCGGGATGAAGAGGTTGCGGGCCACGCCGGTGAGGAAGACCACCGGGAAGAAGACCACGATGGTGGTGATGGTGGAGACGAAGATGGGCATCGCCACCTCCTGGGCGGCGGCCAGCACGGCGCTCTTCCGGTCGCCTCCCATCTCCAGATGCCGGTGGATGTTCTCCAGCTCCACGATCGAGTCGTCGACGAGCCGCCCCACCCCCAGCGCCAGTCCACCCAGGGTGAATACGTTGAGGGTCTGCCCGGAGAAGTAGAGCAGCACGAAGGTGGCCACGATGGAGAGCGGGATGGCGATGGCGATGATGCCGGTGGCCGACCAGCTGCCCAGGAAGAGCAGGATGACCAGGATGGCCAGGCCGCTGCCCCAGAGCGCCTCGTGCTCGAGGGAGGAGATGGCGGCCCGGATGTAGGCCGACTGGTCGAAGGAGACCGTCAGCTTCACGCTGGGCGGAATGCCGCGGAGACCGGGCAAGGCCTTGCGCAGCTGGTCCACCACGTCGACGGTGTTGGCCCCGGGCTGCTTCAGCACTCGGAAGTATACCCCGCGCGACCCGTTCACCCGGGCGATCTCGGTCTGGTCGGCGGTGCCGTCGAGCACCTGGGCCACGTCGGAGATCCGAACCGGAGCCCCCCGGTCGTTGCCGGCCCCCTTCGTGGCCGGCCGGACGACCACGTCGCCCAGCGGCCGGGCCGCGCCGATCTGGGTGTTCGAGAAGACGTTGTAATCCCGGTCGCCGGCGCGAAGCGTGCCGCTGGGGAGCAACAGATTCGAGGCCCGCACCGTGCTCACGAGGTCGAGCACGGTGAGTCCGCGGGAGCGCAGCGCGTCGTTCTGCGCCAGGACCTGGATCTCCCGGATCTTGCCGCCGCCGATGGGCGCGCTGGCCACCCCCTTGATCCGCTCGAGCTGGGGCTCGACCACGTTGTAGCCGAGGTCGTAGAGCTCCCTCTCGTCGAGCCCCTCGCCGCTCATGGAGACCAAGGCCACCGGGATGTTGGAGACGTCGAACTTGACGATGAAGGGCTGGTCGATGCCCGGAGGCAGGGTGTTCAGGATCTGGGCCACCCGCTGCTGCACCTCGAACTGGGCGTTGTCGAGGTTCACGCCGTACTGGAACCAGACCGTGACGGCCGAGAAGCCCTGCTTGGAGACGCTCTCCACCCGGTCCACGCCCGGCGACGCCGAGACGGCCCGCTCGATGGGCACCGTGATCGACTTCTCGACGTCGGCGGGCCCTGCCCCCGTGTAGAAGGTGGCCACGCGGATCTGCGGGACGTCGATGTTGGGGAAGAGGTCCACCGGCAGTCGCGTCAGCGCCACCCAGCCGAGGGCAAGCGCCATGAGCGACATCATGAGGATGAAGATCGGGTTGCGGAGCGCGAGCCGGGTCAGCCACATGGCGTGTCGGTCCCTTCCCTACTTCGCCGCGGCCGAGGGGTCGGTCGCCTTGCCAGAGTACGGGTCGACGCCCCGGATCGGACGGATGGCACTCCCGTCCGCCAGGGTGTCGGTGCCGGCGGTGACGATCTCGTCTCCTGCCTTCAGGCCGGCGGCGATCTCGAACCAGTTCCCGCCGTCGACGCCGATCTTGACCTCGACCCGCCTGGCCTTGTCTCCCTGGACCACGAAGGCGTAGTAGCGGCCGTCGGAGATCTGCACCGCCGAGGCGGGGACCACCACCGAGGCGGGATGGCTGGCGGTGACGAGCGTCCCGCGCCCGTACATCCCGGGGCGCAGCTCGCCCGGATTGACGAGGTGCACCTCGGCGTCCACGGTGCGGCTGACCGGGTCGAAGGCCGGGGACATCCTGACCACCTTGCCGGCGTAGCGCTTCCCGGGCAGGGCGTCGAACTCCGCCGAGGCGGCCTGGCCCAGCTTCACCACGGGTGCATCCCTCTCGTTGATCGGGATGAAGACGCGCAGCACGTCGTTCTTCTGCACGGTGAGGATCGACCCGGTGCCGGCGTTGGGCCCCACCAGCGCGCCCGGGTCGAGGCGGCGCTGGGAGACCACGCCGTCGACGGGGGACTGGATGCGGGTCTCGCCGAAGCGGGTCGAGACCGCCTGGAGATCGGCCTCGGCCTTGGCGTAGGCGCTCTGCGCGTTCTGCAGCTCCTGCTGCGAGACCACCCCGGCCGGCGCCAGCGACTCGGCCCGGGCCTTGTTGACCTTGGCGAGATCGAAGGCGACCCGCGCCGCCTCCATCTGGCTGGGCAGGTCGGACGGCCGGACCACCGCCAGCACCTGCCCCTTCCTCACCGTGTCGCCCCGCTCCACCAGGACGGCGTCGAGGTAGCCGAGCGTCTTCGCCCCCACGTCGGCCTGGAAGAGCGGGCGGAGGTCGACCGGGGCGCGAAGCTCCACCGCCACGTCGCGGACCTCGACGGGGGCGACGGTGACCGCCGGGGGTGGGCCGGGGGGCGCGGCGGGCGCTCCGCCCTTGCAGGCGCCGAGGGAGAGGAGGAGCGCGGCGGCGAACGCGCGCCCCTCCCGGAGGAAGGAGGGCATCCGGGGAGGAATAGCCGCCCCCCCCTGGAAAGACAAGCACGGGGCTCGATCCGCGACGCTTCCTCACGCCGACGGCGGGGGCGCCTGCGTTTCGCCCCCCCAGAGCTCCCGGACCAGCTTGGGCCGCACCCCGGCGGCGGCGAGGAGCGCGTCGAGCCGCTCCCGCGACGGGCGCGACTCGCCGTGAAGCTTGCGCCCCAGGATGAGCTCGTTCTTGAGGGAGTGCTCCCACCCGGCCAGCTCGGTCACCGTCACCTGATATCCGAGGGCCTCGAGCGCGAGGGCGCGGATCACGTTGGTCAGGTGCGACCCCAGCTCGCGCCGGTGCCAGGGGTGGCGGTGCATCTCGGCCAGCGCCGGGTCGGCGCCGCGCCGCCCTGCGAGCTGGCGGGCCACCTCGGCCTGGCAGCAGGGCACCACCGCCACGTGGTCGGCGCCGTGGCGGGCGGCCAGCACCAGCGCGTCGTCGGTGGCCGTGTCGCAGGCGTGGAGCGCGGTGACGAGGTGCACGCGCGGCGGGACCGGGGCCCCGGCCACGTCGGCGACGAGGAAGCGCATCCGCTCGTAGCCCAGCCGCGCGGCCCGCTCGGTGGCCGCCCTGGCCAGCTCCGGGCGCGACTCGATGCCGACGAGCGTCCCCTTTCCCGCCGGCCCCACGAAGAGCTCGTAGAGGATGAAGCCCAGGTATCCCTTGCCCGAGCCGCAGTCCACGATGACCGGGTCGCCGAAGCGGGAGAGGACGTCCTCGAGGGCCGGGGCGAGCAACCGGACCAGGTGGTTCACCTGCTTCAGCTTTCGCAGGCTGTCGGCGTTCAAGTCGCCGTCCCGGGTGAGGAGGTGCAGTTCCTGGAGGAGCGCCCTCGACTCGCCGGGGAGCAACTCCTTCGCGACCTCGTCTCGGTTCACCTTGCGGCGCATCGGAGCACTCTACCGCCGGCGCCGGGCCAGCGCGCGGCGCGCGGCGCGCCCGAGCAGGAAGACCGCGGCCACGGTCGCTGCCAGGCCGCCCCACTGCAGCGCGGCGGCGCCCGGCTCCTGTGCGGCTCGGCCGCCGATGCCCTCCAGGCTGCCGAAGGTAGCGCCGGCCCAGGCCCAGGCGAAGGTGATGGGCGCCATGCCGACGAGCGAGGCAACGGCGAATCCGGGAAGCGAGAGGCGCGTCCCGGAGAGGGCGTAGTTGACGACGTTGTAGGGCGCGAGCGGCGAGAGGCGAAGCAGGACGACGAGCGGCACGCCCTGCTCCGCGACGGCGTCGTCGAGGGCGGCCAGGCGCGGGTCCCTGGCGACGCGGCGCTCCACCACCCCGCGCAGGAACGTCCTCCCGGCGACGAAGGCCAGCGATGCGCCGGCGGCGCTGGCCGGCAGGGCCAGCGCGAAGCCCCGCGCCGTTCCCCAGGCGATTCCCGCCGCGACCGTCAGCGGCCAGACCGGGAGCGCCAGGACCGAGCCGGCGGCGTAGGCCAGCGCGAAGGCGGCGACCCCGGCCGGCCCGGCGGCGCGCGCCCAGCCCGAGAATCCGCCCAGCCAGGCGCGCCAGGGCGTGACGAGGAGCAACGCCACGACCGTGGCGACGAGCAACCCGGCGAGGATGACGCGGCGGCGCATGGCGAGGGGCGGAGGATAGCGCTAGGCTGCGGCCATGGCCACGGTCCGCGCGGTGGTGTTCGACGCCTACGGAACGCTGCTCGACTTCGCCTCCGCCGCCGAGCGGGAGGGCGACGCGCTCGGGGAGCGCTGGCGCGCGCTGGCCGACCTCTGGCGCCGCAAGCAGCTCGAGTACACCTGGCTCCGCAGCCTGATGCGCCGCCACGTCGACTTCTGGCAGGTGACCGGCGAGGCGCTCGACTTCGCGCTGCAGAGCCTGGGCATCCACGACCCGGCGCTGCGCAGGCGGCTCATGGACCTCTACCTCCAGCTCAAGGCCTACCCGGACGCGCGCGGCGCGCTGGTGGCGCTGCGGGAGCAGGGACTGCGGCTCGCCGTGCTCTCCAACGGGTCGACGGGAATGCTCGACGCCGGCATCCGGAACGCGCGGCTCGACGACCTGCTCGACGTGGTCCTGTCGGTTGAGGAGGTCGGGATCTACAAGCCTTCCCCCGAAGTGTATGCGCTGGCGGCGCGCCAGCTCGACCTGCTCCCCGGCGAGATCGGCTTCGTCTCGGCCAACGCATGGGACGCACACGGCGCCGGCGCCTTCGGCTTCCGGGTGGCCTGGTGCAACCGGACCGGGCAGCCCCCCGAGCGCCTTCCCGGCGCTCCCGAGGTCGAGGTCCGCTCGCTCTCCGACCTGCCGGCCTTCTTCGCCCGCTGACCGGCGCCGCTACCGGTGCTGGGCGGCCAGGTCCGGGTGCTTCTCGAGGTACTCTGCGAACGTCCCCGGGAAGTCGTTCACCGGCTCGCCGG
>Ga0315276_10001203_pt1 | contig 23122 bp, 19 predicted proteins | sample YL17G05_0_MG_FD_204542 | JGI IMG/M metagenome (GOLD analysis project Ga0315276, IMG submission 204542) | Sediment microbial communities from Yellowstone Lake, YNP, Wyoming, USA - YL17G05_0 | ecosystem: Environmental > Aquatic > Freshwater > Lake > Sediment | place: USA: Wyoming | collected... | reverse complement strand
CTGTCGCTCTCCCGCAAGGCGGCAGTACTGTGCTCCTCAAGACCCTTCTCTCCAATGCATGTACGAATGACTGCAGGTACTGCCCTCTCCGTTCAGAAACGAATGTAGCCCGATGTACCCTCCGTCCGGAGGAAGTCGCGCGCACGTTTATGGAATATTATCAAAGGGAAAAAGTTTTTGGCCTGTTCCTGAGTTCAGCAGTCGTGAATAATGCTGATTACACCATGAACAAGATTAATACCGTGGCACGTCTGCTACGGTATCAACATCGTTTCAAGGGATACATCCATCTGAAGATCATCCCCGGGGCATCCGATGCAGCAGTCGAGGATGCCATTTCACTGGCGACTGCTGTTTCGCTGAACATCGAGACTCCAGGCAGAAAACATTTTGCCGCTTTATCGAGTACGAAGGATTACGACAGGGATATCATCCAGCCACTGAAGCTGATGGGAAAGCTAACGGGAGCGGGCACGAAGTTTTCAAGGGTTAAATGCACGACCCAGTTTATTGTCGGAGCCTCGGAGGAGACAGATGCAGAGATCATACAATACATGTTTGGCCTCTATAAGCGTCTGAACTTCAAACGGGTGTATTTTTCCTCCTATCAGAAGGGTCTCGGCCACGCCGATATCCCGGGAGAGAGAAAATTTCTTTCACACCCCCATGAACTATTTATGAGAGAGCATCGTTTATACCAGGCCGATTTTCTGATCAGGAAATACGGTTTTCAGAAAGAGGACATCATGCTCGATAAAAACGGCAATCTGAGAATAGACAAAGACCCCAAGGAGATATGGGCGGACGGCCACCCGGAATTTTTCCCTGTAAGGATCAATACGTCAGACAGGGAAGAGTTGCTGAGAGTTCCGGGCATTGGACCGGAGACGGTCACGAGGATTCTGAAGACACGGCGTGAGAGAAAGATCGGCAGCCTTCAAGCACTCGGCATTAAGGGGAAAAGGCTTGAAAAGATCGAGGGATATGCGATTTATGAATGAGGCAGTTTTTCCGCTGCTGTTTATTACCGTTCCCGTAATTTTCTATTTTTTGAAAAGATATGCTGCTAAGATTACCGCGATCCCTATGGTGAGGGAAGAGTCGGCAACATTGAATGCAGGCCAGTGAAAAGTCCCTACAGAGAAGTCAACGAAATCCACAACCTTCCCATAGACTATCCGGTCAATAAGATTCCCGAGAGCACCGCCCAAAATGAGCGAGAGGCCAACGGTGCTATAGGTTTTTTTCGCAAGGAGATTTATTATGAAAATTATTGCGAAGACAGATAGGATGATAAAGAACGTGCTTCCGAGGTTTTTAAACATCCCGAACGCAGCACCTGTATTCCTGACATGAACAATGTGAAGGAAAGGAAATATTTCTCTGGAATCATATAGTGAGAGATTTGTCATGATGAGATATTTTGTTGCCTGATCGAGCGCGACAACTGCCAGGACAATCAGAAAGATGTATGGAGCCCGTTTCATAGAGTATGAGGATTAGAGGATTCCAGGATTCGAGGGTCCAAGGGATGCAATACACTATTATTTATGAACAACAACTTTATAACACCTTCCGCAGATGTCAGGTTTATCTGTGAATGTTCCGACGGTTGTACTCCAGTTCCAGCACCTCTGGCATTTCAGACCCCCAGCCCTCTCAATTGTTATTTCGAGCCCTTCTATTTCGGTGCTTCTGTAAGAAGCCTTCATGCTCTCATCGGTGAGTTCAACTGCTGAGACAATGAAGAACGTTGGTAAAAAATCCCTTTTTTCAGTAAGAAGATCTTTGTAACTCCCGGGAAGATACAGGATAACCTTGGCCTCGAGGGAATTCCCAAGGAATCTTTCCGACCTTTTCATCTCAAGAGCTTTGTTCACTTCATTCCGCAAAACAAAGAGGTTATCCCATTTTTCTTCAAGCTGCCTGTTATAGTATGTTGCATCGGCAGCAGGGAATGACGCAAGAAATACTGATTCTTCGATTTCCCTGTTCCCCTGTCCCGTGAACTGGCTGTTGGTTCGTATATTTTGCCAGACTTCCTCTGCAGTAAATGAGAGTATCGGAGCCATCAGCCTTGTCATCATTGAGAGAATCTTGCTGAGAACCCACTGGGCTGCGCGCCTCTCCACTGAATCTGTCCTGAAGGTATACAGCCTGTCTTTTAATACATCAAGATAGAACGAGCTCATATCGACGACGCAGAAATTGTATATGCTGTGAAATACTTCATGGAAGTCAAAATTCTCATATGCTGCGACGACCTTCCCCGTGAAACTCTGGAGCCTGCTCATTGCCCATCTGTCTATCTCCAGCAGCTCAGTGCTGTAATCATTTCCATCAAAATCATGAATATTCCCGAGCAGAAATCTGCAGGTATTCCGTATCTTTCTGTACGCTTCGGTAAGCCTGTCAAGAATCTCTTTTGAGATCCTCACATCATCCCTGTAATCTTCTGCTGAAACCCACAGCCGCAGTATCTCTGCTCCGTTGCTCTTTATGACCTCCTGGGGTGCTACAACATTTCCAAGGGATTTCGACATTTTCTTCCCCTGTCCGTCAACGGTGAATCCGTGGGTAAGGACTGTTCTGTAAGGAGCTTTCCCCCTTGTCCCTACTGATGCAAGCAGCGAGCTCTGAAACCACCCCCGGTGCTGATCACTTCCCTCAAGGTACATGTCAGCGGGCCAGGATAGCCTGCTGTCAACTTCCATGACCGCAGCATGACTGACACCGGAGTCGAACCACACATCAAGTATATCCATTTCTTTTGAAAACGAAGTATGTCCGCATTTATTGCATGCATATCCTGCCGGCAAAAAATCCTCCGGTCTTTTCATGAACCATACATCTGTGCCTTGGTCTTCGATCAGTCTGATGATCTGTGCAAGGATGGATGGATCTGTAACAAACTCTTCGCAATTGTCGCATCTGAGGATTGTGATTGGTACCCCCCATGCCCTTTGCCTCGATATGCACCAGTCGGGCCTGTTGGTTACCATTCCATGGATTCTTTCTTTGCCCCATTTGGGAATCCAGATAACACGCTCGATTTCCGACAATGATTTTTCCCTCAGGCTGCTTTTGTCCATAGAGATGAACCATTGTTCAGTAGCACGGAAGATGACAGGTTTTTTGCATCTCCAGCAATGAGGGTATGAATGCGTGACCCGTTCTTCTTTTATGAGTGCGTTATGGTTTTTCAGTATTTCAATAATATCTGCATTCGCCTTGAATACGAACTTCCCTTGCAAGCCGGCAATCTGCTCAGCCTCTGAGAACCGGAAATTACCGTGTTTGTCGACAGGCGCATAGATATCAAGTCCGTATTGGAGGCCTGTTTGGTAATCATCTTCTCCATGCCCCGGTGCGATATGGACGATACCCGTTCCTTCTTCAAGAGATACAAATTCACCTAAAACTGCAATTGATTTTCTCCGGATGAAAGGATGGATCGCATGCATGCCTTCCATTTCCTTTCCTGAGATTTGGAGAAGGATGTTTCCTCCAAGGCCGATCTTTTCCCTGAGCGCTTCTTTTCTCCCCTCAGCAATGAGATAAACTTCGCTCTCCTGATCAAGAGCTATATAGGTAAAATCCGGATGAAAGGCAAGGGCAAGATTAGCAGGGAGGGTCCATGGAGTGGTGGTCCATATGAGCACAAATACTTTTCTCCCTGCGAGCGCAGGGAAGAACTTCAGGATAGCCGCCTCATCGAGTGCAAATTTCACAATAATCGAAGGTGATTCTTTGTTCCCGTATTCGACTTCTGCTTCAGCAAGGGCTGTGACACAGGAAGGACACCAGTGAACCGGTTTCTTCCCTTTATAGACGCTTCCTGACTCTACGAATTTGCTGAATTCCCTCACGATGATCGCCTCATACGAATTGGACATGGTCAGATACGGAGTCTGCCAGTCGCCAAAAACGCCGAGTCGTATGAATTCATCGCGCTGGATAGCAACGAACTCTGCAGCGTATTCCTTGCAGAGTTTTCTTTTCTCAAGGATAGCAAGGGTGTTCTTCTTGTCCCCAAGATTCCTGTCTACCTGAAGTTCAATAGGCAGTCCGTGGCAATCCCATCCAGGGATATAGGGAGAATAAAAGCCACTCATCGATTTATACTTCACGATAATGTCTTTGAGTATCTTGTTTAAGGCATGTCCGATGTGAATGTGGCCATTTGCATATGGCGGACCGTCGTGAAGGATATAGGGGGCAGCGTTTTTATTCTTTTCCTGAATCCTGTCATATATTGCACTCTCTTCCCAGAACCTGAGCGTGAAAGGCTCTTTCTGGGTGAGATTCGCCTTCATGGGGAAATCAGTCCGGGGTAGGTTCAGGGTAGTCTTATAGTCCTCTGCCATGGGTGCTAACGGTTTACTTTTCTTCCGCTTTTTCTTTCTTGTGTGCTTCCCGCTCTGCGATTATCTTCTGTGTAAGATGACTGGGCAGCTCTTCATACTGGGAGAATTCCATGGAATAAAGTCCCCTGGCGGATGTCAGACTGGTCAACTGATTGGCATAGGTGAGCATTTCAGACATAGGAACCTGTGCATTGATCTTCTGGTTTCCGCCGGCCTGTGGTTCAACTCCCTGAACCCTTCCCCGCTTGGAATTCAGGTCCCCGATAACCGCCCCAAGGGTATCATCAGGAGTTATTACCTCCACTTTCATGATTGGTTCAAGCAAAACAGGCTTCGCATCCTGAACAGCCTTTCTGAGTGCCATGGACCCGGCGATCTTGAATGCCATTTCAGAAGAGTCCACTGTATGGTAGGAACCGTCGTATAAGGCAACTCTTATGTCAACAAGGGGATAACCGGCGATAACCCCTTCCTTCATGGTTTCTACCACGCCCTTTTCGACTGCGGGCCTGTATTGCTGCGGGATGACACCTCCGACAATCTTATCGGCGAATTCGTATCCTCCACCTCTCGGCAGCGGCTCTATTGCCAACCAGCAGTCACCATATTGCCCGCGGCCACCCGACTGTTTCTTATATTTCGCCTGGGCTTTTGCAGGAACCTTAATGGTTTCTTTGTAAGGTACTTTCGGTGTTTTCATGAGAACCTCAACCCCGAATTTCCTTTTCAGCCTTTCAAGGGTAACCTCGAGGTGAACCTGCCCCATTCCTGAAAGGAGCATCTCTTTGGTTTCTTCGTCTCTCTGGAATCTCAGGGTGGGATCCTCCTCAAGAATTCTGTGAAGGCCTGTACTCACCTTTTCCTCATCCCCTTTGCTCTTTGACGCTATTGCATAAGAGATGATAGGATCGGTGAATTTCACCTTTGTAAAAACTATTGGGTGAGATTCATCCGATAAGGTATCACCAGTAAAGGTTTCTTTCAGCTTTGCCACAACTCCTATTTCTCCGGCGCCTATTGTCTGGGCAGGTATCTGTTTTTTCCCCAGGAGATAGAAGACTTGGCCGATTCTTTCCTTTGCCCCTGTTGACGTGTTCAGGATATTGGAATCAGCCTTCAGAGATCCTGAAAAGACCCTGAAAATGGAAAGCCTTCCTGCGAAGGGGTCGGCTATTGTTTTAAAAACATACGCCGATAACGGCTCTGTCTGCAGAGGTTTTCTTTCAACCTCTTTACCGTCCTTCGGGTGCTTTCCTTTGACAGGCGATATTCTTGCCATTTCTGAAGGTGAGGGGAGGCAGAGGATTACGCTATCAAGAAGCTGGGACACGCCGGTGTTCCTGAGAGCAGAGCCGCATGTTACCGGGATGAACCTCTTTGTCAGGGCACCTTCTTTTATCCCCTTTATTATCTCCTCGTCTGTAAGAGTCCCGCCCTCAAGGTACTTCTCGAGCAGCGCATCATCAGATTCGGCAATTTTTTCGATAAGGTTTTTCCGGTATTCCTCGGCTTCAGGAATCAAGTCGGATGGTATGTCAGATTCTTTAGACTTTCCATTGTCGAAAATCAGGGCCTTCATTTTGATCAGGTCAACAATACCTTTGAAACCTTCACCTGATCCTATCGGCAACTGCATGGGTAAGGCATCTTTCCCAAAAGATTTTTCGAGTTCTCCTAATGCCCGCGAAAAGTTTGCGTTTTCTTTGTCCATTTTATTTACAAAAACTATTCTTGGTATTTCGAATTCAGATGCGTATTTCCAGATCTTCTGTGTTTCCGCCTTCACCCCTGATAATGCGCTGACGATGACGACCGCTCCATCAACGCCCCTCAGGCATCCCCTGGTATCTTCAAGGAAATTGATAAAGCCGGGGGTGTCAACAAGGTTTATCCTGAAACCATTCCAGGTACAAAAAGATATTGAAGAGCTAATGGTTATCTTTCTTGCTATTTCTTCCGGTTCATAATCGGTTGTTGTAGTCCCGTCGTCTACTCTTCCAAGCCTGTCAATTGAACCGGAAGCGAAAAGCATTGCCTCAACAAGCGAAGTTTTGCCGGCACCTCCGTGTGCAATAACTGCAACATTCCGTATTTTATCTATCTCAAAGTTTGCCATACATTCCCCCTCTATTCTGAAAATAGGATATATCTATCAGGAAAGGTTGCCAGAGAACAATAATCATTCTTTACCCCTTATTAATTGTCCTTTATTCTTCCACTATTTCCTCAATTACAGGCGTTGCTGCACATTTTCTGTCTTGGCTGCTGCTCCATAGCTTAACCGAGAAAAAAGATAAAACGCATGCAGCAAATCCCGAAATTGCGGAAATACTATCCGGGTCATGATTAACAAAATAAGCACTCAGGACCTCCCTGCCAAGGACTGCCCCCATCACGAGGGCAAGGGCAGGAATTCCATAGACAATCAATGAACCTTTTAAATATGTGGTTGATTTCATTGAAATTATCACCTTCTGGCCGACACGTGCATGAACCGGATTCAGGGCTTCGATTGTCATCGACTGTCCCGATGGTTTGCATGTTTTCAATGAACATCCGTCACATGCACTTCTCTTAGGAACGGCAACTGTTGCATTGAAACCCTCGACACGCTCGATAATACCGATTTCTTCCATAATTTCGAATTTTACCACAACAGGTCTTCAAAAGTCCCGACAGCGTTTTGACCTCACCACCTATCGAATCCGGTTTGACAAACGGAACTGTCTTTATATAGGTTATAGCAAAATATTCTCAACCTTTAGCCCACATTATGTATACAAAGGTATGAAGAAGTGGAAATAATACGCATACCAAAAATCATGCAGGATACTGTCAGCGGGTTACTTCTTCGTGGCAAGACAATAGGGTTTGTCCCGACAATGGGAGCCCTGCATGAGGGCCATCTCAGTCTGGTCAGAAGGGCAAGACAGGAGAACGATAAGACGGTTGTAAGCATATTTGTAAACCCCCTCCAGTTTGGGCCGGCTGAGGATTTCCCCCGGTATCCGCGGGACGTGGAAGGAGATACGGAAAAACTTGCGAAAGAAGCAGCCGATATCCTTTTTATACCTGATGCCCCGCTGATGTATCCCGAAGGTTTTTTAACCCGTATCGAGGTGGGGAAGATTTCAGACAAGCTTTGCGGATTTTTCAGGCCGGGTCATTTTATAGGGGTTGCAACGGTTGTAGCGAAGCTCTTTCACATTGTTAAGCCCACAAGGTCATATTTTGGCCAGAAAGACTTTCAGCAGGCCGTCATCATTGGGAAAATGGTAAGGGATCTCAATATGGATATCGATGTAGTCATATGTCCGACCATCAGAGAAAAGGACGGCCTTGCCATGAGTTCCAGGAACGCATACCTTACTCAAGCAGAAAAGAAGGTATCTGGGGTTCTCTACCGGAGTCTGAAAGAGACAGCTGATCTCCTCACATCTGGTATAATAAATAGTATCCATCTCAAAGAAATGATGCATGAGAAGATTCTGCAAGAGCCTGCTGTATCAAGCATCGATTACGCAGGATTCTATGACCCGGAAACCCTTAAAGAACTATCTATGATCCAGGGTGACGTACTGCTTGCAGTTGCGGCAAAGATAGGGAATACGAGGCTCATAGACAATATCCTTGTAACCATGAGGAAGGAGAGGTAACCTGAATGCTTCAAAGAGTTCATATCCAGATACTTGACAACCCGACTGAGGGAGTCCTCTTTGATGATAATACAACGGAAATATCAGGGACGAATAAAATACTTACTGAGGAACTTTCCAATGAGATGAACTATTTTTATCCGTCTGTAGTTTATGTCGAATATGTCGATCTTTTTATGGATGGGGAAGAAGAGTTTGATGATATCAAGGAGCTCTTACATTTGGGGGCCTTAAATACCCCGGTTGTTCTTATCAATGGTGTGCTCAAGGTCCATGGTGGCATACCTGCTTCCGTGATACGAAGGGAAGTGGATAAACTCCTCTCTGAAGGACTTATACACTGATGGGATTTGTTAATCCTTATTCCGCAGTAGTTTTTTTACTGTCGGAAATTGCCCGATATCCGTGTGCGGAAGGAAAAGGGCTGACATGTATTCATCCATAAACCTTCGTGACACAGATAATTCCACATTGGTCATTTTCCCGGCAACCTCTTCTGCTTCTTCCCTCATTTTTTCGGAAAGAAGGCAGAAATACGCACCGGCAATTGCAGTATTGCCAAGAAACCGGAATTTTTCTCTTGGAACATCAGGCAGCATACCGATGATAATCGCCTTTTCGATATTCAGGTAATTTCCGAAACCACCGGCAATAAAAATCTGTTCGATATCATTTAGTGTTAAGCCGACCTTTTTTACAAGGAGGGAGACTCCTGCGTACATTGCTGCCTTCGCCCTCAGGATGTTTTCTATATCCACCTCTGTGAGGACAATATCCTTGCCCTCATTGCTGGAAACCAGGAATTCGGGCCCTTCAAAGCCATCCCGGATTCTCTTTGTGGTGAGCCCTCTGATGAATTTCCCTTTCTGGTCTATCACACCTGTTAGAAACATCTCTGTTATCGCGTCGATCATCCCTGAACCGCATATTCCGATTGGTGTGCTGTTGCCGATTACGCTGAGAGAAGGTGTGAATGTCTGAGGATTGATAGTTATGGATTCCACGGCACCCTCTGTTGCCCTCATGCCATGTCTTATCCCGCTTCCTTCAAAACAGGGGCCGGCAGAGCACGCAGCAGTCACAAGCCATTCGTTGTTACCGATAACGATCTCTCCATTGGTCCCGATATCCATAAAAAGCGTTATCCCGCTCTGTTTATGCATGTTTGAAGCAAGAACCCCTGCAACAATATCGCCGCCAACATAACTCGCTACGCAGGGCACTGTATACACGGGTACCTGTTTGCCGATCTTCAATCCCACGCTATCTGCTTTCCATACGGGAAAGAAATTCAAGGTTGGAGTATATGGTTCTTCCCTGATAAATCCGGGGTTGAGTCCCCAGAAAAGGTGGGTCATCGTCGTATTCCCGGAGATGACAACAGACTCTATATCTTTTTTTGCTATCGCGTGTTTCTCAATCATAGGCATCAGGAGGTTATTCATGTCGGTCACAACCGTATCCTGTAATTCTTTGAGTCCGCCGGCTTCTGTGGCGTACATAATTCTCGTGATTACATCATCACCGTAACGGATTTGCGAATTGTAGGTTGATCCTACATCCACAAGGGAACCATCTTTGAGATTCACGAGATACACTACGACTGTGGTTGTACCGATGTCTACGGCCAATCCATAAGTATCCTTGCTTGCGGACGGTGCGAGAAAAACAGCCTCAGTACCATCGATATATCCGAGATGAACCTTCCATCGAGCTTCACGGAGTTCTGTTGCCATTGTTGACAGGAAACCATGAGAAAAGCTCATGTCCTTCAAACATATGGCCTCCAAGGATTTTTTCAGACGCTCAAGATCGCTGATATTATCATCTATCGTTGGTGGTGTGACTTCAAGGGAGACCCATTTCACAAGAGGGGATAGTGTCTTCCCTGAAGACCGGAAAGTTTCAAGAAGGTCTTTTGTCCTGGAAATTTCGAGGACATCTCCCAAAACAAGCTGGGATTCCTTTGGGATATCCACGGAGATATCCGATTCCGGAAAAGTCTGACACGCAAGGACAACCCCCGATTCAATGTCATGCGCGTGAAGCTTTCCTTGAGAGGCAGTATGGTATTCCCCCCTGAATATCCTGATGCGGCATTTGCCGCATATACCTTTCCCGCCACAGGATGCAACGAGATATACCCCCTGTCTTTTGAATGCCTGCAGGAGATTTTCGTCTTTCATCCTGTCGAGGATCTTCCCTGATGTAAGCCTGATATGCATTTTCCTGCATCTATTCTATCATACGAACGCCGGCTGTATCGGCAAGAGCTCTTTTTCTTCATGTGATTGCTTCCACGCATTGCATAAAAAATCTGATATAATGAAAGAACATTACGCTGGGAAGGAGAACCCATGGCTATGAGCGGGGAGAATATCTTGCCTTTATGATAATTGTGCAGAAATACGGTGGCACATCTGTTGGCAGTATCGAGAGAATAAAGGCTGTCGCAGAACGTGTGGCCAAGACGAAAAAAGATAAAAACGATGTTGTTGTCATTGTCTCTGCAATGTCAGGCGAAACGGATAAACTCATCGGTCTCGCGAATCAGATAGCCTTGAATCCGGAAGGACGCGAAATGGATCTCCTGCTGTCATCGGGTGAACGGATAAGCGCTGCCCTTACAGCGATGGCTATAAGTAATCTGGGATTCAAAGCTCTTTCCTTCACAGGCAGGCAGGTTGGGATTATCACTGACGACGCCCATACTAAAGCAAAGATCGAGAAGATTACCGGGAAAATGGTAAAAAAGGCTTTAGCAAACGGATTCGTACCGGTTATCGCCGGCTTCCAGGGGGTAACCGAGACTTCCGAAGTAACGACTCTCGGAAGAGGCGGGTCTGATTTGACAGCAGTGGCAGTTGCAGCAGCACTGAAGGCTGATCTCTGCGAAATTTATACGGATGTTGACGGGGTATATACGACAGACCCCAATATTGTGCCCGAGGCAAGAAAACTTGATAAGATTTCATATGATGAAATGCTTGAACTTGCAAGTCTCGGGGCAAAGGTCCTGCAGACACGGTCGGTTGAATTCGCAAAAAAATATGATGTTCCTGTTGTGGTGAGATCAAGTTTTAATGACCATACCGGCACACTCGTTGTGAAGGAGGATAGGGATATGGAAAAGGTCGCTGTATCAGGTGTTGCCTATGATAAAAATCAGTCGAAGATAACGGTTACATCAGTTCCCGACAAGCCGGGTGTCGCAGCAAAGCTTTTTCAAGCGATTGCCGGTGCACATATCGTTGTCGATATGATTGTGCAGAATATCAGCAGTGACGGGAAAGAGACCGATATTTCCTTTACCGTTCCGAAGTCCGACAATAAAAAGGCACTGAAAATTACCGAGGAGATTGTTTCCGAACTTGGAGCACAAGATGTCAAGTTGCGGGACGATATCGCGAAGATTTCAGTTGTTGGTGTAGGTATGAGGACCCATTCAGGCGTCGCTGCCAAAATGTTTGGAACACTCGCTCAGCACCGCATCAACATTATGATGATAAGCACATCAGAGATCAAGGTCTCCTGTATCATTGATTCTAAGTATACCGAGCTTGCGGTCAGAGTTCTGCATGATGCCTTTGATCTTGGAGAGGGTAAAAAAGGCAGGGGGAAATCAAAGGGATAACATTACCCCTTTGATTTCAATAATTCAAAGACCATGCGCAGGATAGAAATATACGATACCACGTTACGGGATGGCGCTCAGACAGAAGGCATTTCGTTTTCTGTCGAGGACAAAATCCGCATTTCCGAAAAGCTGGACGAGCTGGGCATTCACTATATTGAAGGGGGATGGCCAGGCTCAAATCCAAGGGATCTGGAATATTTCAAGAAGGTTAAAAAACTGAAGCTCGGCACATCGAGGATCGTCGCCTTTGGCAGCACGCACAGGCCGAAACATAAAGTGAGCGACGATGCAATGTTTAAATCACTGCTTGAAGCGGATGTCCAGCTCATCACGATTTTCGGAAAGACCTGGGATTTCCATGTGAGAGAGGCACTGAAGATATCACTGCAGGAGAACCTTGATATCATCTATAACTCTGTAGCCTATCTAAAAAAACATGTTGAAACAGTTTTCTTTGATGCAGAGCACTTTTTTGACGGTTATAAGGATAATCCAAAATATGCGCTAAAGTGCCTCATGGCGGCCCAGAATGCCGGAGCTGACTGCATTATTCCCTGTGATACAAACGGTGGCTCACTTCCCGGTGACATACAAATGATATTTGATGCAATCATCAAGGTTATCCAGACTCCTCTCGGGATTCATGCGCATAATGATTCCGATTGCGCTGTTGCCAATTCCGTTGTTGCAGTGGTGAACGGTGCTTCACATGTGCAGGGAACGATTAATGGTCTTGGTGAGCGGTGCGGTAATGCGAACATATGTTCGGTGATTCCCGATCTCCAGATCAAACTTGGGATGCAATGCATCAGACCGGAGCAATTGAAAAGGCTGAGAGATGTGGCGCGATTTGTCAATGAGATAGCAAATACGAGGCATTTTAAACGGCAACCATTTGTCGGAGACAGCGCCTTTGCACATAAGGCCGGAATTCATGTCAGTGCCATACGCAAGAGACCGGAAACATATGAACACATCCGTCCTGAACTTGTCGGTAATTCCCAGAGAGTTTTGATATCTGACCTTGCAGGCAAGAGCAATATACTCAGGAAGGCCGAGGAATTCGGGATTCACCTTGACCCCGATTCTCCACAAATACAGGATATTATCACAACCCTGAAGAACCTTGAAAATGAAGGATTTCAGTTTGAGGCAGCTGAGGCTTCGTTCGAACTTTTAATGAAAAAGGCCCTCGGTCTGCATAAACGATTCTTCGACCTTATCGGGTTCAGAACTATCATCGAAAAAAGGAGAGAGGGAGAAGAACCTACCAGTGAAGCTACCATTATGGTCAAGGTCGGTGGTCGTATCGAACACACAGCGGCAACGGGGAAAGGGCCGGTTAATGCAATTGACAATGCCTTGCGGAAAGCACTTGATAAATTTTATCCGACGCTGAAGAATGTCAAGCTCCACGATTATAAGGTGCGTGTTCTGACTGCCGGTAAAGGCACTTCTGCCAAAGTTAGAGTGCTTGTTGAATCCGGGGATGAGGAGGAAAGCTGGGGCACTGTCGGGGTTTCAGTGAATATTATCGAGGCGTCATACCAGGCTCTTGTTGACAGTATCGAGTACAAGCTTCTCAAAGAGAATACTTAATTATCACCCAATTACGTAGATTCCGGTTAAATCTCCCCCCTTGCGCATCTCTTCTGCAGGAATAGACTTCCCAATTACTCCATCTGCGAAAATGTATGCGGTTTCAATAACAGACCGCTTTATTTTTACGGCATAATTTTGACAAATTGCGTCATCTGTACCAAGATTCAGAGTAAAATATAATATATTTTATTAAATAACAATATGTTATAACTGAAATATATTGGCATGGAATCTGCATTGAAAAACACAGTTATTGAAGAATCAATGAGAGAGAAATTTTATTCAAAGGTGGTGAATGAACATGAAGGTAAAAAAATGTGAGAAATGTGGCAATGAAACATATCAGGAGGGCAATATCTGCGTTCTTTGCAAAATCGGGGTAACCCAAATGTATAGAGAGTTGGATGACCTTATAAAGAAGAACAATAAATGGAATCTTCATCCAAGAAAAGCAGCGGGAACCAGGTAACAAATTGATCGCGCCTGTATTTTCATATCAATAACAGCAGATGGAGGGTTTCCCTATGAACAATTTATTTATCGTCATAGCGCTGGTGATTGGTATTGGTATATTTTATGCCGTATACCATATTGGCCAGGCAGTTGGCTTGAGCCGGAAACAGGAAAATGAGGATAAAGAGCAGCATGCAACATATCTCAAAGAGATACTGACAAGAGACAGGGAAATCCAGACTATTCGGGGCAAGCTTGACGATCTTAACCAGCTTAATGACCGCTATCTGTCATTTCTTGTAAGAATCCCAACCGTTGTGCAGCGGTTGAATGCAACACTCAAGGTTGAAGAGATCACATTATCCGTTATTGACCTGGTTACCGATATTCTCCCGACGAAGATCGTGGAATGCTACCTCCTCGATAGCGCAGACAATCTTCTCAAAAAAGTATCTTCGACGGAAGAAGAAGAGAAGCGCGCCATCGGTGAGGGAATGGTCGGCATTACGGCTCAACAGCGGATGATACAGACGAGGGAACATTTCAATAAAATGCATGGGTCAAAAGGAACAGGCCAGGAGCTTGATTCTCATCTCTGGATGGCGGTCCCGATTCAATATAAGGACCGCCTGCTTGGGGTTATCGGCATCGGAGCAATCTCGCATCCGGTAGGAAATGAAATCGATCTGATGAAGATGATTGCAGATATAGCCGGAGTGGCGCTTCTTAACCAGACAATGCTCGGTGAGGCAAAACATAAAGCAAATACAGATTCATTAACCGGATTGAACAACCGTAACTATCTCTTTCATATGGCACAGAACTTTGTGGAGAAAGCCATCCGGGAAGGCACCCCTATCTCTCTCTTCCTTTTTGATATCGATAATTTTAAACACTACAACGATACGAACGGCCATGATGATGGAGACAGGCTTTTGCAGGAACTCAGCGAAATTGTGCGAACGGTTACACGGAAAAACTCAGTGATTGTGCGGTATGGGGGCGAGGAATTCATTGTTATGCTTCCGGGGATAACCAAGGAAGATGCCTTTATCTATGCAGAACGGCTTCGCGAAAAAATAGCACTGTATCCTTTTGCACATAGAGAAACCCAGCCGCTTGGGTATGTATCAATAAGCGGTGGGGTAGCGAGTTTCCCGTTTGATGGAGAATCTATCTACAAAATCATTCAACTCGCCGATATGGCACTCTATAAGGCAAAGGCTGCGGGAAGAAACCGTGTGATTATGCATCAACCCTATCTTTTTTCAGAGTCTGAAACAGAGAAGGACAAGCTGATGATATCCTGAGCGCCGCGGTTTTATCGAAAACCAATGGGGTGCTTTGTTACTCCAAAGAGGAAAAGTTGACGGAAAGAAGAAGACATACAAGATTCAGAATGGAGGTCGTCGACATCACCGGCAAAATGATGTTTGCCGATGATGTAAACATTCTTGATATCAGCATTGGCGGCGTCTCACTAAAGGCGGACAGGAGACTGAATATCGGCCATGAATATGCAGTAAAAATGGAGAATTCAGGCAGGGTTTTGGCGGTAAAGGGGCTTGTCGTCTGGTCTGTATTAAGCGGGAATAAAGAAGGGGCGCGTGGTGATAGTATTCCCCTGTACACTGCCGGTATGAAATTCATGGATGTTTCAGACAAGAAGTTGGAGGAAATTGTAAATTTTATAGAAAAGTATGAACAAGGTGCTCTCATGCCAATAAGTCCATACGGAACGGGCGGCATGAGACAGAGTGTCAGGATTCTTATCGATGCTCAAGAAAAAGCCACGGTAAATTTCCCCGAAAATTATAAGGTTATAATTCTCAGTCTTGGCGGTATGCTCGTAGAGAGTGAACGTCCAGTAGAAATCGAAAGCAGATTATCTATGGAGGTATTTTTTCCTGAAAATACATCGATTACGTTTTTGGGAAGGGTTGCTTCATGTCGCCTGGTGCAGGATGAAAAGGTGGAGCTCTTTCACATAGGAATAGAGTTTATCGATATGTCGGAGGAACATAAGGAAAAACTTCAGGAATTTGTCCTGTCCCTCAATGTGGTTAAGGAGAATGCTTAATCTGATCGCTCGCGTCAGCGCCGTATGAAAGTAACAAGGTCACTGTATTCAAAATTCGTGATCTCTCAATTCTTCAAGGAGTGCATCAAGGAGTTCTTCCTCGGGTAACCTCTTTTTTATCTCCCCTTTTCTAAAGAGTATCCCTTTCCCTTTACTGCCGGCTATTCCGATATCTGCCTCTCTTGCCTCGCCGGGACCGTTGACGATACATCCCATAACTGCAACGGTGAGCGGCTTATCAAGATTTCTTGTGCTCTTTTCAACGCTGCTGACGAGTCTCCTGAGATCAATTTTGCACCTGCCGCACGTTGGACAGGAAATGATGTTCACCCCTCTCTTTCTCAGGCCGAGTGAACCGAGAATGGCATAGGCAACCCGTATTTCCTCTTCGGGTGGAGCAGTGAGAGAGACCCTGATCGTATCTCCTATGCCTTCAGAGAGCAATATCCCGATACCGACCGAGCTCTTGATGGTTCCCGTTGAGGGAGGACCGGCTTCTGATACGCCGACATGAAGCGGATAATGATAGTGTTGAGCAAATGACCTGTATGCATCGACGGTTTTCATCACATCTGATGCCTTGAGCGAAACCTTAATATTTGTAAAGTTGAGCTCTTCAAGTATCTTAATGTGTCTCCCCGCACTCTCAACAAGGGCTTCCGGTTTCGGATGCCCGTATTTCCGGAGGAGATCTTTTTCCAGTGAACCTGCATTCACCCCAATCCTTATCGGGATGCCTTTGTCATTGACAGCGGTGATGACCTCTTGTATTTTCCACTTTGCCCCAATATTGCCGGGGTTGATCCTGAGTCCGTCAACGTCTTGTTTTATAGCCTCAAGAGCAAGTCTCCAATCAAAATGGATGTCGGCTATCATGGGAATGGTAATGGATTTTTTTATCCTGCCGAGGGCTTTCGCTGCAAGCATATCAGGGACGGCAAGTCTGATGATTTCACAGCCGGATACCTCGAGAGACTTTATCTGTTTTACCGTTGATTTTATATCTGCCGTGTCTGTTTTTGTCATGGACTGAACAACAACCGGATTATCGCCGCCAATCGAAACGTTACCGACATGAATCACCGTTGTTTTTTTACGAGGCATCATGATTTTCCTTACTCTTCGGATTCATGTTTACGTTCTCCTGATCATCCTCTGCCTGTTTTTTCTCCCTGTATGCCCTGACAGCAGCTGCGTGTTCTGCAGCAGTAACAGAAAAATGATGGGTACCGTCATTATTTGAGACGAAATAGATATACTGCACATCTGCAGGATAGAGTGCAGCAATGATTGACTTTATGCTTGTCGATGCAATAGGACCGGGAGGCAACCCCTTAATGGTATAGGTGTTGTATGGAGTTTTTCGTTTCAGATCTCCCGATGTTATTTTTTCTCTCGAGCTTTTTATCCCGTAGATAGCTGTTGGATCTGCCTGGAGCAGAATTTTTTTCCTGAGCCGGTTATGGTATACAGCAGAGATCAGAGGCCTCTCTTCATCTGTTGCAGCCTCTTTTTCGATAATGGATGCAAGCGTTAAGACCTCCCTCTCTGACATCCCGATTTCTGCAGCTCTTGCTGTGAGTTTCTCTGAATACTCTCCTCTTAGCTTATTGATCATCATGCCGATCGCTTCTTTGGGATCCAAGCCCTTTGGAATCTTGTACGTATCCGGAAAAAGATACCCCTCAAGTGAAGGCGCGTCGATTTTGTATGATGCTAAAAAATCTTTATCAGCAGCGATCTCCCGGAAATTCTCTTTGCTCATTATTCCCTTCTCTGACAATTTGTCTCCTATCTCCATCAGAGAGTCACCTTCGATTACTGATACCTCGTATTCAATGATCTGTCCTTTCTGCAAAACGCTCAGGAGATCAAGGGCATTCATGCCACGATAAATGGAATAGTATCCGGCCCGGATTTTTCTGTCGATGCGGCTTAATCTGCCGATGGATATGAAGAGATTTTTATCCCGTATCAGTCCGGCTTCTGAAAAGACCTCAATAGCCTGTCTGAACGTGTCACCTTTTGGTATGAGGATCTCAATGAATGTATCGCGAGCAGGAAGGGGTGTTAGAAGCTGAATCATAACATACAAGCAACAGGAGAGAAGGATGCCCGCAAAAGAAACAAGAACAGCTTTTTTCATAGTGTTAGGATGACAAAAGTAGTAAATGATAGTCAAATAGTTGATAGCCGGGGGTAATCAGTCAAAAATGGAATGTGATATTCTCTTTCGAAAAAGAGAGGGGGTAAACATTACCCCCCTCTCTTTTGTTCCATTGAGTACCAACTGTCGACTGACGATTATTTAGTACATTCCGCCCATCCCACCGCCTGGCGGCATTGCAGGTTCGTGCTTCTCTTCCGGAATATCAGTTATCATTACAGAAGTTGTAAGCATAAGTGCTGCTACTGATGCTGCATTCTGCAATGCGTAACGGGTGACCTTTGTTGGATCAATGATACCGGCCTTTATCATATCAACATACTCTTCCTTATCGGCATCAAATCCGAAATTAACATCCTTAGCATGTTTCACCTTTTCAACAACAACTGATCCTTCAAGCCCTGCATTATTCACGATCTGCCTTATTGGCTCTTCGAGTGACCTTCTCACGATTTCAACACCAATTTGCCGGTCGTCATCAAGTTTGAGGGTCTTGAGCGCAGCAAGACATCTCAGGAAAGCAACACCTCCACCGGGGATAATCCCTTCCTCAACGGCTGCTCTCGTGGCATTCAAAGCATCTTCGACACGAGCCTTCTTCTCCTTCATCTCTGTCTCAGTTGCTGCACCGACGTTGATGACGGCAACGCCGCCTACAAGTTTCGCAAGCCTTTCCTGGAGCTTTTCCCTGTCATAGTCGGAGGTAGTTTCCTCTATCTGTGTCTTGATCTGTTTAACCCTGCCCTGAATCTTCTGAGGATCACCGGCACCTTCGACAATAGTCGTATTTTCCTTGTCGATATTAATCTTCTTGGCTTTGCCAAGATCTGATATCTTTATGTTTTCCAGTTTAATGCCGAGGTCCTCGGATATCATCGTACCACCTGTCAGGACAGCAATATCCTCGAGCATTGACTTGCGTCTATCTCCAAAACCAGGGGCTTTAACAGCAGAGACCTGAATCGTTCCACGCAGTTTATTCACAACAAGCGTTGCAAGGGCCTCTCCTTCAACCTCTTCTGCAAGGATCAACAGAGGCCTTCCCATCTTGGCAGTTTGCTCGAGTATCGGCAACAGGTCCTTCATGCTTGAAATCTTCTTTTCATGAATGAGAATAAAAGCATCTTCAAGAATGCATTCCATTCGCTCAGGGTCAGTGATGAAATATGGTGAGATATATCCTCTGTCAAACTGCATACCTTCAACAATATCGAGTGTTGTTGCCATACTTTTCGCTTCTTCAACAGTAATAACACCATCCTTGCCGACTTTATCCATTGCTTCTGCAATTAATTCACCTATGGAAGCATCATTATTCGCGGAGATTGTACCAACCTGAGCAATCTCTTTTTTGTCTTGCACCGGTTTGCTGAGATTTTTAAGTTCATCGACAACTACTTCAACTGCCTTCTCTATTCCCTTTTTGATATCCATTGTGTTCGCACCCGCAACGACATGCTTCATACCTTCCCTGTAAATTGCGTGTGCAAGAACTGTAGCTGTGGTTGTACCGTCACCTGCGGTATCGGATGTCTTTGAGGCGACCTCCTTGACCAGCTGAGCACCCATGTTTTCCCACGGATCCTTCAACTCAATCTCTTTTGCAACGGTAACGCCGTCCTTTGTTATCGTAGGTGCACCGTACTTTTTATCAAGGATTGCATTCCTTCCTTTCGGACCTAATGTCGCCTTTACTGCATCGGTGAGCATGCTTATGCCTTTGAGTATGGCGCTTCTTGCTGCATCATCAAAAATAAGCTGTTTAGCCATTAATTTCTCCTCCTTAATGTATGTTTCATGTTTATTATTCAACAATCCCTAAGATGTCTTCTTCCCTGATGATAAGGTATTCCTCATCATCAATCTTGATCTTCGATCCCGAATACTTATCGAAGAGAATTGTGTCGCCTACTTTAACATCCATAGGCTGACGCTTGCCGTCATCTGTAATCCTGCCAGACCCAACAGCAATAACAGTTCCCTTCTGGGGTTTTTCTTTTGCGGTATCAGGGATAAACAGCCCCCCTGAGGTCTTTTCCTCTTCTGAAGAAAACTTCACAAATACCCTGTCTCTCAGCGGTTTAAACTTCATAAGACTTTTCTCCTTTCTTTAATCATAAGATTTGGTTTTATTAGCACTCGAAGTGAGTGAGTGCTAATATAATAAGAATCACGTGGAGAAGGCAAGCTTTTTTTTTGAAGAAAAATACAAAAAAATTTATTTATCTAATAAAATCTCGAAAATTTAGAATTTATCTAAATATTTGAACGATAATTTCTTTTTTTGTCAGGCTAATCTTTTTGCTTGCTTTGCAGCAGGAAAAGGAAAAGGTTTCCTCATGAAAAGCATAACTGTGCAGCGAGGGCATTGATATCCCGAGAGACTGACGGCGAATTTCCCCTCATCAACGTGCAGTTTCGTTCGGCATTTCGGACATACCACGATCATTGTATTATCCTCTTCGGCAACCAGACTTTTATGGTGAGTAGCCCTATGAGGAATCCCCCTAAATGGGCAAACCATGCCACCCCGCCGGCATTCTGAAGTCCTGAGCTGACCATACCGTTCAAAAATTGTATGATAGCCCAAAACCCGATTACGATTAATGCAGGTATTTTCACGGTAGTGATAAAAAAACCCAAAAAAAGCAGTGTGTGTACATTTGCTCGTGGGAAAAGCAGGATATATGCACCCAGGATACCGGAGACAGCACCGCTTGCTCCTATCATCGGGATGGTTGAATCAGGATTAGTAAGCGCATGGGAATACGCAGCACAAATGCCGCAGAAAAGATAAAAAATGATAAAGCGTACATGTCCGAGCCGGTCTTCGATGTTGTTACCGAATATCCACAGGTACAGCATATTTCCGCCAAGATGGAACAATCCACCATGCATGAACATGGATGAGAAGATTGTCAGGGCCGGATGTACCGGTTGCTGCGATTCGAACGTGAGGAGGCTGTACGGTATTGCTCCGTAAGCATACGTAATTGTATTCATTCCGGCCCTGGAAGCAAGTTGGAAAAAAAATATGGCTATATTCAGGATAATAATCCCGATCGTAATGAACGGGATTATACGGATGGGATTATCATCTTTATAAGGTATCACGCGGTACCGCTTTCGTGTGCTTGATTCTACCAGGTTACGGGTAAAATTATACGGGTGGTAATCCCTGGTGTCAAAATTTGCTTATTTCCTTAACCTAAGTACTATGTCCATAAAAATAAATCGTGCCTTGACATAAAAACAAATCGTGCTTGCATTCTGAGGTAAGATATGCTATATATTTACGGTCATAAATTATACACATAGCGACAGGGGGTTTTATGGATAAAAAACGGATAGTAGTATTTTTTCTGTTTGTTGCCTTTATGATTTACCCTATCTGTGTTTACGCTGCAAAGAGCTCGGATGACACGCAATTGTGCCTCGCATGCCATGCTGATAAGACTCTTTCCAAGAAGCTTATGAATAAGGAAATCCTTTCCCTCTATGTCAACGGCAGTGACTTTAAACAGTCAGTTCATGCTAAGGTCGGATGTGCGGGCTGTCATAGTGATATATCCATGGACAATCATCCCGTTGTGAAAAAAATTAAGAGTAAAAAAGACTACTCGCTGAGCAAATCAAAACAATGTGCAGTCTGCCATACTGATGAACAGATGAGGAAAAGACTGCCAATTCACAGTTCTTTGGCTGTAAAGGGGCCCTGTCTTGAGTGTCACGGTTTCCATTCTATGAAAAGTTCAGCGGTCCAGAAAACCGGCGTTCCTGAAAATCAATACTGTATGACATGCCACAGCAGGCAGTTCATCATGAAGATGAAGAACGGCGAAACGCTCTCGGTTGTTGTGAACGAGTCAGCGCTGAGGAACTCGGTCCACGGCAAACTGAAATGTACCGAATGTCATGCCGGTTTTTCGGTGACCCAGCACCCCATGCGGACTCACAGCAGCAGAAGGGCGTATTCATTGGAAACTTCAGTAAACTGCTCGAAGTGCCATGAAAAAGCCTCTCAGGATTATGCAAGCAGTGTGCATCTGGACATGCTGAAAAGAGGCAATAGCAAAGCACCTGCATGCACTGACTGCCACGGCGACCATGCGGTGGTCAGTATCAAGAAACACAGGGATATCGGGATCACATCATGCAACAAATGCCATTCGGATATGAACAGCTCATACGAGGCAAGCATGCACGGCAAAGCGTGGAAAAAGGGAGACGAGAAAGCGCCTACCTGCGCTTCATGTCACAATGCCCACAATGTTGAATCTACTATGACAACAAAGATAAAAGAAGGTTGTCTGAAATGCCATAAAGAAGCTGCAAAAGCTCATAACAGCTGGCTGAAGAATCCACCCCTCACATTACCTTCATTTGCAGACGCCCATTTTGATGTTGTGTCCTGCGCTGCGTGCCATTCTCCTAATGCTGCACGGGCGATTTACCTCAGTCTCTATGACCGGAAGACCGGTAAGCCGATCCCCGAAGAAGAACTCCTGAAGATAGTAGAAACAGATTCAGAAGGTCTGATGCAGAAAATTGACACCAATGGAGACGGCGGTATTGATGCAAAAGAAATCTGGGACTTATTTGCACTTCTCTATAAGAAGGGTACAACAACGGTCTTCATGGGCAAGATGGATGTAACAAAGGCAACAGAAGCACATTTTATCGGCGGGAAGACGGAGGCAACAAGGGACTGTGAAAAATGTCATCATCCGGAAGCTGAATTCTTCACAAATATCTTTCTTGTGATGAAGAAGGCTGACGGGGAAACCAGGCTCCTGCAAGCAAAGCAAGACGTGCTGAAATCAATTTATACGATAATTCCCGCTCGTAAATTCTATGTGCTCGGAAGTACAAGCATAAAGCTTTTTGATATCCTCTTTGTTGTTGCATTGATCGGCGGGATCGCCGTACCTATCGGGCATATAACATTCAGAATAATCACTTCACCACTGAGGTCATTACGGAGAATGGGGAAGGGAGGTAAGAAATAATGACAAGAATATATCTTCATCCGTTACCGATCAGAATCTGGCACTGGGTGAACGCACTCGGTTTTGTCATCCTGATCATAACAGGAGCACAGATCAGGTATCCGAATTATTTTCAGCTGATGTCTTTTGAGTGGGCGGTCAAGATCCACAG
>Ga0315276_10001201_pt1 | contig 23139 bp, 18 predicted proteins | sample YL17G05_0_MG_FD_204542 | JGI IMG/M metagenome (GOLD analysis project Ga0315276, IMG submission 204542) | Sediment microbial communities from Yellowstone Lake, YNP, Wyoming, USA - YL17G05_0 | ecosystem: Environmental > Aquatic > Freshwater > Lake > Sediment | place: USA: Wyoming | collected... | reverse complement strand
CCGGACATTCCGCACTTGTAAACTGCTGAGATAAAGTAGGCTATTTCAGATTCTGTAAGAGCGTTGTCCACAATGTCTTTCATTATGTCTTTTATTTCAGGGTAGGAAAGAACTTTGCATTTAAGTTTCTTTGATATTGATGGGATGCTTTTTGGGGAGAGAGCAGGTTCTATAAAAACTAAATCTCCTTCTTTTAAGTTTAACGGCTTTAAAACCTCGGTTGAAAGAACGATTTCATCTTCTGATAACATCCCTGTTGCTATGTCAACTACTGAGATGATTTTGTTTCCATTTTTTCTTATAAGAATTCTATCATCAACGTGAAATGTGTTTCTTTCTGCAAAATGTTTATGCAGGACTGCGATGGGCCTGCCCGCGGATAGGTTTAAGAATTTTACTTTTAGCTGCATTTGTTATTCTCCTCTTTTTGATTAATGGAAACTATAACAAAAAGGTGTTTTTATAGGTTACGATATCTAAACACCTATTTGAATATAGAATTAGTGTTAATCCTTCATTTGATATTTGAGAGAATAAGATTGGTTATTATATCAGAGAGAGCAGTAATTTTGATAATAAAAAATCCCAGCCACAGCAAGCTGAAAAAGTTTTCACTTTTGAATCAATAAATTATTTCAGTATATCTAAACATCATCTGATCACCTCTAAAAAAATTAATGTTAATTACACTGCGCCCTAAACAATTACCCCTAATTGTTGAGTGAAGTTAGTGGCTACGAAGATGAGGAAAATAAGCGCTATTATGAGTGAGTGTAGCCACTAACTTATTAGAGGGGAACAATTAGGGTTTTGTGTAGTTAATCCTTAGTTTAATCGTTTGAAGAGGTTTAGAATTTCATAGAAGTATTTTTGATTATAAGTTGATTATTTTCTCTTATTTATAACCTGTAAAAAGTTCTGAGAGTTTTTTGTCTTTATAAGCGTCAAGAATGACTATAACATATGCTAGGATTAGGGGGCCAAGGACTAATCCTAAAACTCCAAATACCATTAAACCGCCTATCATTCCGATGAGAACTATTCCTGAAGAAAGATTTGTTCTTCTTGATACAATGTATGGGCGGATTACGTTATCAATCCATGAGATGAATATTGCGCCGTATAACATAAGCCCTATGCCTGCTCCAGTGTGTCCTGAAGTTAAAAGATATATTCCTGCCGGTATCCAGACAAGCCATGCGCCTATAATTGGCAAAACTGATGCGAGAACAGCAACTAATGTTAGCAACAAGACGTTGGGAACTCCGAATATCAATAAGCCTATGCCCGTCAAAATACCCTGAAGAATGCCCACTATGATGTGGCCGTAAATAACTGAGTTTGTTATTTCTTTAAATTGAGTTGAAAGGCTTTTTTCAAGTTCGGAGGAGAACGGAGAAATTCCTTTGGCATATTCCTTAAGTTTGTTTGAATCCCGCATTGCAAAAAAGAATACAAATAATATAACGGTTAACTGAAGAAGCAGATTTGGCAGGTCTAATAAAATTTGTGAGAATTTGGAGAAAATTGAAGTGATTGAATTTGACACGAAGGAATTGAGGAGAGCAAGAGTGTCATTTGAAGAGGTCTGAGGAAGAAGGGGTTTTAGAAAGCTGAATATATCCACTTTTTGCATAAAAGAGTATGCTTCAAATACTTGCTTGACTACAACTGGAAATAGGAACCAGATTGGGAGGAAGATTAGGAAAAGCAGGAGAAGAACAATTATCAGGGCGGAAATATTCTTTTCCCTGACCACTTTAAGGACGATTAGGTAAAGAGGGTGAAGCATGTAGGCAAGAATCAGCCCGGCGAGAATTGAAACAATTATAGGCCAAACAACCATTAAAGAAAGAAGAAATAGACCCACTAGGAAAACGATGACTATTATGCGTTGGGAGATTTTTTCGACCATGATTGAAATATGGCAGTAATGTTTATAAATGTTGTTAAATTTTTCAAGAGATGGTTTGTTTTATAAAAAAAATATTCGAGGGAAATGCAGACGAGTCAGTTCACAGGCAGTTTATTAGATTTTCAAGAGGGAGTTTTTCCGGGAGAGCTGCTTTGAACTTGGTTAAAAAAGAGAGAATAAAGTTAGGGGGGAGTTTTGAGTTTGCAAATGATTTTTGTGATTTTGTTGCTGAGAACTCTGAGGCTAAATTTTCCGGGAAAATTTTAAGCAGAAGCAAGATAGCAGACTTTAATGGAAAGGAAAAAAAGGGAATCTATGCTTATGAAGTTGAGGGGGCAGATTCTAAAAAGATTATTGAGATAAAAGATGCTGCGTATTCTATGCTGTTAGATGCTGAAGGAACAGGGATTTCGCTGAAGATGAAGAAAAAACTTCCTAAGCCGGGAAAAAGCGGAGAATTGAAAATTGATGACAAGTTCTGCATTCTTGAATGTGATTTGAAGTTCTGGGAAAAGTTGAAGGAGTTCTTCATGCTTCCTGAATCAAGCAAGTTTAAAGTTAATCATACTTATATTATAGAAGAGGTTATAGTTGACAGAGATGAGAAGGATTTTGCAAAAATGAGGGAAACTGCGAAGAAAAAGGGAAAGATAATTCGGAAAACAGTTATTGATGGGAAAGAGGCTGTTGAGGAGAAGAGGTTTGAGGCGTGAAATCTAAAATTCGGTTGAACTTCTATCTTTCTCAAACTTATTTGCACAGTATTCATTTCCAAGTTCTAGAGGAATTAATGTGGCGGCAATTGCTCCGGCAACTGCAAGTCCTGTCAAACCAAGCCCGGTATAAACTGCTCGGTGTTCTGATGATGATTTATCACTTAAATTCCTTGCAATAAGTGTGGATTTTATTAGATTACCAATTTCTCTAGGAACTTCCTTTCCGATAAGATTGTCTAAAGAGTTAACATCTTCTCTTCCTGTTTTTATAAAGTTCAGAAAGGAAGTTTTTACTCTTTCGTCCTGAATTTCTCCTTGTATAGTATCGCTTGATAGCCTTATCTGATTTCTGTACTGACCAACTAATTGGCTAGGAGTGACTTCAAAATATTGTGAAAATGCTTCGGGCTCACTAATCTCTCCGAATTTTCTCATTCTTTCTATTTCCGCGTTTAGTTTATTTCTTCCTTCTTCTCTTTGTTCTCTATTATGAAGAACTATTGGTGAAGCTACAAATGCCCCTGCTAATGCTGCACCTACCTTAAAGAAACTTCTTCTAGTTATTTGCGGTTGAGTATCATGTCTGTCTACAAGTTCTCCTGCTGAAGCATGTTCTTCATCTCCATGTTTAATTTTGGCTATGGCTTCTTCATAAAATAATAAAGCGGCTATTTGAGGAGAGTATACTGCTAAACTTACTAAACCTTCTCTCCCAGTATCTGTTCTTTGTCTGATTACTGATAATTCTTTGAGTTTTTCTAAGTCAATGGTTGCTCCTTGAGAAAGTTTATTTACCCTATATGAAAAATTAGAATGAGAGCTTTTCCAATTTTCAATTACACTATGATTTGGAACATTTGATGGCTCTTCCCAGCGATAATAGGTTTCTGCCCTAACCCCATGCATAGTATTTTTCCCTACTCTGTATGTATATGGGACCATTCTAACATGCCTTTTACGATAGGCATCACTGTAAGCAGAATTAAGATTGTCTAAAGAACCACCTATTGAAGCATTTAAACCTACAAGTTCGTCTAATGCTGGATGAGGGGATTTTGATGCCTGCGCTCCTGTGCTGTTTATCTCATAATAACTTGTTCTATTTGCAAAATTTTCGATAATTAGCCCAATCAGAGGAATTGTTGAAACTAACTCGATTGACTTTGCCAAAAAACTCCTTCTATTTTGTTGTAATCCCATAGTAACACCATTAAATGGAGATTTATAAATTTATCTGACTGTTTGGCCCTATATCAATCTGAAGCTTGAAAATTAGGATTCATATCTTAAACTGTGGATATTCAATTGGAGCAAGTATTTCTTCCCTTTTTGAATTTTTATGTCTATTAACTGCACAGTCTCTTATTCTTCCAGGCACAAGTGCTAAGGGAAGCAAATAAGGGCGATTTATTGAAGTTCCAATAAGAACTCCTGTGGCTATTGCAGAAGAAACCATTGCTAAATGCGTAAATCCATTAATTAAAGAATAATGTGACCATCTGTTTTCAAATTGGGCATCAGAGTCATGGAAAAGTAATTTGTCTGTTAGTATCTCAACAGCTCTTTCGTGAATAGAATGTTCTGCTTGATATTTTTCCAAAGGAGCTAAATCTTCTCGAATAAATAAATTTACAAAATTTCTTCCAGTTTCAGCATGATATCTTGCAATAACATAATGTAATGCTTCGTGAAACGTTGTAGACTTAGTTTCTGGTCGAGTCCTATCATTTGGAATTTCTATTATGCCTTCATGTTCAGGATATTGCTTAAATTTTTCTGAGATATCTCCTCTTAACTTTTCATCTAATGGTTTTTGATTTTCATTTTCCTGCGCTATTTTTTTCTTTGGGATTTTAGTTATACAATGCGCTGCCATAAAATAATTATCATGCAATCTTCTTGTTGATGGTCTTAAAAAATCAAAAGGCGCAAAAGAATTTCTAAATGCCCACATAAAAGGATATTTTGTCTCTCTTGCAACTAATTTCGGTCTTTTGTCATGAGCAGCATCATTAACCGCCCTATCAAAAGCATTTGTGTCTTCAAAATAATCTCCTATTTCTGAAACATGCGCAATAAAAGAATTATAATTTCTTTCTAAGTCTTGTTCAGTAATCTTTGGTCTGACTTGAAATGTGGATAAGTCTATAACTTTACTTTCTAATCTTATTCTGCCTTGTGAAAATCCTATCATATTTTTCCCCTTGAGAATTCAATCATTGATGCAGCATTTCTTATGTAATGCCAGCCACAACATGAATTTTTAATCTTGAATGATAAGCAATCCTTAAGTGGTTCAACTTCTGTATCAAAAACATAATTTTGATTTATTGTGAATTTATCATTTCTTTGTTCAACCATGCCTTTCTGCTCTAACAATGTTAATATTCTTCCATATTCCTCATTAAGTATTTTCTGAGATTCCTCTGATGCAAAAATTCTTTTAATAGGTTTCATTCTCCATGGTCTCTGAACCGCATAACCTAAAAGAAAGTTATTTAATGGATCTAGAACATTAAACTCTTCAATTCCTGCTTTTCTGAATCTGACTAATTCCCTTCTTACTAATTCTGATTTCATCCTGTCTGATATCTCTATGCATCTTTCTTCATTAAACACTGGAATCATTTTAAGATGAGTGTATGGATGTCCTAATTCAAATGATTGTAAAGTAAATGGATGAATTAAATGAACACTAATATTTGGAGGCATGTTAAGAGGTTTACTTCTTGGATTTTGAGAAGTTAATCCCACTAAGTCTATATCAGAATCTTTTCTATAATAACCATTTACATAAGAACCATAAATATACATTGCTTCTACAGACTTATCTTCAAGCACTTTCTCTATGCACTTAGATAGCGCTTTTTCCATGTTATAATCGCCTCTTCCCAACTTTCTTTAAACCATCTTGAAGTTTTTCAAATTGTGATTCATTTGAAATTGCAGAACCTAGAATATGCAATTTTAATTTACCAAGAGCAAATTCATATCCCTCACGATATCTTCCACCATAAGAACCATGACAAAAGTGAATAGTGCTTCTTGGTAAAAAATATTCCACAGTTCCAACTTTCTCTGCCCCCTTAGAAAAAACTAAATCAAATGTTGTGGGAAATCTACTACTAACTATGTCTCCTTCCTTGTCAACTTGATATAAATCTTCCTCTTTTGGAGTGGTTTGCGGAGCATTTGCAAAGGGGATTGACGAGAAGGCAAGGGTTACTTCTAAGTCATTTTTGCCTACCCCTCTTAAGTTTATCTGCTTTCCTAAGGATTCTCGCAGTATTTCCAAGATAGAGTTTGTAATAGCAACCCTTGCGCCATTTCCTGAATTTAAAAATTGCGCATAATTCTTTGGTGTCCATGAGCGCCAAAACATCCAGGGCATTCTTTCTCCTGAATGTTTGTAGTCTTTTTTTCTGAATTCATAGGTTCTTTGAAAATCGTCAAATACTTTTTTGGAAGGAGTTATGGTTCTTCCCTGCAATATTGAGGAGGTATTTGGAATATAAAATATTTGTTCAGGGTCATCAATAATCCTGTTCCAAACAACGTGGTATCTCATTTTTCCTTCTCTAATCAAGACAGGAAATTCTTTAGAATATAGGTCATAACCTTGTAAATGAATATCCTCTCGAATTGAGATTTCAAATTTTCCGTCTTCTGTTTCACTAACTGCAAATCCAATTTGTGTTTGCAATTTTTCTTCACCCCTATTTTCTAATTCTTTGCTCCACTCCTTCTCAGAAACAGAAGTGTATAAACGCCCCTCTTCACTTCTGTTTTTTCCTTTCATTCCTTTTTTAAATCTCTGAGCAACATCTCCAAATGAAGTTTCATGCTCGGCTAATTCACATATTTTTTCTAAATCAGGATTTAATGAAGCTACTGAAGGTAGCCCATTGGGAGAAATTGATAATACTGGTTGTGTTCCATTTGAGTTGATATACTTTAGAAATTCTCTCTCAGCTAGAATTATTTCTCTCATCTGAGAATGCGCTAAATTCTGTAGGCTTCCTTCAGGAGTTGTGGAAACTCTTTTACCAACTTCGCTTTCTAAATGAGAGAGATACTCGAAAAGTTCGTTGTCGATTAGGGTTGTCATTCTGTCAGAAGATAGTTTACATTTATTCTCAAATCCAAAATTTTTGATAAGTCTGTTATGGTTGCATCGAGTTGGTCTCGGAAGTTAGTGGGATCTAATCTCGCATAACATTCTTTGTTATTACTATTGCTAAATATTTCTGCTAACCTTGATTGAACATCTAGAGAATATTGCTTGGTTCTCCATAAAACCTTTTTGGTAATTTGTCGCTCTGTGAGCTCATACAACCTAAACATGCAATTTTCTTTTGCTAATTTAAATCTTACTTTTGGATTCTTCTCAGCAATTATTTTTCCTGCTCTTACGGAAAAAATGTATGCTTGAGCATCAGAAGGGTATTTCTTGAAATTGGCTACAGTGCTATCTAAATCAAAGGGGATTGAAATATCCTGCGAGTTAAGAATAAGATTTGCTGGAAGTAAAGTATGTGTATTTCCAGGTAAACTTTTTTGTAACACTAAGTCTCTCTGAACTCCTAATAAAGTCTGATTGCTCTCTGAAAATAACCTCCCCCATGCCATTTGATATCTTGTTCTGCCATTAATTCTTGCGATGGGATGTTGCTGAGAGATTTCATCTATGGAATCAACATAGAATCTTTTGGAGCATTTGAGCTCTAATCTTCCATCCAGTGTCTCTCCAATGTCAAATGAATTCCTGATTATTATTTTTTTAGGCTGGTTTTCAAGAAGGTCCTCAAAATCTTTCTTGGACATTTCACTGTATGGGGCATCTTTTGCATGGTCTTCTGACTCTTGCTTTATAGGGCAATAAGTCTCTGAGATATCTTTAAAATTACTATTCTCGCTGCTTAGTGAAGATATGGCTTCAAGGTCTGGTTTTAAGGATTCAATTGTAGGCAGACCATTTCCTGAAAATGCGAGGGTTGGCTGGTTTTGATGCACTTTTTGTAAAAAGATTGTTTCAGAATCAATAATTCTGCGCATTCTGTCATGCATCTCGTATGTGAAATCTCCCGAGTCATAGCTTTTTTGGAGGTTCTGAATCTCTTTTCCTAAATGTGATAGATATTCAAATAAATCTTGTCCAACTAAAGTAGCCATCCTACTTCTCCTGATTAGGATTAGTTAATAGTCTAGTTTGATGTTTAGGTGGCTGGGCTTCCAGTTTGGCTTGTTCATTTGGGCTATTCAAATCTTTTTCTAATTGGGCAAGTGATGCTTTGAACTCACTTGAACCGTTGTCTCTGAGAGCGCACATCTTTTTGTACCCCTGAATAAGACTTCTCATTCCGTTAATGTAAGCAGACCCGTATCTTCTCAGCGCTTGCTGGCTTGTTATGGAAGCATTCCCGCCTCTTCCTAAATTTTGAAGTGTTCTTTGGATTTCTTCCATTCCGCCTCTTAATTGAGTTAAGTCAAAATAACTTCGAGTCATTCCGCCTATCCATTCACATCCAGTAAAGCATAGGGCATGCATTGAGTCTAAATATTGTCCGCTGAGAGTTATATGCTGATTGAACCATTCAAGATACTCTTTCCGCTTTTCTTCCTGTCTTCCGGGAGATAACCTTGAATCTACTTCTGCAAATAAATTTTTCATATCAAATTGGTTTCCATCGATGTCTAAGGTATAGTTTATATCAGTATTAGCTTCAATAAATCTAATAAACTCCTGAGGTCCCCAACCATCCTGAACAGCAGTGTCATAAATTCCGTTTAGCTGGACAATTCTTTCTTTTTCATCCTGCGCTTTCTTGCCAACTTTCACTAATGAAACAAGAGAATTATTAAGCGCAGTTCTTAATTCTGATTCTAAAGAACTTAGGGGTCTGACCGCTCTAACACGAGTAACTGCTCTCCCGATGAGAGGTATTCTGCCAAGATATCCCATTACTCCTATTCCATTATTTAGGGATTTTGCTATCTGATAATCAATTTCTTTTGCTTCCTTTAAAGAATTTTCCAAGCCTGTTCCAATTTCCTGGGTAATTTCTCTTTCCCTACCAAAACTAACATTTGCTGGTGACATAAAAATTCTATTAACTTCGGCTTTTTAAACCTTTTGTTTGTTGTTACTTAATAATCACAATTAAAATTGAATGATTTTGGCTATTTCTGATTGAGGCGTGAATTTTAAATCTTAAACTGAGGATATTCAACTGGAGATAGTATTTGTTCTTTTTTTGAATGTTTATCGCTCTAATAACCACTTCCAAATCGGAATAATCCTTATCTTTTTACCTTCAATAATTAAATTCTCTTCTTGTTCATATGTTAAGATAGTCCCTTCCTTTAATTTAAACTCTTTCATCGCTTCAAGCAATCCTGCAATTTCCCTTTCTTTATTCTCTTTTGTAAATTGATAACATGCCTGAATTACCTGGGAGATACTATTTTCCTGTTTTATAATGAAATCACACTCTTTTTCTTTTTGAAAATAGAAAATGTCTTTATTCCTTCTTTTTAATTCCAGAAACACAAGATTTTCAAATATCCTCCCAAAATTTGTTTTAAAAGTTACTCCGACAATATTAAAAAAGGCAGGATCAATAATATAAATTTTTCTAGGAAAAGAAAGCTGTTTTCTAATTGAATAGTCAAACCTTAAAACTTCGAAGAATAAATAGGTATTATTTAAATAGGAGATATACTCTTTTACGGTTATTGCATTAGAAAGACTTAAAGATTTTTTCAAAGAATTGTAAGTAAACGGGGAAGAGATATTTGTTGAGAGAATATTTATAAGTTCCCTTAAAATTTTTTGGCTTTTAATATTATACCTAGAAATTATATCTCTAAAAAGAATATTTTCATAAATTGTCTGGATATAATCCGTGTCTTTGTTCTCTAAATACTCTGGAACCCCCCCCAATCGCATATACTTTATAAAAAATAATTTCATTTGAGCCTTCTCTTCTGTTGTAAATCTTGAATCAGCCCGCAAGGGCATTTTATTCTTAACTAAAAACTCTCTAAATGAAAAAGGATAAAGCTCAAACAGCTTATACCTGCCCGTAAGTTTAGTTCCAAATTCTTTGCTTAACAAACTAGAATTAGAGCCGGTTAAAAAAATCTTTTTTCCATCGTCTTGAAGTCTTCTGACAAAAGATTCAAAATTTGCGATATTCTGAACCTCGTCAAAAAAATAATAATTCCCCACACCATAAATTTCCATTAAGATTTCATTTAATTTTTCAAAATCTTTAGCTTCAAAGTCTAAAAAAGCCTCATCTTCAAAATTGACATAGCAATACTTTTTATCTTCAGATTTTAAGTGCAGCATTATTTCCACCAGAAGAGTAGACTTTCCTACCCTCCTCATTCCAGAGATGATGATTATTCTTTTGTCATCTAAAAATTCTATAATATTTTTAAGAATTTCCCTGGATATTAGACTTTTCTCTACAAACAGTCTTTTTTTCTGTCTAGCCAGCACTTCTCTTATTCTGTCAAACTCAACCATGATTTTATTAATAACTTCGAGTTTATAAACCTTTCTTAGTGCTAACTGGCATTTAGCAAAAATACAGTTTTATACTAATTGGCAGTTAGTATGCTTGTTTATCGCTCTAATAACCACTTCCAAAGGGGGATAAATTTAACCTTGCCCTTTATGCCAAACCATTCAATTTCTTCTTCACCAGAGTAATCTTGATTTATTATCAAGAGATTGTCACATTTCAAATCTTTGCTTGCTTTTAACAATGCCCTTAGTTCTCTCTTCTTAGTATCCAAATCAGAAGCATCATAACAAACTTGGATTAACTGCTTTACTTTAATATCTTCTTTTATAACAAAATCTACTTCTTCTTTTTCAGAATTTTTCCAGTAGTAACTCTCCTTCTTTCTTCTTTTTAATTCTATAGCAACTAGATTTTCATAAAGTCTTCCAAAATTATTCATAAATTTAGTGGATATTGCATTAATAAAAACATTGTCTATAAAATATATTTTTTTTGGATATTGAATTTGGTCCTTAACTTTATAAGAAAAAATAGGCAGACTAAATGCAAAATAAGAATTTTCAATATATGAAATATATTTTTGCGCAGTAGACTTTCCAATTTCTTGCCCTAAACTCTTAAGATTGCTGTAAGTTTTGCTTATAGAATATTCCTTTGAATCCAAAAGTAACTTTAGCAACGCTCTCAAAGACTCTTCATTTTTAATTTTATATCTTTCTGCGATGTCTCTCTTTATGACAGTAGAATAATAAGATTGCGCTAATTCTAATTTCTTATTTTCATTTTCAAGCGCTACTTCGGGCAAACCGCCATAAGTTAAGTATTCCCCAAGAGCCTTTAAGATTATTGGCTTTTCACTTTCAGAATGCTCCAAGGTTTTTAAGTCAAAACTTATTTTCTTGAATTTTAAAAATTCTTTGAATGATAATGGAAATACTTTAATTTCTAAAAATCTTCCTCTTAATTCAGTGGGAATTTCTTCTTCAGACATTCTCGAAGAAGACCCAGAAACAAAAATCTTAATATTCCGATTATCATAAGTTCTTCTTAACCATTTGCTCCAATTAGGAATATTATGCACTTCATCGAGCAGCAGATATTTAATTTTATTATTAAATAGTTCATCAGCAGCAGGGAGTATGCCAGTCAAAAACTCTGTTTTAAGAGGAATTCTCTCATCTTCAAAGTTAATATGAACAACCTCTTCTCGAGAATTAGACTTAAGTAGATTATCCGCTAAGCCATACATAATATAGGTTTTTCCGACTCTTCTAAAACCATTCAAGACTATTATTTTATTAACCTTCATGTCTAGATACTCTTGAAGATTTATTTCCCTTGGTATTACTGCGGGTATACTTTTTCCTTTCCATTCAGTTAATATTGTTCTTATTACGCTATCCATGGTACAATTTTAGTATACTTTTGTACTATATAAAGCTTTCTAAGCTTGATTTGAAGGCAATTTATTGCTTAACAGGCAACCTTTCTTAGTTTGGTTCATTTGCCCAAATACGCCTAGATGCTTGTTTATTGCTCTAATAACCACTTCCAAATCGGCTTGATTATTACCTTTTTTTATGCCAACCATTCAATTTCTTCTTCACCGGAGTAATCTTGATTTATTATTAGGAGATTGTCACATTTCAAATCCTTGCTGGCTTTTAAGTTTTGAAGCTTGAAATCCAGCACAATAATTCTTATAAACTATAACACGATTAATAGGCATGGCAAAAGAGGGATTATCTGGGAAATTTGAGAAAAATTTAGAGAGGCTAAATAAAATTCTTTCTGGAGATGTTTCTTATCTTTCATTTGGGCTTGGAGAGTGCGGGTATCACAAGCAATGTTTCGGCAGCAGTTCAATTCCAGGAGAGAGTGATTACTGGCATGCTTACACTCTTAATGGAAAAGCTGCAGTAGAAAATTCAGATAAATCTATTTTTGTTTCAGAAGAAATTCCAGAAACAGGAGTTGCTTTAAGTCATGTGAATTTTTATCATTCAGAGGGAGATAGATGGAAATTCAAGCCAGTATATCTTTCACTTGCCTTGTCTGGAGAGTATGAATCAAATAATCAGTGGCATTTGTTTTATTTTGTAAAAAATAATTTTGCGAGGCCTGTTTTTGACTGGAGAATGGGACGAGAGGGAGAAATAGATTATGCCAGTGTTAAGGCTGCATTGTTTGTTTTGCCTGGTAAGAAGAACATTAGAGAGATATTTGAAGCAAGAAAAAGAATAATGGAAAGAGAGCCTGAATTCATTGTTAAAAAAGAGCGGCATCAGGAGTCAGAAAGAGATCATGGGTACGAAGTAAGCAGGAAAGAGAGAAATCCTAAAAAAACAAATCCAAGCCATATAGACATACTTGAAGAATTTGGTTTTCCCCCTTCTCCAGAAAATCTTTCTGGGGGACTTTTTATGAGATATTCTCCTGCAATTCCAGTTGAGTCTGAGTTTGAAGAATCAGTAAGAAAACTGGCTGAGGCGAATCAGTTGGCTTTTAAGTTTTGAAGCTTGAAATCTGGAATTCAAATAATCTCCCTATCTGCAAAAGCTAATGTCAATCAGGGGTTTAATTAAAGGTTATAGAAATCGCTTAATGGGCTTTTTTATCCCTTCTTCAAAAAGATTCTTAACTTAAATTTTCTAAGTGTTCAGAAACTGCTTTGTTAAGAATCATTATTTCACTCACGCTTTTTACATGCTTGTAATTGATGATTATTCCTTTCCTGCCAGTGTGATATTTTTTGTCTGTTTTAATCTTCAGGTTTTCAATTCTGCTTGCCCCTAAAATTATATCTTCAATTGTTCCGAAATATTCCCCGCTTTCCAGATAAACTTTCTTGCTTATTAAGCCAGCAATGCTGTTCTTAGGATATTTTTTATGCCATCTGAATATAGAAGACAGCATTCCTTTTATTTTTAGTAAAGCGCTTATTAATAATGAAGAATATTCTAAAGGCATCTCGCTTTTAATTTCAGTTTTGCTGATTGGTTTTTGCTTGATTTCCAAGTACGCTTCTCCTTCAATGTCTACCCTTTCAAAATGTTTTTGTTTTACTTCGCTTATTTTTTCAACACTAACAATCTCCTGATAATCTTTCTTTCTGCGCCTTTTCTTTATTGCCCGGAGTATAAAGAAAATAATAATTAATGCAATTATAATTAAGAAGATATAAAACAAGATATTTGGAAGAGTATATTTTTTGCTTATTGGCTGTATTCCCCTGTTTTTAACTTCAAATTTCTGCTCGGCAAATGCTCTTTGCAAGTTGCCATAAATAATGTCTACTTTTAGAGTATATTCTCCGTCTTTTAATTTTATCTCGCTTATTTCCTTTTCAAAAGTTAAATTTCCCTGAATTGCCCGGGTTTCTATCTGGCTGAAAATTTCAGTATTGTTGCTGTTAATAATTGAATATTTCAACTGGACATCTATTTTTTCAATGCCTTTTTTTTCTGTTAAATCTATGGTAAACTTTAATGTTTCATTTAGAGTTAATTCTACCTGTTTAAGTTTCATGACAACATCAAATAATGCGTCTGAACACTCGCGTGTTTCTATTGGTTTGCCTTCTGTTCCTGTGCAGTTTCCAATGTTTTTACATTCTCTTTGCTGTTTTCCCTGCTGGCAGATGCTCCATGAGGAACAGTCCCAGATGTATGCGCATTTTTCTATTGTTACTCCTCCGCCACCGCCTGGAAGAGTAATTATAGCAGGGGTTGAAGAAGTTATTTCAAATGTTTCTATGGATGAAGCTAAATTGCCCTGAGAACTATTTGCATAGAATGTTACAGTATAAACTCCAATAACATTTGCAGTGTAATATGCAGTGTAATATGCAGTGTAATATGCAGTGTAATATGCGCTCCCATTGTTAATTAAAACAATAATTTCATGAGCTCCTGTTGGAAGTGTTAAATTTGCCCAGACAGACTGAGCATTTAATGCAGAGACTGACAATCTTATTATAGAGCCCTGGACAGCTGATTTTGGATATGGGGGAAAAGAAGTTATGCTTACTGTTCTGTGATAAATTGTATTTTCAAAAAAGCCGATGTTTGCTGTTAATGAACTTGATTCTGCATTTCGCGTTGTTCCCTTTGCTTCTGTTATGCTAACGGCTGTATAATTTGCTGATGACTGGTTTGAGGCTGCTAATCCTGTTCCAAACATACTTACTGAATAATTTGAGGAGTTTGCTGTCAGGGCTAAAACTGATTGCGAAAGAAATATGCTTATGAGAATTAATAATAATATTTTATTTTTCATTTTTGTCTCCTTATTTTTTTAAGCAGTCCAATCAGCGCTGCGCTTAGAGAAATAGAACGAGGAACAGTTTCCAGATGTTCAGCTATTTTTTCATCAATAATTATTACTTCGCCAATGCCCTTTACATACTTGTAACTGGCTATGACTCCCCTTGCCTTAAATCTGTCTTTTTTATTTAATTTAATTTTCAAACTATCGATTCTGTTATTTGCTAATATAACCTCTTTAATTTCCCCGAGAAAATTCCCGTTTTCTGAATAAGCTTTCTTGTTTAGCAGTCCGCTAATACTTTTTTCCCTGACAGATGAGAATTTGTTTAAGCCAGATGCGTAATCTTCTTTTTCACTTTTTCTAATAATCTTGCTTGTTCTTTTCCTCCAAACAAGAAGAGATAATGCAAGAATGCCTATAAGCATTATCCAAACCCCATCAGCCTTATTTGGCGAGGCTAAATCATTAACTGCAAAACCAGTGATATTTCCATTGGCTGTAAGACCGATTAAGAACAATGTTGAAATGGAGACTGCCAAAAACGCAGATTTATTTTTCATGCTATTTGCGAGAACATCATAATAGTCTTTTATTTTATTATAAACAGAAGCTTTTCCCTTGTATTCTGATTCATATACCTCTTTTAATAGTTTATAATTCTCTTTAGCTTTGCTTATCTCTCCTCTTTGAATATATTCTTTGCCTTCTGTTACAAGCGCGTCAATTTTTCCTCTTCTTTTAATAAGGATGATTAAGACAATAACAACCAAGACTATCATCAGCAGGATTAATATCAGCAATGTATGTAATGTAATTATCCTGCCTGCAGGCTCAGAAATTTTTTCTTCGCGAATTGGCTCTATTTTGCCGTTTATACTTTTGAATTTTTGCTCTGCATATGCTTTTTGCAGGTTTCCATAGATAATATCAACTCTCAGCAGATATTCTCCATCTGATAATTTAACATCCTTTATCTCTTTTTCATAAGATAAATTGCCTAAGATTGCTTTTGTTTCTATCTGGCTGAAGATTTCGGTATTATTGCTGTTGATAATTGAATATTTTAACTGGACATCTATTTTTTCAATGCCTTTTTTTTCTATTAAATCAATACTAAACTTTAATGTTTCATTTTGAGTTAAAGTTAATGCTATGCCTACATCAAATAGGGCATCTGAACACTCTTTTGATTCTAATGGCTTGCCTTCTGTTCCTGTGCAGTTTCCGATGTTTTTACATTCTCTTTGCTGTTTTCCCTGCTGGCAGATGCTCCATGAGGAACAGTCCCAGATGTATGCGCATTTTTCTATTACAGTTGTTGTGCCTCCTCCGCCACCACCTGATGGAGGGATGACTGGGGGGGCTGCTTGTTCTGTTAATTCAAAATAATCAATAGCGCTTGCAGTTGCTCCTGTTGAGCTGTTTGCGTAAAATATGACCTTGTATCTTCCTATAACTGAGGGGCTTGGAAGATAATACACAGAATTTGTGTTATTTAGCGTTAGTATTTGCACTTGATTATTTGGAGAAGTTATCTCAGCCCATATAGACTGATAATTTAATGCTGAAATATACAATCCTATTGTTGAACCTATAACTGCAGACTTTGATGGAGGAGATATTAACCAAGAAGTTATGCTTACTGTTCTGTGATAAATTGTATTTTCAAAAAAGCCGATGTTTGCTGTTAATGAACTTGATTCTGCATTTCGCGTTGTTCCCTTTGCTTCTGTTAAAGCAGTTGAGCTGTAATTCGTTGATGATGGCGTTGACGATGCCATGCCTGTACCAAACATGCTTACTGAGTAGCTTGAGGAGTTTGCTGTTAGAGCTGAAATAGGCTGCATAGCCATAAAAATAAATACTAATCCCATTAAAAGCAAATTTTTTTTATTAAACATTTTTACCTCTTTTTTTTAAATATTCTTTTAACATTTTTTCAATTAACTGCGAGGAATTTATGCATTCTTCTTCAGCATACTGTTTCCAAGTTTCAAGAATTTGTTCGTCTATAGTTGCGCTTAGAACTTTTTTGCTCATTTAACCTTTTTACCTCTTTTTTTTAAATGTTCTTTTAACATTTTTTCAATTAACTGCGAGGAATTTATGCATTCTTCTTCGGCGTATTCTTTCCATTTTTCAAGAATTTGCTCATCTATAGTTGCGCTTAACACCTTTTTTGCCATTTTAGGATAATAATATAAATATTATTTATATTATTTAGTATTTAAAGCTAACTACTGGGGTGATTTAAAATAGGTTTTAGAATCTGTTACAAATAATACTTCAAATTAGAAATGATGATAATCCGCATTAATTGAAGATGAGACATGCGATTGTTATCAAAATATTTATTGCTTTCATTTTACAAGCAAATAGCAATCTGAATTAACATACATTATTCCATTTGCTCCAACATCACCTAAATTTGTTGTGTTTATGTTTGCTGAGCAAGTCACATTTCCGCTTCCTGTGAAATTAAGTTTTCCTGTTCCTAAATTACAATTATCATCAATAACGCAAGAATCTGCCAAATTGATTTCCCAATTCTTGTCTAATCCAGCGCAGGCGCAGGTATTAGTTACAAGAGTTACATTAACCCACCAGACATCTGAGTCAGAAGTATAATTCGTATTGCCATCATATTCAAAAGTGATATTATAAATACCAATAGATAAATTAGTCATATTTGACAAGGGAAGTGTTCCTGAATTGATTATGCTTCCATTTAAGTAAATTTTTCCTGTTCCGTAACCAGTCATATTTGTTGCATTTATGTAGATATTTTGAGTGGCAGTTCCATTAATAGCTGTGAAATTTCCCTGAGTTCCATTTATTGTTCCATTCATAACTCCTGTTGCCTTGCTTATATTAACCTGCATATATTCTCCTGCGATGCTTGAGTAATTTGTATTTCCTGTAACATTAAACTTGTAAATATATCCTCCTGCGCTTAAACTGACATTTGCTCCATTTTCAGCAGAGGTTACATCTGTTTCATCCCTGTAAATTTTTATAGTTCCTCCTGTTGAACTTCCAGTAGCATTAACTTGCTGTGGATAGGCAATTGTAATATTGCTTGTTCCACTATTAAGAAGTTTTGTTATAACTGGAGTTGCTGGATTTATAGTAATTGTAAAATTACTTATGCTTGCATTGCTAGAATAATTTGCTCCTCCTGTTGAGTTCAGAAGATAACTGTAAGTTCCTGCGCTTAATGTAACATTCAATCCTTTTTCAGTTGCTGTTACATCAACATCGTCTCTGTAAAGTTGATATGTTACATCTCCATCGCCTGTATTTGTTTCTGTATAACTTACATTAATTTGTTGTGGATAAGTCACAGTTAATGAAGTTGTGTTTGTCAAGCTTCCTTGAAGAACCCCTCTATTTATTGTTAGTATTTGCGAAACGCTTTTCGCAGAGTAATTAGTGTTCCCAGTTGTGTTGTAAGTTATGTTATAAGCACCTACTCCTAAAGTCACATTAACTCCATTTGTAACTGCTCCGATAGTATCATTTCTATATAGGCTACAGGTTAATTCAATAGGGCAATTTGTTCCTGTTGCATTTATTGCTATGGGGTAGGTTAGTGTTGTTGAAGGGGTTATTGTCAAAGTTAAGGCATAGGTTGAATTTATCTCCACTGTTAAAGTTTTGGCATCCATGCTTGCATTTGCGGTATAATTAGTCCCGCCTGTTGTATTTAAAACATAATTGTAAATTCCTACTCCAAGAGTTACATTTTCTCCGCCATTTTTATAAACATTATCCCTAGAAACATTATATTTTACATCACCATCGCCAGTATTTGCTTCTGAATATGAAATATTTGTTTGAGTTGGATATGTAACTGTCCATGAAGTTGTATTTGTCAAGCTTCCTTGAGGAATTGTTTTATTAATTGTTATATTATAATAAGAATAACCCACATCAGAATAGTTTTGATTTCCAGTTATGTTCGCCCTGAAAATATAACTTCCTGCTGACAAAGAAACATTCAATCCATTGCTCCCATAAGCAACATTATCCTGGTCTAATCCGACTGTTCCACTATCATTTGTTGCAGATATATTTACTTGCTGGGGATAAATCAAGCTTAAATTAGAAGTTCCGCTGTTTGCCTTGAATGTTAGTATCGGGGTTGCCTGAGCAACTGTATAAGACATTAAACTTGTTATATTAAACTGTTTTAAAATTCCACTTCCATAAGCCCACCAGTAATAAGTATATGTTGCTGCTGCCAAATTAGTTATACTTGTATTAAACACACTTGATAAATTGCTTGTTGTATAATTTGTGCCATTAAATTGTATTCCTGCTGTTCCATTTGTATTTGCAACAGTTGAATTAAACCTGTAGACTGTTGTTGATGAATAATTTGAGTTATTTGCAGGAGTAATATAAGTTATATTGTAATTTGAAAATGAGGGATTTATTAGGTCATATTTAATAACAACAGCGCCATCCTTACCAGCTCCTGCACCGGCAGCAGCATCAGCTCCACCCCCTGCACCGCCATATAATCCGCCTGCTGAACCAGTTCCATTATTTCCGTTTGAACCATTAGTCCCTGCACCAGGAACAGAAGTACTTGTTGCTCCGCCAGTACCATTATTTCCTGCAGCAACAATGCCTACACCACCGCCTCCACCACATACAATTAAAGTAGTAGCAGAACCACCACCTCCACCTCCACCTCCACCTGTACTGTTTGCGCCATTAGCTGCACTTGCACCGCCTGCTCCACCAGCACCATACCAACCTCCGGCACCACCCCCGCCTCCACACCCCTTACTATTGGTGGGAGCAGTACCACCAGCACCACCATCTCCTCCAGTGATAACTCCTCCAGTACCAGTACTTGTTCCGTTATTGGCGGTAGCACCAGCAGAACCAGCTTGTCCACCACCACCACCAGCCGCTGTAAGATTTACTGCAAGGGCAACAGCTGATGAATTTGCAATTTTAGAAAGGCCCCCAGTCACACCGGTAGCACCAGCAGCACCGCCAGCGCCTACAGTAATTGTTAAATTTGTTCCAGGCACAACAGTTATTGAACTTGAATATCTTAAAGCACCACCAGTAGCTCCACCACCAGCACTTACAGTCTGAGAACCTCCCCCTCCGCCTCCAACAACTAAGCCTGTAATTTGTGTAACTCCTGCAGGCACTGGCCATGAGGAATTACTAGTAGTAAATGTTACAGTGCAATTCATCGCGTCGCAAACAGTAGTAGTAGCAGCTTGAACTAAAGAAATAGTGTATACTAAAAAAAATAATACAAAGAACACCCTTACAAAAAACATCTTTTTTTTTAAGCTGAGCATATTTTTCCTCCGCTTGCGAAGACTATGCAATCAACAGAAGTTAAATTTTTAACACCCATATTAAGATTTCCAGTCATTGTGTCGCCTGTTTTATTAACCCAGAACGGAGAAGTTATGTTTAAGGCATTATGCGTATGCAAATCTGCTGTTCCAAGCTTTGTGTCTACTTCTGATTCTGTATAAAATAAAGAATAAAGCCAACTTTCTAAAATATTCAAAATTCCACCATTATCCTGCATTTGGGTTGTATTGATTGTTCCCATATTATCCCAATAATTAGATTTATTTGTATAATTTGCAGTTACATAATCTGCATATGTTGCATTGTAAGTTGATAAGTAGCTTGCATTGTTAATTAATCCTGCATAGGTTTCATTGTAAGTTGATAAGTAGCTTGCATTGTTAATTAATCCTGTGAAGATTGAATAATTTCCATTCCAAATGGGGTCTGATTCAGTTGCAGTCGGAGTTATGCATTGCGCTCCGCTTGAAGTATAGTTCTGCATTACTGCTGCTCCTGAGCAAGTTACATTAGTTACTCTTAATGTTGCTATGCTTCCTGAAGTTATATTTGCTGCATTCAAAGTTATTCCGTCATTAACGGCTGATACTTTTGCATCATAAGTTGAGTTGTAAGTTGATAAGTAGCTTGCATTGTTGATTAATCCTGTGAAGATTGAATAATTTCCTAACCATGTTGCATAACTTTCATTGTAAGTTGAATAAACTCCTGTTGAATTTAATAATGATTGAATTCCTGCTGTTGTGTTTGGAGCATAAAGTGTATTTGCAAATGATTGATTCCAGCTTGCATTTCCTCCTGAAATTCCATCAATTCTTGAAGATAAGGTTGTGTTTACATTAGTTATCAAGGAAGTGTCATTATACTGGGCATATGTTGCATTGTAAGTTGAGCCTGAATAAGTCATATTATACCCCCATTTAATTTCTGAATATAGCAAGTTAGCTCCTGATTGATTCCAGCTTGCATTTCCCCCGCTTATTCCATCAATTCTTGAAGATAAAGTTGTGTTTACATTATTAATCAAAGAAGTGTCGTTGTATTGGGCATAGGTTTCATTGTAAGTTGAGCCTGAATAAGTCATATTATACCCCCATTTAATTTCTGAGTATAACAAATTAGCTCCTGATTGATTCCAAGAAGCATTTCCTCCTGAAATTCCATCAATTCTTGAAGATAAGCTTGTGTTTACATTATTAATCAAAGAAGTGTCATTGTACTGAGCATAGGTTTCATTGTAGGTTGAGCCTGAATAAGTCATATTATACCCCCATTTAATTTCTGAGTATAACAAATTAGCTCCTGATTGATTCCAGGAATTATTTGCAATATTTGCAGCATATGTTTCATTGTAAGTTGATAAGTAGCTTGCATTGTTAATTAATCCTGCATAGGTTTCATTGTAAGTTGAGCCTGAATAAGTTTGATTGTATCCCCATTTAATTTCTGAGTATAGCAAGTTAGCTCCTGATTGATTCCAAGAATTATTTGCAATATTTGCAGCATAGGTTTCATTGTAAGTTGAGCCTGAATAAGTTTGATTGTATCCCCATTTAATTTCTGAGTATAGCAAGTTAGCTCCTGATTGATTCCAAGAATTATTTGCAATATTTGCAGCATATGTTTCATTGTAAGTTGAGCCTGAATAAGTTTGATTGTATCCCCATTTAATTTCTGAGTATAGCAAGTTAGCTCCTGATTGATTCCAAGAATTATTTGCAATTGATGCTGCATAAGTCGCGTTATAAGTTGATAGATAAGAAGCATTGTTGATTAATCCTGCATATGTTTCATTGTAGGTTGAGCCTGAATATGTTTGATTATATCCCCATTTAATTTCTGAATATAGCAAGTTAGCTCCTGATTGATTCCAAGAATTATTTGCAATTGATGCTGCATAGGTTGCATTGTAAGTTGATAGATAACTCGCGTTGTTGATTAATCCTGCATATGTTTCATTGTAGGTTGAGCCTGAATAAGTTTGATTGTATCCCCATTTAATTTCTGAATATAGCAAGTTAGCTCCTGATTGATTCCAGCTTGAGTTACCTCCACTCATACTAGAGATTAAGTTATCAACTTCTGATTTATTATAAAAGCTCAAACTCATAATATTTGAAGTTGTGTTCATTGAGAGAATTAAAACAGTGTCGTTATATCTTTGATCCGTTTCTGCTAATTTATTGTTTATAGCGCCCCATAATGTTGAATTTTCAGCAACAAATATTGGATCTGATTCTGATCCACTGCCTAAAAATTCAGAAATACTATAACAGCTTGTTGAATTGCAGTATTTTGAAGCAGTTACATTCCCGCTTACATTAACATTCCCAGAAGCATCTATATCCTGAGCAAACAGTTTTGTTATTCTTGAAGTCAAGCTTCCAAGCCAGCCAAAGAATCCGTAATTTGAAACAGTTAAATTTCCAGTTGTATTAACATTTAGCGTTGTGGAGGTTATAACTGAATTATTTGTCCAGCCGCCAGTTCCGTCTGCTGTGCCATTTGCACTGGAATTTATTGTTTCACATACAACACTTCCATTTTCATAAACTGCTCTTATTGAACTGCCTGCAGAACAAGAATCTATTAGAGAGAAATTGATGAAAGATATATTATTTATCTTTCCAATGGAGGACTGTAATTCTAATCTTTCAAGTCCATCAAAGTCAAGATCCTCGCCATTAATCTGATAATCTTTCCAATAGCTTTTCCCATATTCTAAAGCGGGGTTTATCATTAAATTCCATGAACCATTCGCTATGGCATTACTAAAATTTTTTTCGAAAATTAAAGTTCCCCCAGTTAAACTATCATATATATCGATTGTTAGGTTGGCTGATACTGTTAAATTTCCAGTTGCAACTTCCCGCACATTCGTTCCCTGATCTGAGATTAGAAAAGCTGATGCAAAATTTGGAAGCATTCCCAGCATAAGAAGCAATAATAATATTTTATTTTTCATGTTTCTCACCTTCCTTTTTTAGAAGCTCTATCAATGATTTATTCAGTGAAATAGAACGGGGGACTGTATCTTTCCATTTATTCCAGATTTCTTCTGGAATTTCCAATAGAAATTTCTTTAATCTCCCCTCTTTTTTGCTTCCCATTTTACTAAGTGATAGTTAGCTTTGATAATCTTTTGTTACTTTTTGTTCATAAATCTAACTTTTAATTAGTATTTAAAGGTTTTGGATGAGCAGAATTCGGCAGCTAAATGGCTCCTGCAGCACCAACCGGGTACTAAACTTTTGCGAAATACCTCGTAGAGCTTGTCCATTCTAAATAATCCTCTTTTTAACCAAAACTGGGCAAAACATAACATTTATATATCTAGTTATATGACTAGATA
>Ga0315276_10001200_pt1 | contig 23155 bp, 20 predicted proteins | sample YL17G05_0_MG_FD_204542 | JGI IMG/M metagenome (GOLD analysis project Ga0315276, IMG submission 204542) | Sediment microbial communities from Yellowstone Lake, YNP, Wyoming, USA - YL17G05_0 | ecosystem: Environmental > Aquatic > Freshwater > Lake > Sediment | place: USA: Wyoming | collected... | reverse complement strand
ATCCTCCCCCGTCTCGGTCGGTGCCAACGGCTCGCGAAACATGCAGTTCAAATGCACCGGTCCGGCCGGCACGCGAGTGGCCTGATATACCGCGTGATCGATTGTCGTCAACGGCATCTCCGGCGAGATCGCATTGTCAGGACACGGGAGATTGAACGACCAGCGCACAAAACTGCTGAACAGCCCTACCTGCTCGATTGTCTGATTGGCTCCGACGCCGTGAAGTTCCGGTGGGCGGTCGGCCGTGAGCAGAATGAGCGGAATAAGACCGGCCGATGCTTCAATGACAGCCGGAAGATAGTTGGCGACGGCTGTGCCGGAGGTGCAAATTAAGACGGCCGGTTTGCGGGTCGCACGACTGTAGCCGAGCGCGTGAAACGCCGCCCCCCGCTCATCGAAATGCACACACGAGTGTGTCTTGGCGTTACTGGCTACGGCCATTGCAAGAGGCGCCGAGCGGGACCCCGGGGAAACACAGAAGTAATCAATGCCGCATCGAATCAGTTCCTCGACAATCAGCGAACCCCAGACTGAATTGATGTTGGCGACCGAAATACTCACGGCAGAATTGTATCCAGTGTGCTTCGAATTTTCTGTTCCGTCTCTTCCCATTCGGCACGGGCGTCGGAGCCCTCGACAATCCCGGCTCCGGCCGTCAATATAAGCTGATTCCCCGTCACAAGCACGGAGCGAATGGCAACAGCGAATTCGGCTTCATCGGCGCCGATCCACCCCACAGGTCCCGCATACCAGCCACGATCAAACGGCTCGATTTCTCGAATAAGCTCCAGTGCCGTCTCCCGCGGCAGACCGGCGACAGCGGGGGTTGGATGGAGCGCCGTTAATAGGTCTGAGTCCGAGACGCTCTCACGGAGCTTCCCGCGAATCAATGTTCTCAGATGCTGCAAGTGCGGCAGTGTGAGCACCGAGGTCTTATCAACTGACAGCGAATTTGTTAGCGGTTCGAGCGATTCTCTCAGAAAGTCAACTACCAGTTCATGCTCTCGCCGGTCTTTATCGGACGCCAGCAGTTGTGTTGCCAGCCGACTGTCTTCTTCCGGGTTCGAACCCCGTGTAATAGTGCCCGCAATCGCCTCGGTCTCGATAGTGCGGCCTCGCCGCTTGTACAACCGCTCCGGGCTGGCGCCGATAAAGGCGCTGCTGTCGTCAGCCTGGAAACAAAACAAGGAGACCGCACCGCCCTGAGCTTTGAGGCGAGCGAGCGCTCTATAGGGATTCAGAGGTTCGGCCAGATCAAGAATCACCTGTCGCGCCGGAACGAGTTTCCTGATTGTCCCGGCAGTGATGTCACCAAGAATACTCTCAATCGTCCGATCCCAGGTCTCCCGGCTCGGAAATTCGCGGCGGTCGCGAATTGCGAACGAATCGTTCTCATTCCAGATTCTCGGGTCAATATCGCCAAGACAGGCCAGCCGAGAATACAAGCGAGAATCATGCAGCGCAATGTTGCAAGCAAGGGTCGCGGAGTCGCCCGCCATTTCCACTTCGATCCCCGGCAACACAAAACGACCGTAACTGAAATCGTTCCTGTCCTTATCCGGCGGCCGCGACAGATCAAACGGCAAGCCGCCATACCATCGCAAGTTCGGTTCCGAACGACGAACGATTGCATCATCCAACTGGCGAAGGCTTCCGGTTGAGTCCAGAGTGATTGTCTCGATTGCGCCGAGTCCGGCGTACTCCGTGCCGGTCTCCCGATCACGCCAGTAGAATTTCGTGCTCTCTCGTTGCGATGACAACCACGCCAGAAGGTCAAACGATTTCAACGCCACTTCCACCCGGATCAGGTCCTGTTGCTCGATCCTTCTCCTTGAGACCGTATGCAGCACCTGCTCATTCAGTGCCGAGATTGCCTCGCTCACACTGTTTGCCATGCGTGTGACCCGGACCAGACTCACCGTTTGTCCCCCCGGTATATCGTGGCAATCCCCAAAGTGAGAGGATGCGCGGCAACCTCGCCAAACCCGGCATTCCGCATGAGAGCGCAGAAGTCTTCGCCGTACGGAAAAGTCTCGACTGTCTGATTCAGGTAACGGTACGCCTGCCTGTCTCCGGATATGAGTGCGCCAAGCCGCGGCAACAGATGCCGGAAATAGAGCAAATACATCCTTCTCAGCAATCGATTTTCGGGTAGAGAGAACTCCAATATCAGAGCACGCCCGCCCGGCCTGAGCACCCGTAACATCTCGGTCAAACCGGTGCGCACATCAACAAGATTCCGAATCCCGAACGTAATCGTGACAGCATCGAATGAGTTATCCGCAAACGGAATGACGGATGCATCGCCGCGCACCATCGTGAGTCGGTCGGCCAATCCTCGCACCTCGATCTTCTTCATGCCGATTGCCATCATCTCCGCAGCCATATCCAAGCCAACCCCAAAGCTGACCGTGCCTGTATCATGGAGCGCAAGCAACTGATCGCCGGTGCCGGTGGCCAGATCCAGAACCGAGAGATTGTTGCCTTCCGGTAGGAGGCGACCCATGCGCTTCCGCCAAGCCTTGTCCCGATTGAGCGAGAGCAGATGGTTGAGCAAATCGTAGCGGGGCGCAATCCGGTCGAACATCCGCCAGACATCGTAGCGCGAGGGTGGCGCCGATTCGCGTATGTTGGCCTGGGAGGTCATAGTAGAGGGAATATAGGTCACCGGTGGAGATATTCAAGTGGTCCGCATGGACCTAACCTACAGATTGCGACGCCCCGAAGCGGGGCTCGCAATGACGAATACATCCAAGTTCTCTTGACATCGCAACTTCTGCCGATATATTTCCGTAAGAACGAAACAAAGAACCCTGAAACTCCCCGAAAGGAGGCACTGACAAGATGACTGCTGTTATTGTATCCAGAATCGCTGTGGTGCGTTTCGGGGAAATCTCCGCCTAATAGTTCGGGCATTTTCCCTTTTTCCGAAATCGTAGTCCGGACCTTTCCGGCGCTGACCTATTTCCCCATTCGCATCCGGCAACACAAGGCTGCTATAACAGGCAGTGCTGTCATTGCGAGGAGCGTTTCCGTGCCCCACACCTTGGTGGGGGTCGAAACGCGACGAAGCAATCTCAGTTGACACGCCGGTGTCGAAACCCCAAGGGGTTTCGACCTACAAAGTCCGATGGAAAATGACGAACATAATAACAAGGTGCGAAAGCCATGAATATGGAATCTTTGGGATGGTCAGCATCCCGACAACATCAGTTTGAACAATACGAGCACGACGGACTCCTGCCGGCCCGGATCGCCGAAGAACACCGGGAGCGGTATGTCGTGTTGGGCGAATTCGGCGAGCGCTCTGCCGAAATCACCGGCAAGCTCCGGTTTGCAGCTGCGTCGCGACTCGATTTCCCGGCAGTCGGCGATTGGGTGGCGGTGCAGACCGGCCCGAACGACTCATTGGCCGTTGTCCACGCCATCCTCCCGCGAACAACGACATTCGTTCGAAAGATCGCCGGGGAAACAACCGAGCCGCAACTGCTGGCGGCCAATATCGACACGGTCTTTCTGGTGACCGATCTGGGGCTGGACTTCAACCTCCGAAGGTTAGAACGGTATCTGACACTCGCCTACGAAAGCGGCGCGTCGCCGGTGATTGTCCTGAACAAGGCTGATCTCTGCCCCGATGTCAGTGAACGACTGACAGAGATAGAAACAGTTGCTGTTGGCGTGCCAGCCCACAGCGTCAGCGCTGCCACCGGCGCGGGAATGGACCTGCTCCTGCAGTATGCCATAGAGGGGAAAACCGTCGCGCTGTTGGGGTCATCCGGTGTTGGCAAATCGACTATCATCAACCGGCTGCTTGGTGAAGAGCGGCTGTTGGTAAAGGAAATCCGCGAATCGGACGGGCGCGGTCGCCACACGACTACTGCCCGGCAGATGATTCTGTTGCCCTCCGGCGGGATTGTCATCGATACCCCCGGCATGCGGGAGATTCAGTTGTGGGGGGACGAGTCGAGCTTGGATGGCACGTTCGAAGATATTCAATCCGTAGCGCAGAACTGTCGCTTTGCCGACTGCACTCATGCGAAAGAACCGGACTGCGCGGTGCAGGCCGCGCTAGCCGACGGCACGATCAGCCCGGAGCGATGGGAAAGCTACCGCAAGCTACAACGAGAGCTGAGGCATCTGGAGCGGAAGCAGAGTATTCGTGCGCGACTTAACGACAAGGCTCTGTGGAAATATCGGGCCAAGCTGGGCAAGGAGATCAATCGGCGGAAGCACGGGGGATAGGGACAAACGAGCTACCAACAAAAAAGCCCTCCGTCTCAGGAGGGCTGGCGATCTATGTCAAAGGCGTCCCGTCTTTGGCGAGACGCCCGAAGATCTTAGCTGTATATCTCCGCTTCGTTGCACTTGCAGACGCCGGTGTTCTGAGCACGGAATTTCCATGCGTTCGTATCAGACCGCTGCGCCTTTATGTGCTTGACGTACAAGATCGGCGTGCCGCACACCGCACAGGTGTGAACATCGGCCCGTTTCTTGGACTTCTCAGCGAAGTTCATCTTTTTCGCCATAGGTCAGGACCTCCTCTAATTCGGTTCTCTCGTTACTTTCGTCGCTCTCAAAGCTGCCCAGTTCTTCTTTAACCGCAACCAGTAGCCGGGTGGTTTCACGAACCAGCCGGAATTCCCGGTTATCGGCAAAAAAACCGGCCGCCTGATCGAATAACTTGTCGGCCCGGCGATATTCACGGCGCTTAAGCGCCTGCAATGCCAGACAATACGCCTTTTCCGCAGCATCAAGCATGGTGACTTTCCCCCTGCTGCAACTGCTCGGCTTCTTTAAGCCGGCGGACGTACGGTTCGACCATGTAGCGGTTCTGCTTCAGGTAATATATAATGAAGCCGGACAAAAGCAACGCCTCTCTATTCTTCTGTAACACTGCCGATTTCAGGGCATCATCCAGCACCGAAAGCAGGTGCTTCTGATTGGCGGACAAGTCCGTAAAAAGACCGGAAAGTCGAGTTAACTCATTGCTAAATAACGTGATAGTGTCTGACTCGACGACCGGGGTCTCCTCGGCGCCCCGTTTCAGAATCAGCTTCTTCCCTTTCCGGCTTTCCTCCCATCGCTCGATTTCACGCCCAATCTTCTCCTGAGCCGGACTTGGCTCCTGCTTGGTTTCAAGTCCGGTTCTGATGGAATCAAGGATCTCGCCGATTCGCCGCTGGTCGCCTGTGCGAAGTACCGGCTCCGACAGCCACCGGTTATGTTCCGCAAACCAACCGCCGATTTCATCGGTCAGGTCGGCGCCGTCAGAGAAGCCGAGAGCGATATCATCAAGCCGGTTGATGCCGTCCAGCACTTTCAGGCGATCTTCCTTGAGTGAAACCGCGCGATCAAGAAATGACTCGAGGACGATTTCCAGCGCTTTCAGAGTGTCAGTTCGACTCAAGGGTCTCACCTATGAGTGTAGTCGTGATTCTCCGGGTGGAAGTGATCTTGTCCCGCGTCTTCTGATTCAGATAATCCTCGAACATCCCGGCCAGTTTGCCGACCATCTTTTCCAGTTCGTCGCCGGCGATCGCTCTGGTGTCGCCGGACTTCTCCGGTCTTCGGTCACTGGGGGTGATCAACCCGGCCAGCTTAAGTTGAGCCAGCCGTTTGAGTGATTGTTCCCGCCCGAGTGGACTCATATTGCAGATGTCGTTAATAGTCCGGTGACCATCGACCAGCGCCATGATATTCCATTCCGGCGCCTGCATCGTGACCGAGCGGTCCCGGCCGCCTTGCGACGCCGAGATGACATAGACGGTGTCCAGATTCGGCAGAGCGTCATTAATCATGTTCGCTTCATCGAGCCGACGAAGCCCTTCCAGAATGACGTTTTCCACTGACAGCCGAACGGTAATTTCTTCCTGAGTCGGGAATTGATTCTCGTAGAACTTGAAGGACCCGTTTTGCCACGACAACAGCGAAAACAGCAGTTGCTCAATCTGCTCCCGCACGACCGCTTCAAGATCAGCCCGGTCGATAAACCGCTTGCTGACCAGAATCTCGCCGAGGCGGGAACTGCCCTCGGATTTGGCCTGCATACCGACCGCTTCATCGAGTTGCTGCGCAGTGATCTTCTCTTTCTCTTTGAGCAACTGCCCGAGATGCATCGTCTGCCGCGGACCATAGCCGTAGACGACATCGCCGTTCTCAAAATAGATCATCACGATGGAATCATCTTTCTGGATTCCCAGCGTGCCTGATTTTCGCCCCGCACCGATCAACTGAAAGATCTCCGGGAGCGTGAATTTTTCGATATTACCTTGTAAATCTAGTTCCATGGTAGTCCTTGTATTCTTTGGTCCGGCAGCGCTCCTAAAAAACCGAGCAGCCTGCACATCTGGCATTACTACACGACCAAAACCGATCTCGGCGTGCGGTGCGATAATACGCTGATCGCATCGGGCAGTCAATATTGAACTTGGTAGATTCTGTGCGCCTGATGGAGTGTGACGGAGTTTGGCGTAGTGTGGCAACAGAAGAAACCGCCCGTTGCGTCAGGTGTTGACTCCGCGCCTCGCGGAGTTGTCACCTGACGCTTTGATTCTCAGCTTTCCCTGTCGGCGTCACGTCCCACCCTCCGACTGACGTCGGAGCACAAGACGTGACGCAACATCCAGAGGCAAAAAAACCAAATTGAATATCTCCTTCTCGCCTGCTATACTCTTTGGGGAATGACTAATGGCGCATGACTGATAGCATAAAGATCGTTAGCCTCAAGTTCGCCTCCGGGCGGTTCTTTGTCCTGTTCTCGGGACGGGAGAAGGCAATCCCGGTATCCGAAGAGCTGGTTCACCGCAACCGCCTCAAGGAAGGGATCACTCTTACCGCACCGCAGGTCGCTCTGCTTGAGCACGAGGCAGAACTTGCGGAATGCGAGCGGACAGTAGTCCGACTGCTAGGCTTGAGGGAGCACTCAATTGGCGAGCTGAAGACCAAGCTCGCCCAACGAAAATTCGGACCCGACTCAGTTCAGAAAGTGGTGGCTGTCTATATCAAGAAAGGGCTGCTTGATGACGCCCACTTCGCTCTGCAGGCAGCGCAGTCGCTTCTGACTCGCAATCCGGTTGGACGGTCGTATCTCACGGCATATTTGCAGAAGAAACGGGTACCGCGCGATGTCGCCGTACATACAGCCGAAATGCTGCTGGGGGCAAGCGATGAGACCGAGCTGGCCGTCTTGTCTCTTCGCCGACGCTGGCCGACCTATCGGCAATTTGAGGTTGAAACCGCTCGCACGAAGGCATATACTTATCTGGGACGCAGAGGGATCGGGTTTTCGGCGGCCAGGGCCGCGTTTGACAAGCTCTTGAACGAAGAAACAAAGGCAGACGACCATTAAGACCTCAGATATTCGGCAGTCATTTCTGGATTATTTCGTGCGCCGCGATCATCGGTTGGTGCCGTCATCGCCGGTCATCCCGTTCGATGACCCCACTATTCTGTTCACCAACGCCGGCATGAACCAGTTCAAGGACGTATTCACCGGCAGGCGCAAGACGGACTACGCCCGGGCCACCAGTTCGCAGAAATGTATCCGCGCCGGCGGCAAACATAACGATCTCGACAATGTCGGCTTCACCGCCCGGCATCATACGTTCTTTGAAATGCTGGGGAATTTCTCGTTCGGCGACTATTTCAAGGAAGAGGCAATCTTCTACGCCTGGGAATGGGTCACCAAAGAACTGAAACTCCCTAAAGACTGCCTTTATGCCACCGTTTACGAGACCGATGACGAAGCCTTCCGCCTCTGGGAGAAGATTGCGCCGGAACTAAAGGGCGGCCGGGTGATGCGGTTCGGCAAGAAGGACAACTACTGGTCGATGGGGGATATCGGCCCGTGCGGGCCATGCTCGGAGATGCATTTTGATCGCGGCGAGCGGTTCGGGACCGGACCGAACAATGTCGTAAACGGCGAGGGAGAGAGATTTGTCGAGATATGGAATCTCGTGTTTATGCAGTACGACCAACAGCCGGGGGGGGACGTTGTCCCTCTTCCGAAGCCGTCGGTCGATACCGGAGCAGGATTAGAACGAATCACCTGCATGATGAACGACGCTGACACGAATTACAGCATTGACATCTTTAGGGCGTTGATCAAAGCGATTTCCGACCTCGCTCATTCCAAGTACGCTGATAACCTTGTTTCGCACCACGTGATTGCGGACCACATTCGCGCGCTCACGTTTGCCATTGCCGATGGCGCCGGGATTTCCAACGAAGGGCGCGGATATGTGCTCAGGCGGATTCTGCGGCGCGCGGCCCGCCATGCCCGTCTGCTCGGCGCGCATGAGCCGTTCATCTACAAGCTAGTGCCGACACTCGTGTCCGAAATGGGCGTAGCGTATCCGGAGATCAAGGCGAAGCAGTCGCATGTGATGCGGGTGATTCAGACGGAGGAAGAGGCGTTTGGTCGGACACTGGAGACCGGTTTGGAGTTATTTGAGAAAGTGGCGAAGAAGGTTAAGGCCTCCGGCTCGAGAGTTGTGGATGGCGAGACCGTATTCAAGCTCTATGACACCTATGGCTTTCCGGCCGATTTAACTGAAATCCTCGCTCACGAACACGGGCTGATGATAGATCAGGCAGGGTTTGATGCTGCGATGTGTCGCCAGCAGGAGCAGTCGCGCGCCGTCGCGTCTTTTCGATCAACGCTTGGAGTAATACAGCAGTCGGGGATCGAAGAATTGCCGAGTACCGTATTCCGACGCGATGCTCTCTCCATACCCGCAAAAGTCCTCCATTCATCAACGGTGTTTGTTGATCAGGAAGAATCACAGGTAATTGTGCTAGATCAGACTCCATTCTATGCAGAAGCGGGCGGACAGGTAGCAGATACTGGTGTTGTTGAGTCAGATTCTTGGTCACTTGCTGTAGCCCAGGTTGCCCTCCAACAGGATATTTATGTTCATATCTGCAGGCCTGAAGACAAGTTGAAATGGCCGGTACCTTACGTGGGTCAGGCCGTCACCGTCTCAGTCGATTCGGATCGCCGCTGGGATATCATGCGCAACCACACAGCAACCCACCTGTTGCAGGCAGCCATGCGAAAAGTCCTTGGCGAACATGTGCATCAATCCGGCTCCTATGTCGGTCCGGATCGACTGCGGTTCGATTTCTCTCACCATCAGCCCTTGACGCCGGATGAAATCGCGCAAATCGAAACACTGGTCAATGAGCAGATTCTCAAAGGAACTGATGTCGACACCGAAGAGATGCCGGTCGAGGAAGCCAAGAAAGGCGGCGCGATGGCATTGTTCGGCGAGAAATACGGCGACAAAGTGCGAGTTGTCGCGGTCCCCGGTTTTTCCAAAGAGTTGTGCGGCGGCACGCATGTGAACAACACCGCGCAGATCGGGCCGTTCTTCATTACACTGGAGACCGGCATCGCTTCCGGAGTCCGTAGAATAGAGGCCATTACCGGCACCAAGGCACAAGAGCTGATGCGCGAGCTGAAGCAGTTCCGGCGCGAGGCCTCATCCACCGTCGGTCGTCCCGAATCCGAAGCGCTGGCCGCCATTCGCCAACTCAAGGATGAGCATCTCGCCCTGCAGAAAGAACTCAAGAAAGTCAAAGCCGATATGTTTTCCGGCGGAAGTAAGTCAGTGGGCGAAGAAACAATGATCGGGGGACTGAAGCTGGTAACGCATGATTTTGGCGAGACCGACAAAGATGTCATGGCAGGCTGGATCGACAGCCAAAAAGGACGTCCGGAACCGCTGATAGTCGCAGCTCTCGGTCAAGCGAACGGCAAAATCAGTTTTGTTGCCGCAGCCAGTCAGGCGGCGATTGCGAATCACAGAATTGATGTGGGCGACATTTCAAAGCAGCTACTTCCCCAGTTCGGCGGGCGCGGCGGCGGTAAACCGGCATTTGCGCAGGGCGGCGTGGCGTCCGGAAGCGACCCGGCGCAGTTGTTTGCGAAAATGAAAGAGATCATAAAGACGCGAGTGTGATTGTGTCGGCGTTGTTCCAGAAACTACTCGGTGCGGCGAAAAAACAGGGCGGAGCCTTTCTGTTGCTGCTCGACCCCGATCGAACGCCCGAAAGGGACTATCTGGCCATTACTGAGGCAGCCGAAGGTTGCGGTGTCGATGCGATTCTGGTCGGTTCCTCGTTCGTGCTGGAGAGCCGGTTTCATGAGGCCGTTCGGGATATCAAGAACATCACTCACCTTCCGGTAATTATCTTCCCCGGATCGTCAAACCAGATCACCTCGCACGCCGACGCGATATTGTTCACTTCTCTTTTGTCAGGTCGCAATCCACAGCATCTCATCGATGAGCAGGTCAAAGGGGCGCCGCTGGTGAAGAACGCCGGACTGGAAGTGATCCCGTGCGGCTATCTCCTGATTGATTCTGGCGGCTATACGTCGGTTCAGTTCATGTCGTCCTCGCTCCCTATCCCCCGCACCAAATATGATATCGCCTGCGCCCACGCTCTCGCGGCTCAGTATATGGGGATGCAGACGGTTTATCTCGAAGCCGGTTCCGGTGCGAGATTGCCGGTACCCGACGAAATGGTCAAGGCGGTAGCGTCGTACATTGACATCCCGGTCATTGTCGGCGGCGGACTGACCACCCCCGAAGAATGCGCCTCGCGAATAGAGGCCGGGGCAACATTTGTGGTGGTCGGCAATCATCTGGAACAGGATAACCGACTCGACCTGCTTCGCGAGTTGACTGCCGCCGCTCATCCGCTTCAATCGGTCCGCATATGACCGGTACGACTACAGATGTGCTGCGCCGGTCGTTGCTCTTCTTCTTCGCCTTGTTCGTAATAGCATCAACATTCTCAATTGCTTTGTCGCAAACGGCTCTGGGCGTGTCGCTGATTCTGTTCATTGTCATCTGTGTCAAAGATCGTTTTCAGCCGTTCGTTTCGGAATTGAAATGGGTTTGGCTGTTTGTCGGGCTATATGTTCTCTGGCTTCTGCTCTCGTGCCTGCTTGGAGTAACGCCGCTCCGGTCGGTGCTGATCGCCAAGGAGGAATGGCTGTTTCTCATTATGCCGATCACTGTCTTCCTGGCACGCGAGGACCGCACCCGAAGGCTGCTGGTTACTACCTTTGCATTCGGTGTTGGTTTGATTTCACTCTACGGCATTGTGCAGGCGTTCACCGGCGTAGCGTGGCTTAAACTGGTGGACGGCCGGTTTGCCACTATTCCGCTTACCGACGTACAGGGAAATTTCAACAACTGCATGACCTTCGGCAACTACTATGTCACCGCCGGCTGTTTCCTGTTTGGGCTTGGTCTGTCGAGCGACCGTAATGCGGGACAGCGACGCATCCTATACTTGGTTGCCGGACTATTTGCGGTTGTGGCGGCTATCCTGACTCTGCGCCGTGGGGCTATTGCAGCGGCGGTCATATCGCTGGCGATACTTGCGATCCTGCACCGATCGAGAGCACGTTGGCTGGTCGCGGCCCTCTGCGCTGCGACGATCGCAATGGTAGTGGCGGTGCCGGGCCTGCAAGGGCGTTTCGGCCAGAACACCGCGCAGGATATCAGCTCAACGTATCCCGGCAGCCGGGTCTATATCTGGACGCGGTCGCTCGATATTGTGAGGCAGCATCCCGTGTTCGGCGTCGGGCAGGGGAATTTCTACGATGAGTACGTCGCCCGCCTTCCGGTGGATATTCCGCCGGAGCGGAAGCTGACGCACGCACACAATGACTTTATCAACGTTGCGGCCATAGCCGGAATCCCCGGAGCGCTGTTCTTTGCCGGAATCTGGCTGGCCGTACTGCATGTGCTGTGGCACGCGTATCGGAGTGAGCGGTTCTCACCGAATGATCGTGCTTTCTGTCTGGCCGCTCTTCTTGGTGCCGTTGCGTTCCTTGCAACTTCGATGACCGAAGCGACGTTTGCCGACGAGGAAGTCCGACAGATGCTTATGTTTGTCTGGGCAATCGGTCTGGCTATCTTGTATAAACGGTCAGAGCGGTCGACTCAAACTGCTTGACAAGTCGGCTGGAGAGTCTAACTTAGCGGAGAGAACTATGGCAATACCTAAGAGCAACCTGAAAACGAAGGCTATGCCTGCCGCCAAGCCGATTGAAAAGTGGCCGTTTGGTCGCAAGAACTACATTTGGTTCGGCGTGTCGCTGGTGACTATGGTGATCGGCTACGTTCTCCTGAGCCAGGGATCGACCACATTGGCCCCGCTCTTATTGGTAATTGCCTACTGCGTGTTGGTGCCGATCGCGATTTTGGTCAAAGACGTACCCAAGCCCGATTCCTCGGTGTCCCCTTCCGAACCCGTGGCCTAGTCGGCCTCGACCTTATAATATGTTCTCTCCCTTGACAATACGGGTCAGCATCGACCCGACTTGAGGCCGCGAGCGGTCTAATTCCTCGATTCAACATTGCATTAATTTTCCAGCGGGCACTGCGCGAATGGCACTTGTCCTTGGCGGCCCAGCATGTATATTACAAATCTGTGTCGCTCAACTAATCTGGTCTTGCCGGATTTAGTCAAGGTCACAGGAAAAGCGTTGCCCGACCGATAAGGGATGGTGACGGCCGCGATCGGGACCGGGCGGTTAGCTCAGCTGGTTAGAGCACCTGCCTTACACGCAGGGGGTCATAGGTTCGAATCCTATATCGCCCATGTTTTGGGCGGCAAGGAAACTCGAACTTGGCCCGTCAGGTTTCCTGAGCCGCTTGAAAGCCCGGCGAAAGTCAGGTGTGAGCAAATCAGTATTCGCTTTGGTCGCGAGATCGCGGTGATGGTTCTTTGACTTCAGTAGAATCGGGGTTGTAGTTCAGTTGGTTAGAACGCATGCCTGTCACGCATGAGGCCGCGAGTTCGAGTCTCGTCAACCCCGCCATTTAGATCCCATTGTTTGCCATTAGATTACGGCCACGGCAATATCCCAAACCTCACTCTCCCAGTACTTTCTCTCAATCCTGTCATCAGGTCTTACAGGTCTGCAAACTCGACCCAAGTTTTCGACTTGACAACAATACCCAATCTGGGTACGTTCTTACCCTAAATGGGTATGAAGATTGGAAGCATGATTACCGCCCTTTTCCCGGGGACAAAACGCAAGGTTTTGGCTCTGTTCTTTCTTAATTCGGATAAACAATTCTATTTCTCGGAAGTAGTCCGCCTTACCGGTACACGCCAGGGCGTTGTGCAACGAGAACTGAAGACGTTAACCGAAGCGGGTATCCTGAGCGGTGAGAAGCGAGGCCATCAGACATTCTACTCAGTTAATAAGAACAATCCGATCTTTCCCGATCTGCGCAACATCATTTTCAAGACGTTTGGCGTATTTGGTCAGGTGAGGGAGGCTCTAAAACCGCTTGAGAAGAAGATCAAAGTCGCTTTTGTCTACGGGTCGTTCGCCAAGGGCGAAGAAGCTGCGGGTAGCGACGTTGATCTTTTCATTGTCGGGCGTGTTCCTCTTAGCGAAGCGGTCAGGGTATTGACACCTGTAGAACATAGCATTGGCCGTGAGATCAACCCCAGTCTTTTCTCGGACGCAGAATTCAAGGAGAAGTTTTCTCGGAAGAACCATTTTGTGAGGTCGGTTGTGAAGTCAGACAAGGAATTCTTAATCGGGACAGAGGATGAGCTTAGAAGATTGGCTGAAGAATAACTGGCTTCATTCGCACGAAACCAGCGCTGAGGAAATTCAGGCGTCGTTGCATTCTGCCGAAGAAGACCTGCACAGCGCGGAGATCAAAGGAATCGCTGCCGGGTGGAGGTTGAATATGGCATATACCGCCGCCCTGCGCTACGCCCGTGCCGCGTTGTATGCCTGCGGCTATAGGGCAGGACGGGAGCGCGAACACGAGCGAACTATTGATTCACTTATGTTCACAATAACAACCATTAGCGCCGATTCAATTAAATTGCTACACAAGATCAGGAAAATGCGCCATACAGCCACATACGATTCGGTTGATATGATTTCCGACACCGAGGCTGACGCCGCGATGCGGCTGGCGGTTGAGCTTGGCAAGAAAGCTACCGCATGGCTGAAGGCGAATCATCCGAATCTGCTTCATTAAGAGTGCCGACACTGTCGGTTGGACGCGGGCGTCTTTTTCAAACCTGATGGAGTAATCGGGCGCTTGATTTTCCGGGTAACTCAGAAATTGGCAGAGAAGATCAAGGTCGTGCCCGCCCTCGCCTTGCCGCCCCAGGATAGTCCATTTCTCGACTGGACCGCCAACCTGTTCATGGTATCACGATGGCAATGCATCTTGCTGACCAATTCCAAGTCGCTGTATTCCGTCGTATTGCCGGGCAAGGGCGTTTCGAACGAGCAGGCGTTTGTCGAGCAAAGCATGAAATCGCTGCGCGACAACATGGCGCTTGACGGTATTGTGAGTATCTTTGATACGAGGATTGCGCCTGTCTTGGACTTGGTCAGTCTCTGTAAGGCCAGCGACCGGGGCGTGCTGGCTTCGATGAACCAACTCGTCTACCAGGCCAAATGCGATCTGATAGAAATGGGGCATCCTCTCCCGTTGGTAAACCAGCGCCTCAATAGGATACCAATGTCAAAGCTGAAATATCACTACTCCGTAGAGGAGTTTGCGGCTCTTGCCATCCGGTCGCGAGCATAGCCCCGTTACGCTATTGCATTACCTTCCAACGACTTCCGTTGGTCGTAGAGTAGCCGGTTTTCATGGCGAAGGTGAATTCCACAAAAGTTTGGGGAGAGTGAGGTCGGGGGCCGTTTAATAGACTAATTAAATCCATATTAGACACCGCCTGCTTCTTCATTCACAGATCGTGACTCGATCTCTCCACCGCGTTTAGCTTTACGCGATTTTTACGCTCTGGTCCTTCCTTCTTATCCACTCCATATGCCGTTCGCGGTTATTTGTCATAGCGATCCGCCGATCTGAGTAATTGCCATTCAGAGGCCGAGTCGTCAAGGAATCGTGAAAATGGATTTCGTCATTGCCGGATTTGTGGCTATCGGGCTTCTGGTGTATCTCGTGTATGCGCTGTTTCACCCGGATGAGTTTCAGTGAGGTTTCGTCGTGACTGCCAACGATCTCATTCAAGTCGTGGTCTACCTGTCGGCACTGGTGCTCGTTTCTCCCCTGTTAGGAGGACATATGGCACGAGTGTTCACCGGCGAAAAGCATCTGTTGTCCCGTCCACTCGGATGGCTTGAGCGAAGCGTCTATCGTCTTTGCGGTATCGACAGACAGAGCGAGATGGCCTGGAAAGCATACGCTGCGTCTTTGCTGGCGTTCAACTTCTTCGGCTTTGTCGCAGTGTACCTGCTTCAGGTATTTCAAGGGTGGCTGCCGGCCAATCCTCAGCATCTGTCGGCGCCATCGTGGCATCAGGCATTCAACGTCGCGGTCAGTTTCGTGACCAACACCAACTGGCAATCGTATGCGGGCGAAACGACCATGAGCTATCTGACTCAGATGGCTGCTCTCACGGTTCAGAACTTCCTATCTGCCGCCACTGGTATCGCGGTGGTCCTGGCGTTTATCAGAGGGATCATGCGACGGACCACGCGCACGATCGGCAATTTCTGGGTCGATATGGTGCGAAGCGTTATCTATGTGCTATTGCCCTTGAGTTTCGTGCTTGCACTGGTACTGGTAAGCCAGGGTGTCGTGCAGACCTTCTCGCCCGCCCAGACGGTGACGACTGTTGAAGGATTCGGCCAGACAATTCCGTTGGGTCCGGCGGCATCACAGACTGCCATCAAACAATTGGGTACCAACGGCGGTGGATTCTTCAACACCAACAGCGCTCATCCATTCGAGAACCCGACGCCCTTCTCCAATTTTCTGGAAATGCTCGCCATCCTGTTGATTCCGGCTGCGTTGACATTTACCTACGGCGCGATGGTCGGTTTGCGCCGACAGGGGTGGGTGATTTTCGGCGTTATGTTAGTTCTACTGATCTGCGGACTGGTGGCCGCACTGTATTCGGAGTCATCGCCCAATCCGGTGATCGGAACCTCGACCAACCTCGAAGGCAAAGAAACGCGTTTCGGCGTTGCGAACAGCGCGCTCTGGTTGGTGGCGACGACTGCCGCGTCCAACGGATCGGTGAACGCCATGCACGAAAGTCTGACGCCGCTGGCCGGTGGTATCGGGATGTTCAATATTATGCTGGGCGAGATTGTCTTCGGCGGAGTAGGCTCCGGATTGTATGGAATGCTGCTTTTCGTACTGCTGACAGTTTTCCTTGCGGGTCTCATGGTCGGGAGGACACCGGAGTATCTCGGCAAGAAGATCGAAGCGTTCGAGATGCAAATGGTGATCCTGGCCATACTCGCGCCAAGCGCAGTCATACTGCTTGGCGCGGGAATATCCTGTGTCCTGCCGGTGGCGCTTGCGAGCTTAGCCAACAAAGGTCCGCACGGGCTATCGGCAATTCTGTACGCTTATTCCTCGGCAGCAGGCAACAACGGGAGCGCATTTGCGGGACTGAATGCCAATACGCCGTACCATAACTTGACACTGGCCTTTACGATGCTGATCGGCCGTTTCGCCGTTCTACTCCCCACTCTGGCAATTGCGGGAAGTCTGGCCGGTAAGAAGTTCTGGCCGGCATCGGCAGGCACGTTTGCGACCGACAACACAACGTTCGCTATCCTGCTGATCGGCGTAATCATTATTGTGGGCGCATTGACGTTCATACCTGCGCTCACGCTGGGACCTGTGGTTGAGCAGTTCCTCATGGCTGCCGGCCGGGGGTTCTGAGGTGTCCCGATGAGTGAGCGTGCCGAAAAGACAATTACCGCCGCTCTCGTGAAGACGGCAATTTGGGATGCTGTTCGGAAGCTGCACCTGCGCGCGCAGCTTCACAACCCGGTTATGTTTGTCACCGAGATAGGAGCTATACTCACGACCATATGGTTCGCGATTGGCACAGTGCAGGGTCAGTTCTCCGGATTTGAGCTGCAGATTGCACTATGGCTCTGGTTCACGGTGCTTTTCGCCAATTTTGCCGAGTCGCTGGCCGAGGGGCGTGGCAAAGCGCAGGCCGAGAGTTTGCGGCGCGGTCGCACCAAAGTTACTGCGAGTCTGCTTATTGACGGCAAGGAGTGGGAAGTGCCTGCCGAACAGTTGCGTCTCGCCGAAAAGGTCGTCTGCAGAGCTGGTGACACGATTCCGGCCGACGGTGAAGTGATCGAAGGGATCGCCTCGGTGGATGAATCCGCTATTACCGGCGAATCCGCTCCCGTGATCCGGGAGAGCGGTGGGGACCGTAGTGCAGTCACGGGAGGCACGCGGGTGATCAGCGACCGAATCGTTGTTGAGATCACTGCCAGACCGGGCAACAGCTTTATCGACCGAATGATCTCGTTGATCGAGGGAGCCAAGCGTCAGAAGACGCCGAACGAGATTGCATTGAGTATCGTGCTGGCCGGACTCACGATCGTATTCTTGCTGGCAGTTGCCACGCTCAAGTTCTTTGCGGATTACAGCGCCCAGGCTGCGCACCAGGATCTGTCCGGACTGGTGACAGTTCCGGTACTTATCGCCCTCCTCGTCTGCCTGATTCCGACAACCATTGGCGGCCTGTTGAGTGCGGTTGGAATTGCGGGTATCGACCGTTTGATCCGCCGCAATGTCATTGCCCGAAGCGGTCGGGCCGTTGAGGCGGCCGGGGATATTGATGTCCTTCTGCTTGATAAAACAGGGACGATTACGCTCGGCAATCGAATGGCAACTGAGTTTATACCTGCGCCAATGATTACGGAGCAGCTTCTTGCCGAGGCGGCGCAGTTAGCGTCGCTGTCAGACGAGACACCCGAAGGCCGTTCAATTGTCGTATTGGCTAAAGACAGATATGGTTTTCGCGCTCAGAACCTCACACCCCATCAGGCCAAGTTCCTTCCCTTTAGTGCCCAGACCCGCATGAGCGGAGTTGACATATTCGAGGACGGTGAGACCACACTGCGGATTCGCAAAGGGGAAGCCGAAGCTGTTTGCAGACAGGTGGAGTCGCTGGGGGGTCGGATGCCGGCTGAGATGGCGGCAGCGGTAGAGACAATTGCGAAATCCGGAGGAACTCCATTGGTTGTATCGGATGGCGCTCAAGTTCTGGGAGTTGTGCACCTCAAAGATGTCGTCAAGCGCGGGATTCGGGAGCGGTTTGCCGACCTGCGTCGCATGGGCATCCGCACGGTAATGATAACCGGCGACAATTCACTTACCGCTGCCGCTATTGCGGCTGAGGCGGGCGTAGATGATTTCCTCGCTCAGGCGACTCCTGAAGCGAAACTCCAGCGCATTCGGGACGAACAGAAAAGTGGCCATCTGGTTGCGATGACAGGCGACGGCACCAACGATGCCCCGGCACTGGCCCAAGCTGATGTCGGAGTCGCCATGAACACCGGCACCCAGGCGGCACGCGAAGCAGGCAACATGGTCGATCTGGACAGCAATCCAACGAAGCTGATCGATGTGGTTGAAACCGGCAAACAAATGCTTATGACGCGCGGGGCGCTGACAACGTTCAGCATCGCTAACGATGTTGCCAAGTACTTCGCCATTCTTCCCGCCATCTTCGGTTCGCTGTACGCGATGGCCGGCTCTCAGGTTGGACCCCTGGCAGGTTTGAACATCATGAGGCTGGCGTCGCCGCAGAGCGCCATTCTGAGCGCAGTCATTTTTAATGCGCTGATTATCATCGCGCTGATACCGCTCGCGCTTCGGGGAGTGCAATATCGGGCTGAGAGCGCGGCCTCTCTCCTGCGCCGCAATGTTCTGCTATATGGTGGAGGCGGGTTGATCGCGCCGTTTCTCGGCATCAAGTTGATTGATCTCTTTGTAACATCCGTGGGTTTAATCAGGTAAGGAATCTCCACATGAAGACAATACTGACGTCAATTCGCGTCTTGCTTGTCCTGACGATCCTAACAGGGATCATTTACCCCCTTATAATTACTGGTGTGTCGCAGGTAGTGTTTCCGGACACAGCCAATGGCAGCATGCTGGAGCTTCACGGCAGAGCGGTCGGTTTTCGGATGATTGGTCAGGCCTTTGCTTCGGATCGGTATTCTTGGCCTCGGCCGTCGGCTATTGGCTACAATCCCATGCCATCAGGCGGAAGCAATTTGGGGCCGATCAGCACGACTCTCCGAGATTCAGTTGAAATGCGGGCAATGAAATTCGGCGTGCCGGTCAAGGATATTCCCGCGGATCTGTTGTTGGCCTCCGGCAGTGGTCTCGACCCGGATATCAGCCCGGAAGCGGCGGCATTTCAGATTGACCGAGTGGTAAAGGCGCGGAAGTTGGCTGAAACTGAGCGACCTCGCATAGTGTCACTGGTTCAGTCGCATATTAGATACCCTCAATTTGGGCTGCTCGGCGAACCACGAGTCAACGTGTTGGAGCTTAATCTGGCGCTGGATTCGTTGTTGCCTTAGTGGTATGTTCGAGTATGGTCAGTGACGACCGGCCCGATCCGGATCGGTTGCTGAAGGCCGTTACGCGGCAGGAGGCAACGGCGCCAACCGGCAGGCTGAATGTCTTTTTCGGCATGTCGGCAGGGGTTGGAAAGACGTACGCTATGCTTACCGCGGCGCACGCCCGCAAAGCCGAAAGTGTAGATATCGTAATTGGATTGGTCGAGACGCACGGTCGCGACGAAACCTCCGCCCTGATCACCGGGCTTGAAGTGATTCCCCGCAAGAGGATTTCCTACCGTAATGTGACGCTGGAGGAAATGGACCTCGACGCACTACTTGAACGCAAGCCGAAGCTGGCGCTGGTTGATGAACTGGCACATACAAACGTTCCCGGATCCCGTCACCCCAAACGCTGGCAGGATGTGGTCGAATTGCTGGAAGCCGGGATCGATGTCTACACAACGCTTAACGTACAGCATATTGAGAGCCGGAAAGCACTGGTCGAAGCAATCGGTGGCATCACGGTGCGGGAAACCGTGCCTGATGCCATCTTGGAACGTGCCTCTGCAATTGAACTGGTTGATATCACTCCGACAGAACTGCTGAAGCGGCTGGACGAAGGAAAGGTCTATCTTGGTGACCGGGCCGAAGCGGCCGCCGCCAATTTCTTCAAAGAGGACCGATTGACCGCGCTTCGGGAACTGGCCCTTCGACTGACGGCAGAGAAGGTCGACAGTGACTTGCATGATCTGATCATCACCGGCGGCGGAGCGGAAACCTGGAAGCCGGCGGAGCGACTTATGGTAGCGGTGAGTCACAGCCCACATTCGGAAGGCCTGGTACGGGCAACGCGCCGGATTGCGTTCGGTCTGGGGGCGCCGTGGCTGGCTGTCCATGTCGATACTGGTGAATCGCTGTCACCAAGTGATCGCGCGACGCTCGCGAGGAATCTTCAGTTGGTGCAGGAGCTGGGTGGCGAGTTAGTGTCAACAGGTGACACCGATGTACCTGAAGCACTGGAACGTATAGCGCGACAACGCCGCGTGACACAATTGGTGGTTGGCCGACCAAGCCGGAAATTTCGCGACGTATTCACCGGAGGGTCAATTCTCGACCGTCTCGCCCGCCGGCATGCTGAATACGACATCCTGGTGCTCCACCCGGAACCGGGAGCGCATCAGACGGGCAAAGGCGGTATCCATCGTGGCTTTGGCCGCTTCAGTGCCAAACCGTATGCCTTGGCCTGCGGCTCAGTGGTAGCGGTAGCTCTCGTGAATTCAGTCCTTCTCCCCCTAATCGGTTACAAAGCTGTTGGTTTCTTGTTTCTGCTCTCCGTGCTGATCGTCAGTCTGTTCGTCACGTTCGGAGCAGTAACATTGGCCGCGGTCCTCAGCGCCTTGATATGGGACTACTTTTTTATTCCTCCATCCGGAACGCTTTACATTCGCCATGCCGAAGACGTGATGATGGTCGGCTCATATGTCGTGGCCGCTTTGGTGACCGGGACGCTGGCGCATCGAATCAGAACCCGTCAGCGGCTCATTCGCCAGCGAGAAGAGCGAACCGAAGTGCTCTATGATCTGGCCAAGAGCCTGGTGGCGAAAGTTGGAATCGAAGAATCGGTCGCTGCGCTCGCCGGGAAGCTCCGTCCGTTGCTTTTGGGAGAAATCGACCTGATTTCATCGGGAGCAACAGGCGCCCTGCAATCGCGGTCGGTGCTGCGAAAGGAATGGCTTCAAAGCGAGAAGGAGCGTGCGGTGGCGCTATGGGCATATGAGCATGGTAAGAGTGCAGGCTGGGCAACCGACACATTGCCCTCTTCGGCTGCTCGGTATCTCCCCATGCGTGTCAGTTCAGGCAAAGCGCTGGGAGTGCTCGCGTTTCACCCGGATCGCGACCGCCGTTTGACTCAAGATGAGGAGAATCTCCTCTCGGCAGTTGCCTACCAATTGGCTCTTCTTTTGGAGCGGGAACGTCTGCAAGCGGAGGCCCAGGAAACAGAGCGCCTTAGGGAATCCGAGACGTTGCTTCAGGCGGTCGTCGATTCGGTTTCGCACGAGCTTCGGACGCCACTCACAGCTATTTCGGGGACAGCGTCAGCGCTGTCAGCAGACGAGGTTGCGGTTGATCCAATGCATCGCCGACAGCTTGTGGGGGAACTTCTGGTAATGACAGAGCGCTTGAATCGGGTTGTGGGAAATCTGCTGGACATGTCACGGCTTTCATCTGGAATGATGACGCTGCAAAAGGATTGGCATGACCCGCTCGATCTGATCTCGGTGGCGCTCGACAGCACTCAGCGTGAAATGGCCAACCATGAGGTGCGGATGGCGACAGACGATGACTTGCCGCTTGTGCGGGTTGACTTCCAGTTCATGACTCAAGCTGTGGCAAACATACTGTCAAATGCAGCCGTCTATTCGCCAAAGGGTACGCCGATTGAGATCGGTTGCCGGGGTACCGGGAATTGGCTGAAAATTGCGATCAGCGACTCGGGACCCGGAATTCCGGACAGTGAATTGCCGAAGATATTCTCGAAGTTCTATCGCGCCCCCGGCGCCCCTGCTGGCGGAGTGGGATTGGGACTGGCCATAACAAAGGTGATCGTCGAGGCGCACGGTGGGAAGCTGACGGCCAACAACAGGCAGCCGAGTGGGGCGTGCTTCGAGATCATGCTGCCGGTCGAAATGCAACCGGAGGTTCCGACTGAGGCGGAGATACCATGAGCAAATCGAAAGTACTGATTGTCGATGATGAGCAGGCGATCCGGCGGTTTCTCCGTATCAGTCTGGAGGCAGAGGGGTACGACGTTGTGGATGCCGAGACGGGTAAGGCTGCAGTCGCGATGGCCGCTACTCATGTTCCTGAACTGGTGATTCTGGACCTCGGGCTGCCGGACATGGACGGTACACAAGTCCTGGCGCAACTCAGGCAGTGGTCGAGCGTCCCGGTGATCATCTTGACCGTCCGTGACGCTGAAAAGGAGAAGGTGAAGTTGTTGGACGCAGGTGCTGATGACTATCTCACCAAGCCGTTCAGCGTACCGGAACTACTTGCAAGAGTGCGGGTGGCCTTGAGACGTAATGTGCCGGTAGAGTGCGCAGCTGTATTCAAGAATGGCTTCCTGGAGTTAGATTTCGGCGATCGCCAAGTTACCAGAAAAGGTCAGTTGGTTAAGCTGACAGTATTGGAATTCAACCTGCTGGCTCTTCTCGCTCGGCACGTGGGCAAGTTGATCACGCAAAAGCAGTTGCTGAAGGAAGTGTGGGGGCCGGGATCGGTTGAGCACTCGCAGTATTTGAGGGTGTACATTGGCCAACTCCGCAAGAAACTTGAACCAAACCCTCAGCGGCCGATTCTTCTGCTCACTGAACCGGGGATCGGCTACCGCATGGCCATATTAGATTGAATTTGTCCTTCAACCGCCTCAAATCAAGCCGCGTTTTCAATCACCCAGTTGCGAAACGCGTCTCGTAGACCCCGCCATTATCGTCGGTCGCTTTACTCTATGTTCATTGCTACTCTAATTGCAAACAATCCTGGAAGATTCCATTTGAACAGGCCTTCCGCTCCGGTGGCAGGACGGCTTCTTTGACTAGTCGCGCAAGGTGTTTGTCAACAGCTCTAGCATCAATTTGGTGATCCTGCAGTTGCCTATGGTACAAATGCTATAGCTTCGCCTGCAACAGTTGTCCTTGAATCTCCTCGAGCTTCTTCTCCAAGCGGTAAATTTGCTGTTGTTGCGATTCCAAGAGCTTCCTCACGGTCGCGTCTCCCGAACGCACAAAATTC
>Ga0315276_10001199_pt1 | contig 23159 bp, 19 predicted proteins | sample YL17G05_0_MG_FD_204542 | JGI IMG/M metagenome (GOLD analysis project Ga0315276, IMG submission 204542) | Sediment microbial communities from Yellowstone Lake, YNP, Wyoming, USA - YL17G05_0 | ecosystem: Environmental > Aquatic > Freshwater > Lake > Sediment | place: USA: Wyoming | collected... | reverse complement strand
TTCCGGCTCGGCAATCGATGGAGCGAGGCGCGGCTGGCGGGAACGCGCGAGCCGCGCCTGCGCGCCACCGTGGCGGACGAGCGCGTGCGCATGGCGTGGGTCGGCCGCAATGATGTGCCCGCGCTGGTCGCCGAGGTCGCCGCGTTCCGCGCGGCGCTTGGGGAGAAAGCAGGATAGGTGCGTCGAAATCGTCGACATCTGTCCTCGCTCGCCCATCGTTTCGCTTTCGAACCCCCAAGTCCGACAGGCTCCTAGTAACATCGCACCCCATGAGCCCTCCACCGACCCCGGGCGAGCCGGTCGCCGTTCGCCTCGATCTCGACCTCGCGTTCGGGCGCTACACGCTGGCACTGCCGCGCGACGGCCGCCGCCGCCTCGCGCTCGGCTGGTTCGCTCTGGGGCTGACCGCGCTGGCGGCATCGGGGGTCCTCGCGGTGCTGCTCGTGCTGTCGCGCACGCCCGGCCTCGCCCGCCTGTTCCCGGTCACCGATTTCTTCCTGGTCGCGCTGGTCGCGCACGTCGATCTGTCGGTGCTCGTCTGGTTTCTCGCGTTCGCCGGCGTCCTGTGGAGTCTCAACAGCACGCCGCGCGCGTTGCCCGTCGGGTGGGCCGCGCTCATGCTCGCGACGCTCGGCACGGCGACGATCGCCGCGGCGCCGTTCGCGGGCGGCACCCCGGTCATGGCCAACTACGTGCCGGTGATCGAGTCGCGGGCGTTCCTCGGCGGGCTCGTGCTCTTCGGCGCCGGCATGACGCTGCTGGTGGCGCGCGGCCTGTTCGCCTCGCCGCTCGTCGGCATGCGCCTCGACGGTGCCGGCGCGCTGCGCTTCGGTCTCAACGGTGCCATCGTCGCCACTGCCGTCGCGCTGCTGGCCTTTGCCTGGTCGTATGCGACGGTGCCCACCACGCTCGACGGCAAGGCCTACTACGAACTGCTGTTCTGGGGTGGCGGGCACGTGGTGCAGTTCACCTGGACGCTCCTCGTGCTGGTCGCCTGGCTGCTGCTCGCCGATGCGATCGGCGCGCGGGTGCCGCTGTCGCCGCGCGTCGCCGCGTTGCTGTTCGGGATCGGGCTGGCCGCGGTGTTCGCGACGCCGGTCATCTATCTCGCGTTCGACGTCACGTCGGTCGAGCATCACCGGCTGCAGACGTGGCTGATGCGCTTCGGCGGCGGACTCGCGATCGCGCCGGTGGCGGCCGCCGTGATCCTCGGGCTGGTCGCCCGCGCGCGCACTCTGCGCACTCGCGGCCCGGGCGCGCGGCGGGACGGCGACGGGCCGCTGCAGGCCGCGCTGGTGACCTCGATCGCGCTGTTCGGCATCGGCGGACTGATCGGCTTCGCGATCCACGGCAGCAATGTGAAGATTCCCGCGCACTATCACGGCTGCATCGTTGGCGTGACGGTCGCGCTGATGGGCGTGGCGTACTGGCTGCTGCCGCGGTTCGGATTCGCGCCGCCGCCACCGCGACTCGCCACAGGGCAGCTCTATCTGTACGGCGGCGGGCAGTTGATGCACATCTCGGGTCTGGTGTGGTCCGGCGGTTATGGCGTGCAGCGCAAGGTTGCCGATGGCGCGGTCGTCGCCCGCTCGCTCGAGCAGACCCTCGGCATGGGGATGATGGGACTGGGCGGACTGATCGCCATTGTCGGCGGCATGCTGTTCATCGCCGCGGTGATCGTCGCGGTCGTCAGGCGGCCGCGCGCCACCGCCGCGGCAGCGCCCGCGGCGTGATGGCGTGATGGCGCGAGGACGTGATGCCGCGATGAGCAGCGCTGCGCCGGATGCGGCGGCGCGGCTCGCCGCGCTGTTCGCGCGGATGGCGCTGGCCGCCGCTGCGCTGACCTTCGTCGTCATCGTCGCCAGCGCCTTCATGCGCCACACGCAGGCGGGGCTGTCGTGCGCAGACTGGCCCGCGTGCTACGCGGTGCCGGGGGTGCCGGGTGCCGATGCGGTGCCGGGTGCCGGTGTCCACCTTGCGCGGATCGCGCACCGGCTCGCAGCTACGAGCGTGCTCGCACTCGTGATTGGACTGCTGCTGATCGCGTGGACGCAGAAGCCGGCATGGACGCGGGCGGGCGGCTGGGCGCTCGTGGCTCTGACGATAGCCGGCGCCCTTGCGATCCTCGGCATCGCCACCCCCGGCGCGCGGGTCCCGGCCGTGACGCTGGGCAACCTGCTCGGCGGCTACGCGATGCTGGCAGCGCTGGTCGCGACGTACGCGGCGAGCGGCCGCGTGCCGTCGCCCTCCCGCGGCGCCCGCGCGGTGGCCGCGCTCGCCCTGGCATTCGTCTTCGTTCAGGCCGCGCTCGGCGGCATGATCGGCGCACAGTTCGCGTCGCTCGCCTGTCCGGCGCTCGGCGATTGCGGCGCCTGGACCTGGCGCGAGTTCGTCGCCGCAGGCGCCCTCGATCCGCTGCGGCCGGTCGCGGTGAACGACGGCCACGTCATCGCTCCCGCCGGTGCGGCGGGCCTGCACGTGCTGCATCGGCTTTGCGGCCTTGCCGCGGCGACGCTGGTGCTGGCGACGGCCGCAATGTTTCGGCGCCCGCGGCCGCGGGTCGCCTGGTCACTTGCGGCGTTCGTCGCGATCGCCGCCGCGCTCGGGCTCCTCGCGGTATCGCCGCAGCCGGCGCTCCCGGTCGTCGTCGCGCACAACGCCTGCGCCGCGATGCTGGTCGCGCTGCTAGCGGCAGCGAGCACGCGCGGACCGGGCGCAGGGTCGGCAGAGCGCTCCGTTCGTTGACCGCGCGCGGGGCCCGCGGCCAGGCACCGGCGGGTAACGCTGACGGTTCGTGGTTGCGTCCTCACGCGCCGCGGTAAAGCAGACCGCGCCGCCCCAGCCACTTTTCGATCTCGACCGCCACGAAGACCGTACCGGAGAGCAGGACGCAAGTCGCCAGCTCGCCGGCAGTCAGCGGCTGTGTTTTCATGATCTCGTTGAGCATCGGGAGATAGATCGCCGCCAGCTGCAGCGCGGCCCCCACCAGCACCGCGCCCAGCAGCGGCAGATTGGACCGCAGCCCGACCTTGAACAGCGACTCGTCGGAGCGGATCGCCATCACGTGAAAGAGCTGCGTGAAGGACAGCACCGTGAATACCATCGTCTGCCAGTGCGGCCAGTCGTTGGCAACGGCCCATGCCTGCGAGAAAATCGCGAGGCCGCCGATCAGGCAGCCGACCCAGACGATGTGCCACCCCAGGCCGCCGGCGAAAAAACTCTCGGCGGGAGGGCGCGGGGGCCGCTGCATGTTGCCGCGTTCTTCCGGCTCGGTGACGAGCGCCAGGCCGGGCAGGCCGTCGGTGATCAGATTGACCCACAGGATCTGGATCGGCAGCAACGGCATCGGCAAGCCGAGGAGCGGCGCCAGCAGCAGCGTCAGGATCTCGCCGGTGTTGCCGGCGAGCACGAACTTGAGGAACTTGCGGATGTTCCCGTAGATGCGCCTGCCTTCGCGCACCGCGGCCACGATGCTCGCGAAGTTGTCGTCGAGCAGCACCATGGCGGACGCCTCGCGGGCGACGTCGGTGCCGATCTTCCCCATCGCCACGCCGATGTCCGCGCATTTGAGCGCCGGCGCATCGTTGACGCCGTCGCCGGTCATCGCGACGAACTCACCCCGCGCCTGCAGCGCCTGCACGATCCTGATCTTCTGCGCCGGGTCGACGCGCGCATAGACCCGCAAGCGACCGACGCGCGCGGCGAGCGCCTCGTCGCTCATCTGCGCCAGTTCCCGCCCCGTCACGAGGGCATCGTCGCCGTCCGCGATGATCCCCAGCCGGGCGGCAATCGCCCGCGCGGTCAACGGATGATCGCCGGTGATCATCACCGCGGTGATGCCGGCCCGGCGGCAATCGGCGACGGCGTGTTCCGCCTCCGGGCGCGGCGGATCGATGATGCCGACGAGGCCGACGAACGTCAGGTCGCGTTCGACCGCGTCCGGCGCGAGATCGGCGGGGACGCCCGGCCAGACGCGGCGCGCGATGGCCAGCACGCGCAGGCCCTGACGGGCCATCTGCTCGGCCTTGGCGTTGAGCGCCGCCGCGTCGATCGGCGCGGTGCCATTTCGCCCAAGGCTACCGGTACAGCGCCTGATCACGCTCTCCGGCGCGCCCTTGGTGTACGCGGCGAAACCATCGGCTCCCGGCACGCGGTGAAACGTCGTCATGCGCTTGCGGGCGGAGTCGAACGGCAGCTCGGCGACGCGCGGGGCGCGGAGTTCGAGAGTGCCCTTGTCGTAGCCAGCATCGCGCGCCGCGATGTACAGCGCCACCTCGGTCGGGTCGCCCCGCACCTCGGTCGCGCCATCCGCGCCGGCGTCGTTGCACAGCGCCAGCGCCGACAGGAACGCGGCCCACGGCTCCTGCGCGTCGGGCGGCGGCCCGCGCCGGACCTCGCCGTCGACAAGGAACGCATCGGCGCGCATCAGGTTCTGCGTGAGCGTCCCGGTCTTGTCCGAACAGATGTAGGTGACGGAGCCCAGCGTTTCGACCGCCGGCAGCCGCCGGATCAGCGCGTTCTTGCCGACAAGCCGCTGCGCTCCAAGCGCAAGTCCGATCGTGATCACCGCCGGCAACGCTTCCGGCACCGCGGCGACTGCGAGGCTCACCGCGGTGAGGAACATCAGCACGGCCGGCTCCCCGCGCAGGATCCCGAGCAGGAAGACGATCGCGCAAATCGCGATCGCGGCCAGCGAAAGTTGCCGCCCGAAACGGGCGAGCCGCCGTTGCAGCGGCGTCCTGGCCCCCTCGGTCGTCGCCAGCAGCGTGGCGATCCGGCCAAGCTCCGTGCCCATGCCGGTCGCCACGACGACGCCCTCGCCGCGGCCGCGGGTGACGATCGTCCCCGACCAGGCCATGTTGACGCGATCGCCGAGCGGCATGTCGGCCTCGTCGAGCGTGCGCGTCACCTTCTCGACCGGCTGCGATTCGCCGGTCAGCGCCGCCTCTTCGACCTGCAGCCCGAACGCCTCGGCCAGCCGCAGGTCGGCCGGGACGACACCGCCCGCCTCCAGCAACACCAAATCCCCAGGCACCAGCTCGGTCGCGACCACCGTTGCAATCCGCCCGTCGCGGCGAACGGTCGCCTTCAGCGCCGCCAGTTGCTGCAGCGCGCGCAGCGCCTGCTCGGCCCGGTATTCCTGGATGAACCCGATGATCGCGTTCAGGATCACGATCGCCAGAATCGCCGCGGCGTCCTCGGGCTCGCCGATCACGCCGGAAATCAGGGCGGCGGCGATGAGCAGCAGGATCATGAAATCCGCGAACTGACCGCAGAACATCGGCCACGGCCCGCGCCGCGCCTGCTCGCGGATCGCGTTGCGGCCGTGGCGGTCGAGACGGCGCGCGGCTTCGTCGGCGGTCAGGCCGGCGCCGAGCGTCGTGTCCAATCGCGCGGCGGCTTGCGCCACCGACAGCGCGTACCACGCCTCGCCGGCGGTCAATGGGTGAACATCGATGGGCAGCGACATGGTCGGGGTGGCCGCGCTGGGCCAGGGCGAGGGGCAACCGGCTTGCCGGCCCGCGGGAAGCGAACCTGCCCTGCGGCTGACGCAGATCAAGCCGGTGCCTGCCCGCCCATAGCATTATCCCCGATAACGGGCGTTCGTCGGAACCGAGCGGAGTGCCGCACAGCGGTAGCCGCGCTGTTGCATTGCCATCGGTGCAGTCGGTGATCGGTGCAGTCGGTGATCGGTGATCGGTGATCGGTGCAATCGGGGCAATCGGGACCAGAGTCGAATTACGCCATGGCGGACGCCACACTCTCCGGATACCGTCGCTTCGCAATCGGCGCAAGCAGATGAACGCCGTCAATCCTGCCGCGCCCTTCGACGCCGTCGACGCGGCGATCGCCAGCGTGCTCGACGCCGAGCACGCGGCGCGGGACGCCGTGACGCGGGCCGGCGACACCGCAGCGGCGATGACCGAAGAAGCACGCGCCACATCCCGGGCGCTCGCCGCGCGGACCGAACGGCGGATCCGCTCCATCCGCGCCGCCTTCGAGGCGCGCACGGCGGCGGACGTGGCGGACCTCGATGCAGCGGCGACGGATGCCGGCGTCCCGCACCAGCTCACGCCGGACGAACACTCGCGGCTCGACGCCGCCGTCGCGATCCTCGCCGCGGAACTTACCCGGGCGGAGACCGCATGAGCGAGACGGGCAGCATCGACTATGCGCAGGCGCGCCTTTCCGCGCGTTACGGGCAGCGGCCCGACGAACTCGCGTGGCGGCGCATCGAACACGTGCGCAGCTTCGCGGGCGCGCTCGACGCCGCCCGGACCTCGGCCTTGCGGGTCTGGATGGCGGGGATCGGCCCGACCAGCACCGTGCACGAAATCGAGGCGCTGCTGCGCGGGCAGTGGCGCGGCCTCGTGACCGACGTCGCCCGCTGGATGCCCGAAGCGTGGGAAGCGGCGGTGCTCTGGTGCGCGGTGGCGGCCGATCTGCCCGTCGTCGCGCATCTCGCGGGCGGCGGGGCGACACTGCCCTGGATGCAGGAAGACCCGGTGTTCTGCGATCTTTGCGAGCGCGAGGCATCCGGACTCGGCACCGCGCCCGGCGGCGGTCCGCTCGCGCCCCTCGCGCCGGCGTGGATGGAACCCGGCCGCATCGGCAACCTCTGGCGCGACGAGTGGCGCCGCCGCTTGCCGGCGCGACGCACCGGCGATCCTTTGCTCGTCGACGAACTCGCGCATGCAATGGGCGCGCATCTTGGCGCCTTTCGCGATCCGGCGGTCAGCGACGGCTGGCCGCTCCGGCGCGCGCTGCAGGCGCGCCTCGTGCTGCTGTTCCGCCGCGCGATGCTCGATCCCGCGGCCGCGTTCGTGTTCCTTGCGCTCACCGCGCTCGACCTCGAGCGGCTGCGCGGCGAATTGCTGCGGCGCGCGGTTTTTCCCGCGCTGACCCCCGCATCGTGACCTGCGCATGATCCGCCCACGCTCCGCCCGCTGGTTCGAAATCCTCGCCGCGCGCGACGGCGCGACGCTCGCACTCGAGGCGCTCGCGATCACCGGCGCCGTCGAGCTCGAGGCGCGACCCACCGCCGTGCTGCCGGCCGCGCTCGCCGACCTCCGCCCGCAGCTCGCGGAGTTCTCCGAGCTGTCGCTGCGCTACCACGCCTACTGGCCGCAGACCCGGCACACGGCGTCGCCCTTCCCCGAACCTCCTGCGGCCACACTCGCGCGGAGCCTCGGGCATCTGCGCGCCTGGGCGGAAGAAGCCGAGCCGGTGATCTTGCAGCTGCAGCGCTCGGAAGCGGAACGGACCGAGCTGCTGCTGTGGCGCCGGGTGCTCACGACGATCGGCGACGGCGTGATCGACTTCGCGCGGGTGGCCGGCGCGGGGCCGGTGCTGCACGCGCGGCTCTTCGTGTTCCCGCCCGACAGCGAGCCCGAGCTGCCGCCGGGGACGCTGACGCGCACGGTGGATCTCGACGGCACGATGGTGTGCGCACGGTGCGCGCTGACGGTCGGCGCGGCCGATGACGTGCAGGCGCTCGCGCAGCAGGCGGCGCTGCAGAAGGGCCGTGTTTACGACGCGCCCGCGTGGCTCAAGGCCGATGCGGAGGAAACCGAACGCTACATCGCCCCGCGCCTCGAGGCGCTCGACCGCGAGGAGCAGCGGCTGCGTGAAGAGCTCGCAACGCTGCACCAGCGCCACGACCTCTACGGCGCGCTCGGCGATGCCGGCCGCCTGCAGTGGGTGTTGCGCAACGTGCATGCGCTCGAGTCCGGCGAGCTCTTCTGCTGGATCACCGGCTGGACCAGCGATTTCGCCGGCGGCCGCCTGGCCGCGGCACTGGAGCATTCCGGCGCGCGGGCGCTGCTGCATTTTCCGCCGCCGGCGCCGAAAGCAAAGCCGCCGTTGCTGCTCGCCAACCCCGCCTGGGCGCGGCCGTTCGAGATCTTCAGCCGCGCGCTCGGCATGCCTTCGCGCAACGAGGCCGACCCGAGCGTGCTGCTGGCACTCGCGGTGCCGCTGCTGTTCGGCTACATGTTCGGCGACGTCGGGCAGGGGCTCGTCATCGCGGCGGCCGGCTTCGCGGTGCGCAAGCGTTTTCCGATCGCGCGGCTGTTCATTGCCGGGGGGCTGGCCGCCGCGGCGTTCGGGCTGCTGTTCGGCAGCGTGTTCAGCATGCACGGCATCCTGCCTGCGCTGTGGATCGAGCCGCTCGCCGATCCGCTTGCGATCCTCCTCGTGCCGCTGGCCGGCGGCGCGGCGCTGCTTACCGTCGGCCTCGCGCTGAACGCGCTCGAAGCCTGGTGGCGCCGCGATTTCACGGCGTGGATCACCACGGATGCCGGCTACGTCGCGGCGTATCTCGGCCTCCTCGCCGGCTTTTTCGACGCGCGTGGATTTGTCGTCGCGGGGGCGGGCGCGCTGGTCTTCTGCATCGGCCACGCGTGGCGTGCGCGCACGCTCGCCGGCGCGCTGACGGCGGTTGCCGCGCTGATCGAGCGCCTGCTGCAGATCCTGATCAACACGCTGTCGTTCGCGCGCGTCGGCGCGTTCGCACTGGCCCACGCCGGCCTGTCCTCGGCCATCGTCGCGCTGATGGATGCGGGCGGCAATATCGTCGCCAAGGCGCTGGTGCTCGTCATCGGCAACGTGATCGTGCTGGTGCTCGAAACCATGGTGGTGTCGATCCAGACCACGCGTCTCGTGCTGTTCGAATTCTTCACCCGGTTCCTGACGGCGGAGGGTCGCGTCTTCCACCCGCTGCCGGCACCCCCTTCCACCTCGCAGGAGAGCTAAATGAGCGTTTCGAACCGATTCGTGGCCGTACTGGTCGTGCTGGCCGCCGTAATGAGCCTCGGCGCGACCGTGCTGCTGGTGTACACGCCCGCCGCGCTCGCCGCCGCCGCGGCCGGGCCGGCGAGCGGAATCGCGGCAGAGGCGTGGAGCGCCGGGCTCATCGGCGCGGCGCTCGCGACGGGGCTGTCGTCGCTGGGGGCGGGCTTCGCCGTCGCCAAGGTCGGCACCGCGGCGATCGGCGCACTCGCCGAGAAACCCGAGCTCTTCGGGCGGCTGCTGATCTTCGTCGGCCTTGCGGAGGGAATCGCAATCTACGGGCTGATCGTGTCGATCCTGATCCTCAATCGTCTGCCCTGAGCCATGTCCGCCCCGATCTACATCGGCGACGAAGTGAGCGCGGCCGGATTCCGCATCGCCGGTGCCCACGTGACCGTGCCCGACGACGGCGCGGAGGCGGTCGCGCTCGCCGAGGCACGCGCCGCAGCGCCGCTCGTGCTCATCTCCGCCGCGGTCGCGGCGCGGATCCCGGAGCACGACATGGCAACGGCGCTGGCCGCACTCGCGCCGCTGACGCTGATCGTTCCGGATCTCTCCGGCAAGATACCGGTGCCCGACGTCGCGGCGAGGTTGCGCCGCCAACTGGGCATGGAGGCCTAGCGCATGTCCGTCGCCGACCAGACGCAGGCGTTGCTTGCCCTCGTCGAAGCCGACCGCGCGCGCCGGTGCGAGGCGATCCTGGGCGAAGCACGGGTGCGGGCCGCGGCGCTGCTCGCCGACGCGCATGCCGAGGCGCAGCGGCAGGTGCGCGAAGCCTTTCGCGAGGAGCGCGCGCGCCGCGTCGAGCGTGTCGCCGCCGCACGCGCGAACCTGCAGACCCGGCAGCGACTCGGCGAGCAGCAGCGCTCGGCCGCGTTCCTCGCTGCGGGCTGGCAACGGCTGCACGACGAACTGCTGCGCCGCTGGCGCGAGCACGAGGCGCGCCGCGCGTGGGTGGCGAACGTCGCCGCCGACGCGAGAAAGCGGCTGCCGCGCGCCGAGTGGCGGGTCACGCACGCGCCGGACTGGCCGGCCGCCGAACGCGATGCCGTCGGCGCGGCGCTGGCGGGCGCGTTTTCGATCGCGCCGGCGTTCGCCGCCGATGCAACCGTCGGCGCCGGGCTGAAGATCGCGGCGCTGGGCAACGTCATCGACGGCACGATTCAAGGCCTGGTCGCCGACCGGGCCGAGATCGGCGCCCGGTTGCTGCATCTCGTCGACCTGACCGTGAAGGAAAAATCGTGAGCATCGCCTCGATCCGCTGGATCAGCGGCCCCGTGTTGCGCGCCGTGGCCGCGGGACCTTTCGCACTGCGCGAAGCGGTCCGCGTCGGCCCGCGCGCGCTGCTCGGCGAAGTGGTCCGCCTCGATGGCGACGAGATCGTGGTGCAGGTGTACGAGGACACCACCGGCATGCGGCCGGGGATCGAAGTCCATGGCACCGGGTTGCCGCTGGCGATCCCGCTCGGCCCCGGTCTCCTCGGCAACATCTTCGACGGACTGCTGCGCCCGCTGTCCGGCAGCGACTCGCAATTCGTGCAACCGGGCGCGCACCGCGCCGAAGCCGGTCTGTTCGCGTTCGCGCCGCGCGTGAAGACGGGCGACACGCTCGCGCCCGGCGCGATCGTCGGCGATGCAACCCGCGCTGCGGCCGCTGCGGGCGAGCGCTCACAGGCCGTGCTCGCCCCGCCGGATGTCGCGGGCGAGGTGCTGGCGGTCGCCGCCCCGGGCGATCAGCGCGAAGATGCCACGGTGTGCACGGTGCGCCTTGCGGACGGCACGGTGCGCGAACTCTCGATGCGCCACGACTGGCCGGTGCGCGTGCCGCGGCCGGTCGCGCGCCGCCTGCCGGCGGCGGTGCCGCTGGTCACCGGGCAGCGCATCATCGACTGCCTGTTCCCTGTCGCCCAGGGCGGCAAGGCCGCGGTGCCGGGCGGCTTCGGCACCGGCAAGACGGTGCTGCTCGAAGCGCTCGCCAAGGGCTGCAGCGCCGACGTCATCGTCTATCTCGGCTGCGGCGAGCGCGGCAACGAAATGGCCGGCGTGCTCGAGGAGTTTCCGCAGCTCACCGATTCGAAGACCGGGCGGCCGCTGATGGAGCGCACGGTCATCATCGCCAACACGTCGAACATGCCGGTGGCGGCACGCGAGGCGTCGATCTATTCGGCGATCACTGTCGCCGAATACTTTCGCGACCAGGGTCTCTCCGTCGCGTTGATGGCTGACTCGACGAGCCGCTGGGCCGAGGCGCTGCGCGAAGTCTCCGGCCGCTTCGGCGAGCTCCCCGGCGAGGGCGGCTATCCGGCCTACCTGTCGAGCCGCATCGCCGATTTCTACGAGCGCGCCGCGATCGTCGAAACGCTGGCCGGCGGCATCGGCTCGGTCACCGTCATCGGCGCGATCAGCCCGCCGTCCGGCGATTTCTCGGAGCCGGTGACGAGCCACACCAAGCGCTACGTGAAAGCGCTGTGGGCGCTCGACGTCAAGCGCGCGCAGGCGCGCTTCTATCCCGCAATCCACCCGCTGCAGTCGTATGCCGAGGACGCCGGCACGTTCGCACCGTGGTGGACCGCGCAGGGCAACAGCCAGTGGCTGCCCTTGCGCAGGCGCTTTCTCACGCTGCTCGACGACGAGGCGCGGCTCGAGCGGATGGCGCGCATCATCGGCAAGGACGCGCTGCCGGTGCGCCAGCAACTGACGCTGCTCTGCGCCGGTCTCGTCAACGAAGCCTTCCTGCGGCAGTCGGCGTTTTCCCCGATCGACCGCGTGTGCGCACCCGGCCGGCAGAGCGCGATGATGCGGCTTCTCGGGCGCTTCATCGACCTCGCGGAAGGCGCGGTGGCGGCGGGGCTGCACACGGACCGGATCGCGCGGATGGCATGCATGCGGCCGCTGCAGCGGATGGGCGAGGAGATCGGCGACGGTGAACTTCCCCGCTTCGCCGAATTGCAGGCAGCGATGGAGCGCGAGTTCGCCGAACTGACCCAACGGACGGAGGGCAGCGATGCGGCTCACGGCTGAAGGCGCCGCCACCCGGCTCGAGGGCCCGCTGCTGTTCCTCAAGCGCACCCTCGAGGTGGGACTGTACGACGCGGTCGAAGTGCGCGGCCGCGACGGCCGGGCGCGGCTGGGTCGCGTCGCCGCAATCGACCGCGATTTCATGACGATCGAGGTGCTCGAGTCGACGTCGGGACTGGCGCTCGCCCACACCGTGGTCCGCTTCTTCGGCGAGCCGCTGTCGTTCGGGCTTTCTCCGGGCATCCTGGGCCGCGTGTTCAACGGCGTGGGCCAGGTGATCGACGGCGGCCCGCCGGTCGCGGCCCGCGCCTCTTACCCGATCGACGGTCTGCCGATCAACCCGGTCGCGCGAGCCATGCCGCGCGATTTCATCGAGACGGGGATCACCACGCTCGACCTGATGAACAGCCTCGTGCGCGGACAGAAATTGCCGCTCTTTTCCGGCGGCGGGCTGCCGCACGACCGGCTGGCGGTCGAGATCGCCGGCCACGCGCGGTTGCGGCACGGGGTAGGCGACCACCCCGCCGACCACCCCGCCGGGCGCGCGGCGGCCGCTGGCAGCGGCACGGATGCGGGCGGCGAATTTGCGATCGTCTTCGCCGGCATCGGCGTGCCCTACGAAAGCGCCGAATTCTTCCGCCGCAGCCTCGAGCAGGGTGGCGCGCTGGAACGCACGGCGCTGTTCCTCAACCTCGCCAGCGATTCGTCGACGCAGCGCCTGCTGACGCCGAGGTTCGCGCTGACCGCCGCGGAATACCTCGCGTTCGCCGAGGGCAAGCACGTGCTCGTGATCCTCACCGACATGACCAACTACGCCGAAGCGCTGCGCGAGGTGTCGTCGTCGAAGGGCGAGATCCCGAGCCGCAAGGGTTTTCCGGGCTACATGTACTCGGATCTGGCGACCTTGTTCGAGCGCGCGGGCTGCCTGCGCGGGTCGAAAGGCACGCTGACGCAACTGTCCATCCTCACGATGCCGGCCGACGACATCGGCCATCCGATTCCCGACCTCACCGGCTACATCACCGAGGGCCAGATCGTGCTGTCGCGCGACCTCGACCGGCGCGGCATCTATCCGCCCGTCAACGTGCTGCCGAGCCTGTCGCGCCTGATGAAGGATGGCACCGGCGGCAAGTACACGCATCCCGACCATCCGGCGCTGTCGAGCCAGCTCTACGCGGCCTATGCACGCGCGGTGCAGGCCCGGGTGCTGGCCAGCGTGGTGGGTGAAGAAGGTCTCGCCGACACCGATCGCCAATACCTCGCGTTCGGTGCGGCGTTCGAGGGCACGCTCGTCAGCCAGACCGCCGCGCGCACACTCGAACAAAGCATGGACGCGGGCTGGAACCTCCTCGCCGGATTGCCGAGGAGCGAGCTCACTCGCCTGTCCGACGCACAGATCGCCGCTCATTTGGGGTCAGAGCTGTAATACGCGCGAGCGAACAAGGGTAGCGACGGGCAATGCGCGCATTTGGGGTCAGCATGAAATGGGGTCCATGAAATGGGGTCAAGGTCCGATGAAATGGGGTCAGACCCTACTTGCGCTATTGCCAACGATCAGTGTCCAGGAGTTATCACCGCGTAAGTAGCGTCTGACCCTATTTAATCGGACCTTGACCCCATTTCATGCTGACCCCAAATGCGCGCATTGCCCGTCGCTACCCTTGTTCGCCCGCGCGTATTACAGCTCTGACCCCAAATGCGCGCTGACCCCAAATGCGCGTATTACAGCTCTGACCCCAAATGAGCGATCTCACCCCGACCCGCAGCGTCGTCCTCGAGCTCAAGGACGAGCGCCGTGCGATGCACGAGGGCTACGTCTTCCTCGACGAGAAGTGCCTGCTGCTCGCCGGCGAAATGCTGCGCGAGCTGGAACGCTATTCGGCGCTGCAGCGCTCATTCCTCAAGACCTGGGAAACGTCCATCGCCGCATTGCAGGCCGCGGTCGCACGGAATGGCCTCGAGGGCCTGCAAGTGTATCCGCCGACCGACCTGTCGGGCGCGAGCGTGCGGCGAGTCCAGCGATCGCTGATGGGCGTGGCGTTGCAGGAGGCCGAGCTCCTGTCCGTCCCTGTGCCATCGCCGGGGGGCATCGCCCATTCGCCCGAGGCCGAAGCCTGCCGACGTGCGTTCCGCCAGTTGCTGGCACAGGCCGCGCCGCTCGCAGCCGTCGCCGGCAACCTCGAGCGCCTGCAGCAGGAATACCGGCGCGCGGTGCGCCGCGCGCGCGCATTGCAGGACGTGCTGCTGCCCGAGCTCGACCGCACCGTCTACGACATCGAGACCCGGCTGGAGGAGCTGGAGCAGGAAGACGCGGTCTGGATGCGGCGCGCGCTGTAGCCGCGCCGGCGCGCGGCATACACTTTCCGCGCCGCGCGTTCGCGGCAGGCAATGCCTTTCCTGGCGTTCCCTTCGGCTGGCGGCGCGCGTCAGACATCGATCGGAGCGACGCCCCCGTCCGCCGCGGGCAGCATGAAGTCGAAATCGCAGCCGCGGTCGGCTTGGGTCACGTGCTCGAGATACAGGCGCCGATAGCCTGACGACGCAAGTTCGGGGAGCGGCGGCACGCCGGCAGCGCTCCGCCGCGTGAGCTCATCGCTCGACACGCACAGCTCGATCGATCGCTGTTCCACGTCGAGCCGGATGCGGTCCCCGTTGCGGACCCACGCCAGCGGTCCGCCGATCGCCGATTCCGGCGTGACGTGCAGCACGATCGTGCCGAACGCCGTGCCGCTCATGCGCGCGTCGGAGATGCGCACCATGTCCTTGACGCCTCGCTGCGCCAGCTTTTTCGGAATCGGGATATAGCCCGCTTCCGGCATGCCGGGCGCACCGCGCGGCCCGGCACTGCGCAGCACCAGCACGTCGTCCGCGGCCACGTCGAGGTCCGGTGCGTCGATGCGCGCCGCGAGATCGTCGAGCGAATCGAATACCACGGCACGGCCAGCGTGCCGGAGGAGCGCGGGCGTCGCCGACGAATGCTTGATCACCGCCCCGCCGGGGGCGAGGTTGCCGCGCAGGATCGCGAGCCCGCCGCTGCCGTAGATCGGATCGGCGCGCGTGCGCACGACGTGCTGGCCGGGGACGATTTCTCCCGCGGCAACGACCTCGCGCAGCGTCTTTCCTCCGACCGTCGGCACGTCGAGGTGCAGCAGCGGCGCGAGCTCGCGCAGGACTGCATTGAGCCCGCCGGCCTCGTGCAGGTGCTCCATGTAGTGCTGTCCGGTGGGCTTCAGGTCGACCAGCACCGGTACCTTGCGGCCCAGCGCGTCGAAGCGGTCGAGGTCGATGCGCACGCCGCACCGGGCGGCGATCGCGGTCAGGTGGATCAGCGCGTTGGTCGAACCACCGATCGCGTGCAGGACGACCAGCGCGTTGCTGAAGGCCTGCGGGCTCATCAGCGCGGAGGGGCGCAACTGCTCCGTCGCCAGCGCCGCGGCCCGCGCGCCCGAAGCTTCCGCGAGGCGCAGCCGTTCGGCGTGCACGGCCGGAATGCTCGCCGCGCCCGGCAGGCTCGTGCCCATGACCTCGGCGAGGCACGCCATCGTGCTGGCGGTGCCCATCACCATGCAGGTGCCGGCGGTCGGTGCGAGGCGCTCGTTGACTGCGTCGACTTCCCGCTGGTCGATCTCGCCGGCACGAAACTTCGCCCAGTAGCGGCGGCAGTCGGTGCAGGCGCCAAGCCGCTCTCCGCCATGCGTGCGGGTGAGCATCGGCCCGGTCGGAACGACGATCGCGGGCACGTCGGCCGAAGCCGCGGCCATGAGCTGCGCCGGAATCGTCTTGTCGCAACCGCCGACGAGCACCACCGCGTCCACCGGTTGCGCCCGGATCATCTCCTCGGTGTCGAGCGCCATCAGATTGCGCAGGTACATGCTGGTCGGCCAGGCGAACGATTCGTGAATCGATATCGTCGGAAATTCCATGGGCAGCGCGCCCGCCAGCATCACGCCGCGCTTGATGGCCGCGATCAGTTGCGGCACCGTCGCGTGACAGGGATTGAAATCGCTGTACGTATTGGTGATGCCAACGATGGGGCGCAGGAGGGCGTCGTCGGAATAGCCCATGGCCTTGATGAAGGCCTTGCGCAGGAACAGCGAAAACTCGGCGTCGCCGTAGCGGGTGAGCCCCCGGCGCATCCCGGACATCATGGACGGGCACGCGGTTGGACGCCGCGCTGCGTTCGGTCGATGCTCACGCCGGTGTTCCTCCTGCACTTCGCGCCATCGCTCACGCTGGGCGATGAGCGATTATCGGTGATGCGTGCCCGCTGTCAATGCGATGCAATGGCAGCCATGGTACAGCTTGATCCGACCCCGTTTTGATCGACGGCGGTCGCTGTGGTACGGTTCCACTTTCGCGCCCACTCCGCCCCCCCCCTGCTCAGGCCTCCCCTCGCGGCCATGCCCGTCCCGTCAGCGTCGCCGGCCGAGCCGCGAAGCGCATCCCGCCGTTGCCGGGTCCCGCCGCACGAAGGCGTGCCTTCGCCGCGCAGGCAGCTTGCCGCCGAAGCGATCGGCTATCTCGTGCCGCAGACCGATTTCGCCGGCCGCGTTCACAGCGTGTTCCGGCAGGCCTGCAATGTGGCGTCCGGCGACAAGCTGCTGACCCTGGCGCCCGCCGGCGCCGACAATGGTCCCGCAACGCTGGTTCTCGACGGCGGCGCGGGGGACGACCTGCGCCGGCTGTTCGCGGTCGGCGAGCGCATCGACTGTGAGAGCGGCCGGGCCCGGACCCGTCGCGTCGAACTGCGTTTGACGGATGCGCGCATCTGGCGGCCCGCGGCACGTCGTCCGTTGCGGCCGACCCCGTGCATCGATGCGCACCTGCGCTTCGCGTGCGAGCGCCTCGGAGAACGCCGCCGCACGCACTCGAGCGTGATCGATCGCGACGGCGCGCCGGTCGTGGCGGCACTGATCGAGGCGTGCCGCGGCCTGGATGGCGAGCGTGCCGTGCAATCCGTCGACCGGCTGATCGGATGGGGTGAAGGCCTGACCCCGGCCGGTGACGATTTTCTGGTCGGCCTCTGCGCCGGGCTCGCTGCGCTCGCCCAACGCAACGCGCAGCGCCGCGGATTCCTCGACCGACTCGGCGTCGCGATGATCGCACGCGGACCGCGCACGACGCCGATCGCAGCGCACTATCTACGGCTCGCCGCACTGGGCCACCACACCGAAGCGCTACTCCAACTGCGCGACGCGTTGCTCGCCGAGCATCGTCCCGAGCGCATCGGGCTGACCCTCGATCGGGCACTCGACATCGGCGCCACCTCGGGCGCCGACACGGTGACCGGGCTGTTGTCCGGCCTCGCCGCGTGGCTCCCCCTGCTCCCGGAGCCGGCATGACGGCGGGGACGACCCGGTTCAAGGTGTTCGCCAATCTCTACAAGGATTCGGTGACGCTGATGCAGATCGGCGCAGCGCTGCGCGAGCGTGACGGCATCGCCCAGGCCTCCTGCCTGATGGCAACACCGGCGAACCTCGCGCAATTGCCGGACGCCGATCTCGCGATCGACACACCGGTGTCGCCGTCCGATCTGCTGGTCGTCGTGCGCGGCGACCGGGCGGCGTGCGACGAGGCGATCGCGGCGGCGGACGCGCTGCTCCGGGCCGAGGGATCCGCGAGCGACGGCGACAGCGCCGCGTTTTCGCTGCCGTTGACGAGCGTCGCGCTGGCCGTCGAGCGCGACCCCGACGCCGACATCGCATTGATTTCGGTGCCCGGAGACTACGCCGCGGCCGAAGCGATGAAGGCGCTGTCGCTCGGCCTCAATGTGATGCTGTTCTCCGACAACGTTTCGGTCGCCGAGGAAAAGGCGATCAAGACGCATGCCCGCGCACGCAACCTGCTGGTGATGGGCCCGGATTGCGGGACCGCGATCGTCAACGGCATTCCGCTCGGCTTCGCCAATGTCGTGCGCCGCGGCGACATCGGCCTCGTCGCCGCGTCGGGCACCGGATTGCAGGAGGTCACCTGCCGCATCCACAATCTTGGCGGCGGCATCTCGCAGGCGCTCGGCACGGGCGGCCGCGATCTCAAGGAGGAGATCGGCGGCATCACGATGTTGCAAGGGCTCGCGGCGCTCGCCGCCGACCCGCAGACGCGCGTGATCGTGCTCGTTTCCAAGCCGCCCTCGCCCGCGATCGCGCGACAGATCGAGGACGCCGCCGGCGCGGCCGGCAAGCCGGTGGTCGTGCATTTTCTCGGGGCGGCAACGCAACGAATGCCCGCCGGCCTCTTCGCCGCTGCGTCGTTGCGGCACGCCGCCGACATCGCCGTTGCGCTCGCCCGCGGCGACCCGCCACCGGCATCCGCAGTGCAGCCGCCGGCGGACGCAGTCGCCGCGATCGAGCGGTGCGCGGGCGCCATGGCGCCGACGCAAACCGCCGTCCGCGCGCTGTTCACCGGCGGCACGTTCTGCTACGAGGCGCAGCTCGCCTTCATCGCCCGAGGGCTCCCCTGCCGCTCGAATGCCCCGGCCCGGGGCGCGCTGCCATTCGACGGGCGCTTCGACGGCCACGTGTTCCTCGACCTGGGCGAGGACGACTACACACGCGGCCGCCCGCACCCGATGATCGATCCAACGTTGCGCGATGCCGCGGTGCGCGCGCAGGGCGCCGATCCGCACACTGCGGCGATCCTGTTCGACGTCGTGCTGGGCTACGGCTCCCACGACGATCCCGCGGGCGGACTCGCGCAGGCGCTGGCGGACGCGCAGCGCGAGGCGCGCGCACAAGGCCGCACGCTGGCGCTGATCGGCCACGTCTGCGGCACCGACGGCGACCCGCAGGACAGGGCGGCGCAGGTGCGCGCGCTGGAAGCCGCCGGCGCCATCGTCGTCGGCAGCAATGTCGAGGCGGCCTTGCTGGCGGCGCATCTGGCCGCACGGCGCGCGTAGGACCACCTGATGCCCGCGCCGACGCTGTTCAAGGATACGCTGACCGTCGTCAACGTCGGCCTCAAAGCCTTCGGCGACAACGTCGTCGCCGCCGGCGGCCGATGCGTGAGTCTGGACTGGCAGCCGCCGGCGCAGGGCGATCGCGACGGCGCGTGGGCGCTCGCCGCAATCCTCAATCACCCGGTGGTCGAAGCAGCCAACGCCGTCGCGCTTGCGCGTTTCATCGAAGCGCAACCGGTGTTGATCGACATCGCCGCGGCGCGCGACGTGCTGCCCGGCATGGCGGGGAACCGGCGGCTCGTGCTGCACGCCGGGCCGCCGATCGCCTGGCGCGCGATGTGCGGGCCGATGCGCGGCGCGGTGCTGGGCGCCGTCGTCCTCGAAGGCTGGGCGGAGTCGGTGGAAGCGGCGGACCGTCTCGTCGCGAGCGCCGCGATCGACCTCGAGCCCTGCCATCACCATGCGGCGGTCGGTCCGATGGCCGGCATCATCAGTCCGTCGATGCCGCTCTTCGTGGTCGAGAACAAGGCTGCACGCAATCGGGCGTACAGCAACTTCAACGAAGGACTGGGCAAGGTGCTGCGCTTCGGCGCCAACGGCCCCGAAGTCATCGCCTGCTTGCGCATGATCGCGGCCGTCGTCGCGCCGACATTGCGCGCCGCGCTGGCGCGCACCGGCCCCATCGAACTGAAGCCGCTGATGGCGCAGGCGCTCAACATGGGCGACGAAGTCCACAATCGCAATGCCGCGGCGACCGCGCTGTTCTTCAAGCGCATCGCGCCGGCGCTGATCGAGGCCGACGTATCGCGCGCGGACGCCGCGGCGGCGCTCGCGTTCATCGCCGGCAACGACCACTTCTTCCTCAACCTGTCGATGGCCGCGTGCAAGGCGATGTGCGACGCGGCGGCGGGGGTGGCGGGCAGCTCGATGGTGACGGCGATGGCGCGCAACGGCGTCAACTTCGGCGTGCGCCTTGCCGGCACCGGCGACACGTGGTTCGAGGCGCCGGCCAATCCGGTCAACGGCCTCTACTTTCCCGGCTACTCGATCGCCGATGCCGCGGCCGACCTCGGCGACTCCGCGATCGCCGAAACCGCCGGCGTCGGCGGCTTCGCGATGGCCGCGGCGCCGGCCATCGTCAAGTTCGTCGGCGGAACGCCGACCGATGCGATCCATCACAGCCTGCGCATGCGCGCGATCACACTGGGCGCCAATCCGTCGTTCACGCTGCCCGCGCTCGATTTCGCCGCTGCCGCCGCCGGCATCGACGCGCGCAAGGTGGTCGACAGCGGCGTGCTGCCGGTGATCAACAGTGGCATCGCGCACCGCGAGGCGGGGGTCGGGCAGATCGGCGCCGGCGTGACCACGGCGCCCATGGCATGCTTCACGGGCGCGGTGAAGGCGCTCGCGCGCACCGTGCGCGAGACGGGGGAGCCGGCATGAGCGCGGCGGATGAAGCCGAGGGCACCTTCGTGAGCTTCATCGAAGCCGCAGCATGAGCAAACCCCTCGCCGTCGTCGCGGTCGGCGGCAATGCGCTGATCACGGACAGCCAGCACACCGCGCTCGCGGATCAGTACGCCGCGGTCTGCGCCACCGCCACGCACGTTGCCGCCATGATCGCCGCGGGGTGGAACGTCGTGCTGACGCACGGCAACGGCCCGCAGGTCGGCTTCATCCTGCGGCGCTCGGAGATCGCCGACGGGCAGGTGCCCACGGTCCCGGTTCAATACGCCGTGGGCGACACGCAAGGCGCAATCGGCTTCATGTTCCAGAATGCGCTCGGCAACGCGCTCCTTCGCCGCGGCATCCGCATCCCGGTTGTCACGCTGGTCACGCAGACGCTGGTCGACCGGCGCGACGCGGCATTCGCGCATCCCGACAAGCCCATCGGCTCGTTCCTGTCCGAGGAAGTCGCCCGGCATCTGGCCGCGGCGCTCGGCTGGACGGTGATGCAGGACGGCAATCGCGGCTGGCGGCGCACGATCGCCTCGCCACAGCCGGTGCGCGTGATCGAGGCGCCGATCATCGAGCGCCTCGCCCGCGAAGGCGTGCTGATCATCGCGTGCGGCGGCGGCGGCATCGCCGTGGAGGAAGTCGCGAACGGCGAGCTGGCGGGGGTCGAGGCCGTGATCGACAAGGACCGCGCGTCTTCACTGCTGGCGATCGAGATGCAGGCCGACCTGCTGCTGATCCCGACGGGTGTGGAGCGCGTCGCGATCCGCTATGGCCAGCCCGGCGAGACCTGGCTCGACCGGATCACCATCGCCGAGGCCGAGCGCTACGCGGCCGAGGGGCATTTCGGCGAAGGAAGCATGGGCCCGAAAATCGAGGCGCTGCTGAAGTTCGTCAGGGGCCGCCCCGGAGGGCGCGGCGTGATCACCAACGCCGAGAACATCGAGCACGCATTGCGCGGCGAGACGGGAACCTGGATCGAAGGCTGATCCGCTTGTGGGAGCGAACATGGAAAATGCGCTGCTGGCCGTCAACGGCACCCTGATGCGTGGGCTCGAACTCAATCCCAATCTGCTCGCCGTCGGTGCGACGTTCGTCCGCGAGGACGAGACCGACGCGTGCTACCGGATCTGGTCGATCGGCGACCGTCACCCGGCGATGATCCGCACGCCGGGGACAGGCACGCGCGTGGCCCTGGAATTGTGGGAGGTGCCGGCCGCCGGCCTGGCGACGATCCTGCAGAACGAACCGCCCGGGCTCGCGATCGGCAAGGTGGTGCTGCAGGACGGCTCCGTCGTCCTCGGCGTGCTGGGCGAACCCTTTCTGTGCCAGGGACAGCGCGAAATCACGGCGCTGGGCGGCTGGCGCGCTTACGTCGCAACGCTTCAATCGCCACCGCAGTCCTGACCGAGCTTTCGCTGTCGTCACCAACCGGGAGGAACGATGAACGCAGCTGCCAATGCAGGGGAAGTGCGCATCTGGGTCGCGGGAGACTGGAACGGCTTCTTCGGTCTCTTCACCAACGTGCTGCTCAACGTGATCGTGCTGACCGGCCTCTGCCTCGGGGTCGTGCAGCTGCCCGCCGACACGGTCTTCGGGCGCATCCTGCCCGCGCTCGGCATCGCGCTGCCGCTCGGCAACCTGTTCTACGCGTACCTCGCGTGGCAACTGGGCAAGGCCGAGGGCCGCAGCGACGTCACCGCGATGCCGTACGGCCCGAGCGTGCCGCACATGTTCATCGTCGTGTTCCTGATCATGCTGCCGACGTACCTCAAGACCAAGGATCCCGTCATCGCGTGGCACGCCGGGCTCGCGTGGTGCTTCATCATCGGCGTCATCGTGCTGCTCGGCGCCTTCGTCGGGCCGAAGATCCGCGCGCTGACGCCGCGCGCGGCGATGCTGGGCACGCTCGCCGGCATCTCGATCGCGTTCATCTCGATGCGGCCCGCGTTCCAGATGTGGGAAACGCCGTGGATCGGCTTCGTGTGCTTCGCCATCGTGCTGGTTGCGTGGACCGCAAACGTGCGGATGCCGGGCGGCCTGCCCGGCGGACTTGTCGCCGTGATCGTCGGCTCGGTGATCGGCTGGGCCGTATCGCTCCTCGGCGGCAGCGATTACATGCAGCCGGCCGCGGTAGGCAAGTCGCTGGAGCAATTCGGGCTGCGCCTGCCGATGTTCTCGGGCGACGTCTGGGCCGGCCTCGCGCAGGTGGCGCCGCTGCTGGTCACCGCGATACCGCTCGGCATCTACAACTTCACCGAAGCGATGAACAACGTCGAGAGCGCGTCGGCGGCGGGCGACAACTACAACCTGCGCAAGATCCTGCTGGCCGACGGGCTCGGCGCGATCGTGGGTTCGATGCTGGGCAGCCCGTTCCCGCCCGCGGTCTACATCGGGCATCCCGGTTGGAAAGCCGTCGGCGGCCGCATCGGCTATTCGCTCGCCACGGGGGTCGCCATCGCGCTCGTGTGCTTTCTCGGTTTGACCGCGCTGCTGCTCGCGGTGATCCCGCTGGTCGCGATCCTGCCCATCCTGCTCTACATCGGGCTCGTCATCGGCGCGCAGGCGTTCCAGGCCTCGCCGGCGAAGCACGCGCCGGCGGTCGTGCTTGCGTTGATCCCGAACATCGCCGAGTGGGCGAAGACGCAGATCGACGGCGCGCTCACCGCGGCCGGTACGTCCGCGGCGCAGGTGGGGGCGGCCAAGCTCGCCGGCACCGGCGTGCTCTACAACGGCCTGGAGTCGCTGGGCGGCGGCTCGGTGCTGGCCGGCATGGTGCTGGGCGCGATGGCCGTCTACATCATCGACAGCAAGATGCGCCACGCGGCCGCGTGGGCGTTCGCCGGCGCGATCCTCGCCTTCGTCGGTCTGATCCACGGCGCGCAGCTCGGCTGGGCCGTGTCGCCGATGGTGGCGCTGGGCTATGCGCTGTTCGGCGTGACGTGCCTCGCGCTGGGGCGCGGACAGGCGGGCACGCCGGCGGAGGGCTGACGCGGACGTCCA
>Ga0315276_10001196_pt1 | contig 23187 bp, 18 predicted proteins | sample YL17G05_0_MG_FD_204542 | JGI IMG/M metagenome (GOLD analysis project Ga0315276, IMG submission 204542) | Sediment microbial communities from Yellowstone Lake, YNP, Wyoming, USA - YL17G05_0 | ecosystem: Environmental > Aquatic > Freshwater > Lake > Sediment | place: USA: Wyoming | collected... | reverse complement strand
TATTAGACATTTTGTTGAAAAATATGTAAACCAATTAATGGGCATATTAGAAAATGAAAAAGGAGTTCTACATTCAATTTGGAAAGAGGAAATAAATTATAATTGGAAAGAGAAAAATGAAACTCCGATTACTGCTCCAGCATGGGTCTATGTATATATAACTGGATTTAATGATAGAAACCCTAGAGAATATATTAATAAAAAAGAATTAAATTATGAATTTAAACAACTTTTTACAGTCTTTAAAATAGCTTATAAAGAAACTATAAAATCTAAGAAACATGTTAAAGAGTTATTTGAAGCTTTTTGTAAAGAATCTGATGAGATGTTAAATTATACTAAATATTCTAAGTCATTTAATAAGTTAATACAATCTAGAAAAGAGAAAGAAGTAATAGAAGAAGAGAAAATTACAGAACATATTAAAAAAATAGCTGAGGAACAAAAAGAAGAAACAAAAGATGATGATGAAAGCCAAAAAAGAATAAAAGAAGCAATAAGGAAAAATCTAGAAATCCATGAGGATATAGACAGAGAAAAACCTAAAAGGCCTAAACCTAATCTACTTAAAGCATGGTGGCATCATAATAGATCTACATTGAAGAAATTTTTTATTTTTGTCTTAATATTAGCCGCTATTCTGTTTTTATATTTAAATCCTAAATTTTTAGATTCTATCAAAGAAAAATTTACTGGAACTCTAAATGATAATCAAAATATAACTGATAATAATTATCAATATACTGGAAGAGAAATAAAAGAATTAATACCAACTGTTTTTACTTGTGAGTATTATGGTTTTTTGCCTAATAAAGAGGCTAGAATAGAATTAGAATGTAATAAAGTTTGCAATTCTACTGAATCAAAATGGGATAAAGAATTCAGATGTATGAATGATAAAATTTATTGCAAATGTATAAAATCTGAAAAAATACTTATAGAACAAAATAATTCTTTTACAAAAAATGATATAGATGAAGTTAAAGATGTAAAAATAACTGAAATAATTTCAAAATATATTCCTAAAGATGATTCTGAAAAATATAAAACTGATTCAAAAACCGTTGAGTTATCTCAAATTGGAGATTTTGTTGTTTATGGTGGTTTAAATGATTATCTTGCAGGTTTGGATAGAAGTATAAGTTATTCTTATATTCCACCAACAACTAAGGATTTTATTTTAAGAGACTTAAATAATGATATTCAGAAAGTATACTTAACTCAATTATCAGATATAATAAAAAATAAATCGAATAATCCTAATGAACAAGCAAATATCGTAATTAAAATGGTGCAAGGAATACCCTATGATTGGGAGGCATTTAACTCAGGTAATGTTGCTGGGAGATACCCATATGAAGTCCTTTATGATATGAAAGGAGTTTGTATGGAAAAGGCAGATCTTATGGCATTTTTATTAAGAGAATTAGATTTTGGAATAGCAATATTTGAGTTTAATGCTGAAAGTCATCGGGCTGTTGGAATTAAGTGTAACAAAGGAAATTATAATACTGAATTTTGTTTTATTGAGCCTACAGACTATTATCCTATTGGTCAGATCCCTAGTAATTATGTTGGTGGAGCTGATATAAGAGGAGCGACGCCTGAAGTAATAATAATAAGTGAAGGAAAAACATATGGCTAAAATTAATTAGCAAATCTATTATATATTGGTCGGCTATTAATTGATTTCATGAAATATATTTTTTCAAAATCAAGATCAAATAATTTGTTAATATTTAATGGACTATAACCTATTAACTCAACACCTACATTTATCATTTTTGTTCTACCATTAATAAATGGGTGGTCCTTAATTCTATTGTTATGATGATGTCCACATATAACCCACTCTCTCCAACTTGATGGTATATCTTTTGGATCATGAACTAATAAAAATTTTTTATTATTATACTTTATAATTAATTTATAATAAAATTTTACAATTCTTGATTTCATCTCATGGTTACCATTAACAAAATATATTTTACCTTTTAATCTTCTTAACCAATAATCTATATGTCTACTCCCTCTACCATAAACCATATCACCTAAAAAGAAAACAATATCATTTTTATCTATGGAATTATTCCAATTTTTAATTAGAGCATAATTCATGTGCCCTCTTGATCTAAATGGTCTTCTACAAAATCTTATTATATTTTTATGATCAAAATGAGTATCACTAATCAAAAATATATTTTTTTCTGTTTTAAATAAACTAATTAATCTACTCCAGAAATCTTTTTTTATATCATCTTTGTCTAAATCAATTTCTTTAATCATATTTTTATTTTAAGGTATTTATTTAACTCCTTTATTATTTCATCTTTTGATTTATTTCCATCTATTATTATATCAGCATTCTTTTTTTGAATATCCTCATATTTTTTAGAATAAGGTATAACTACATTCTTAATATAATCTATTCCATTTATATTCCCCTCTCGGATTAACCGCCTATGTAGTATATTTATATCTGAAACATCAATAAAAATTTTCTTATCAAACAATTTAACTAATTCAGCATTTGTAAATAAAAGAAATCCTTCTACAATTATTATCTTTCTTGGATAAATCTTTTTATCAAATTCCTCTGTCCATCTGTGAGATGGAATATGTGTAGATTTTCCCTCCTTTAATTTTTTTATAGAATAAATTAGCCGATCCCATCTCAAACTTTCATTACATTCCCAGTTGTCATACCCTTTATATTTTTCTGGTGTGTGTTTTTTAAAGAATTTGTCTAATTTGATATATAAAATATTTGGATTTTCTTTAGCTAAATATTCTACAATTGAACCTTTACCACAACAGCTACGTCCGCAAATTCCTATAATTAGTGGTTTTTCATTTGCTTGTAGCTTTTTATAATTTAAATGTTGAGTCCATCTTCTCCTTAATCTTTTGAAAACTTGAATGGATTCGGATGATGAACCATAGATTATTTTATACAAAAAATGATCACCCTTAAAATAATAAGTTCTATTTTTTTTGGCTTTATCTTCAATTTTTCTTAGACTTTTTCTAATCCAATAAGGTGCTTCTTCTATTTCTACCCAATCCTCTAATTGGGGTCCAATAATTGTAAAAAGCCCTTTTCTTTCTGTATCTCCCCTATACACAGGATCGATAATTACTTCAGGAACTCCTCCCTTTGTACGACCTCCTGGGATGAAGCGTTTATCTGCACCACTTTCCTTTCCAGAAGGCAATCTTGGGTTATACTTTTCAATGTTTTTTACGTCTATCCTAATTAGATTACCACCATCGCCAAATCTTCCTTTTGGAAGCCCTAATTTTTTTTCGATTTTACGTAGAAATTCTTTTGTTATATTTTCTGCTTCTCTAGTAGGAATAACAAACTGCCCGTCCTCTCTACCCCATATATCTTTTCCTTTCAAAAAGGTTTCATATTGTTCTTCAGTTAAAAACCAAGTTCCGCCTTCTTTAAATCGAGTGAGATGTTTTTGTACTTTTTTCATTTTTGACCTTCATAACCTGCTCCAAAGGCATCACCAATAGCAACACCCAAGAGCATATTTTGACCTTTGTTAAATATTAGAGGTTTTTCTCTTGAAATTAAAAATTTTAAAAATTCCATAATATTTAGGTATACTAATTAGTTTTAAATATTTTCTATTTGTTGATATTACTCCAAGAATAGAGTATTTGTAGTATAAACATTATTGATGCCACTATTATAGACACACCCAAACTCATAAAAAAATTCCTATTTATTTCTTTACCTTTAGAAACTGCATTAATTTCAAAGTGTGGTGTATTATGAAATCTATCTGTTAATAGTTTAAATTTAATAGTATTATCCTCACCTTCTTCTCCTTTTGGAAGTAACTCCACATGAGATGAATAAAGAATACATTGTTGATAACAATCATAACCTTTTCCTAAATCAAAGATAGCTTTACCATTTCTAATATTATTATCATACCAAATTTCAAATTCACCTTTAGGATATATTTTATCTAGTAAATTAAATTTAACTTCTATTAATTCATTATATGTAATAATCTCATTATTTTTAGATGATAAAATTCTAATACGACTATGAGTATAATTATAATCATCTTCATTTGCTGTATGTGTGCTAGTCTTAACCATTGGATATATCCTTCTAGAATAATTAAATTTTCGGCAACTAGACATTTGATCACATCCTTTAATATATACTTCTACAGAATTATTATCAACTATTCCAGGAAATGTTAATTCTATTTCGCTTATTTTATGTTTTATTGGTTCATTAATATCTAAATCATGCTCATCTATTTTAAAGGATATTTCACCAAGATTGTTATCAAAATCATAGTACAATGTAAAGTATTCTAAATCAGGTTCTATATATGTATCATTGTATTTTTCTTCTACAAAAATTTTAAACTCATATCCCTCTTTAAATGGAATAAATTCAGTTGTCTCTGTTGCTATCCATAAAAAACATAAACCAATAAGTGAAATTCCAATACATATCAAAATAAAAATAAATTTTTTATTTTTTGGTTTAAAAGTTATTTTTTTCTTCTTCATTATATTAATAGAATAATGACTATCATATAAATATATTGGTAAATTTATGATAAAAGATCCAAAATGTTTAAATATAGATATGAATCATGGTTTTTTATGAAACTTAAAAATGTTCATATATTGTTGGGTACTCAAAGTTTGATTTCTTACTGAAAATCTAAATGATTTGTTTATTGGGGCTTTAGGTTTATTGACATTTATATCAATTTTTTATAATTTTACAATTGCTAGTGGCAAAAAATTAGTTCAAGATGTAAAAACTATTCTAAAAGATAAAGGAGATAAAGAAATAAATAAACTCTTATTGAAAATTATTAAAGAAAAAGACAATATAAAAAAATTAGATAAGTTAAATGAAGTAAGGACCAAAGCTTATAAAATTGAAGAATTTATTGATTATTTAAATTTTAATAAATGGTTATTTATATCTGTTTCAAGTTATTTAACTTCAATAGTATTTTATCTTTTACCAAGATTTAACTGGACAGTTTTTATTCAAGTAATTTCTTTTTGGATTGGATTGTCAGCTTCTTCATTAATAGTGACATCATGGTTTGCTGTTAATGAACTTCATATTAAGAAATAATAAATAAATCTTTATTGATTTTTCTTTTTAACAGAAAAGAAAGTTTTCTTTCCATTAAGATCAACTGATAAACCCGATATGGATGTAGCAACATTAGTATCATTAAAAGTCATTAACTGTGGTTGTTGTAATTGTGAAATATTCTTTAAATCACCTAACCAATTTTCAAAATTATTTACACTTTGTTTTAATACTTCAATATCACGTTCTTGAATAGATATTCTTTTTTCCAATTCTGTTTTTGTAATATCTATATACATATCTTCTTCTTGTATCGGATCTTTCATTCCCAAAAATTCTGAGTAATAATGAATATATTTTTCGGTTCTCCATCCAAATCTGTACATTAATGATGAATTATTTTTATATCTCCTTAACCAATAACAACAAGAATTATGTCTAAAATCATAAAGTGTTAATCCAGAATATTTCTCTCCAGCTAATGAATTTCCTTCACCAAAAAGCTTTTTTGCTAATTCTCCCACATATTTATTTGCCATTAGGTTAGACTGAGGGAATAATCTATCAGTACCTTCTAGATCAGCTTTCTTAATATAGTCTATTATCTCTTTTCCACATAACATTAACTTAATTTTTCTACCACATTTGCTTCCCTTACTTATATTATCTCTTATATTAACATAAACAGTTCCCTTGCTATCTTGGTATATATCTTCTGCTACCAAACTAAATGTTTCTGTTGGTCTTGCACCACTATCATACAAAAATGCTAATAATGGTCTATAATACATGTCAGCTTTTTCTATGAGTTTATCCATTTGTTTTTCATCTAAAGACACCCATTTTGGCTTTTGGTCATAGCTACCATCTAAATCCTCAGTAATATCATTTATTGATTTTCCATTGATCCTGTTAACTTTTTGGTGCCAATGCCAGAATGCTTTCATTATTTTCACATAATCAGCAGTAGACTTGAAATTAGTACCTCTCTTTGTCTTGATCTCACCATTTCTCATCTTTGCAAATAAATCAAGTAACTGTGAAGTTTGTACTTTTGTTAAATCCAAAACATTATACCTTTTTTCTAATAATTTAGTTATATATACTGACTTTTCAACTACAGCATTTAATCTTGAAAAACTTCTAGCACCTTTTTTAGCTCTTGATGTGACATTTTCTCCAATTTCCAAATCAAAAACATATTTCTTTATTATATTAGAATTCTTTTTGCTTATATCTTCTATATCATTACTTAAATAATAACTCTTCCAATTTTTCCATCTACTTTCATGTTTATATAGATCAACCTTTACAGGATAGATATTAGAATCCTCTTTATTTACCTCTTTTATCATACAAGAATATAAGGCGTAGTTGTTTATAAACATTTCTACGCCCTACTACGCCCTAGGCGAGAGTCGAACTCGCGTCGCGGCCTTTCTATGATTTTTATATCACGACAGGGCCGAGTGATGGCCGTTACACTACTAGGGCAAATCCCTGCCCCCGGATTCGAACCAGGAACCCTTCGGTATTGGCTATCTTACTTTCATTCTTAGCATAAGCATAGTCAGTAAGTGAATTTATCTACAGCCGAATGCTCTAACCATTGAGCTAGGCAGGGTATACTATAAAAATACTCAGAAATTATTTATAAACCTTATCTTTTCATTTTTCCATAAATCCAACCAATAAGAAAACCTAAAATCAAAGTGATGATTATATATAACCCAACAAAACCTCCAAAAAAGATAAAATTATCAAATCCATCATTGAGATTAGGCATCAAAAATCTTTTTGAAAATGGATTAGGTTTTTCTGTATTAACATAATCACGCCATCCATGTCTAGATTCAGGAGGATTTAACTTATTTATTTTTTCGCAAAAAGTAGAAAACTCGTTGTTCGCACACAGCCTTTTTAGACAATCATCGTTTAGATCACCAGAAGCACAATTTTGACGTACAAATTCCCAATCTTCTAGTTCAAACCCATATACACTATTTACTCCTTCACAAAAACCATCTGTTCTGTTCCCACATAACTTTTTTAAACAATCATCACTTGGATTGTTACCACAATTTTTGATTACAAAATTATAGTCCTCATATTTTTCTTTAGCTTGATTGTAGTTATGTAAAGGAGCCTTGAAAGACATAATTAAAAGAAATAAAAAAATAGTAATCACCACAATAATTAATCCTATAACTCCACCTTTCAACCAATAAGGCCAATCTTTAAAACTCATCTTTTTCTAATAATTAATCTATTTGATTTAACACCAAATACTCTATCATTTTTACCATATTGCACAAATGCAGCTGGTAATTTAATTTTACCTATTACAGGTAATTTATAATGTACTACATAACTTAAAACTCTCTCTTCTCCTCTTTGTAAAGAATCTATATCCCAAATAAATCTTAAACCCATAACACCTCTTTGTATTTTATTTGGTTTTAATGTTCCAAAATCATCACTTGGTTTCATATAACTAGGAATTATATCAATAACTTTAACATTTCTCAATTCAGGACCTCTATTTCTAATGCTTATTAAAACTTTTAATTCAGCACCTTTTTCTTCTTTTTTTATTTTCAATATTTTTTTCTTAACAATAATTTGTTTACCAAATAAATAACTTAGAACCCATAAAAATGATATTATAATTATTAAAACAATAATAATTGGCTTATAATCTTTATTTATTCTTATATTGTAAATTTCATCAGGTTTTAATGTTATATACCAAACATAATTATTTCCTTCTTTAGCAGTTTCTGGCTCAATAAATAGATATAAACTATCTAAGAATCTAGAAGGATATATTATTTTTTTACTTGCAACAACATTACCTTTATTTATCTCAGTTAATGTTATAACTTGAGATAATAAACCCTTACTAATTTTTTTATCTTCTCTTATAAAAGAACTTGCACCAACTGTAACTTTACTGGAATATTCTCCTTTTAATTCTTTATCTTTATAAACTCTTAAACTAAAAATATAATCACCTGGTTCAACACTGGATCTTATATTTATTTTATAATCTCTACTTACATTTTCATATGGCATCAAACTTATTTCATCGCTCTCACTGAAAAAAACACCACTTATTAAAATTTTTAAATTATCAAATTGTTCATTTATTCTATTTCCATAGTAAACAATTGCATCAAAACTTTTACCTGGTTCTATATCTTTTGGTATTATTGGTAATACACTTATAACCTGTTGAGGAGAAATAACAAAAATATTTAATTTATCTTCTGCATTTAATTCACTATTTGTTAAAGATCTAGCTTTTATTGTTAAAATATGATTAATATTAGCTCTAGCAGTGCTTAAAACTTTAACTTTTACTGAAACATCAATGCCTTCATGAGATTTAATTATAAGTTGATTAGGCTCTATAGTAATTTTTTCAGCAAAATCAGAAAATGGATAAACACTTAATTCATCAACATATATTCTAAAAATATCCTCTCTTATACCATTATTTACAACATGAATCTTAAAATTAGCCTCTTTACCAGCTTCTATTTTATCTTGCAAGCTTGTAACATTTAATTTTAGATCATTAGAAGCATATACACAACTTGCAATAAATAGAAATAATGCTAAATAAACACCTACTTTTTTCATCCAAACACCTATTTAAAATTATATTTATAGTATATATAAATATTTTGGTATTTATAGAAGGTTGTTATTTATTATTAATAGGTAATATATGTCTATTTTTAAATTCTTTAATTTCATTTATTGTACTTTCAATTTCATCCTGTAATCCATGATATATGCAAAAACATAATCTATTTTTTAATTTTTCTAAAAAGTTATAATCAATTTTTCTACCAAGCCATTCTTCATTAATTAATCTATGTAAATCATTTTTACCAAGAGTTATACTATAATCATTACCTCTTATAATTAAACTATCTTCTTCTCTTAATTTTCTTGAATGATTCCAAATACTAAGTAAACTGATTTCACTTGATCCTATTTCATATTCATATGTTAATTCCTGATTTTTCATATGTTTTTTCCTTTAATATAATATTTATAAAATTTATGTTTAATGGGGCTACCAGGATTCGAACCTGGGCCATACGCTTTTTATAATTTTTTACCCTAAGCGTAGATCCTAAACCAACCTAGACCATAGCCCCTATCTTTTTATTATTTTTAGTTTTTTACCTATTAAATTTATTATAGTAGATGGTTTATTATTTAAAACACCAACATTTATTATTACATCAACATTTTTTAATATTTCTTTAGGCAAATCTTTTAAATTTTTTATATAGTCTTTGCCTGTTATATTAACACTTGTACTTACAAAAGGTTTTCCACTTTTTTGAATTATTTTTGTTATATCATGTTTTGGTATTCTTACACCTAAAGTACTCATATTATTATTCACATATTTACTTACAACTTTTTTATTTTTTAGCTTTAAAATTAATGTATATTTACCAGGTAATTTTTTTAGATATTTTTTATTAACATAAAAATTCTTTATTATCCATTTTTTACTAGGAGCTATTACAGAAAATGGTTTATTATCTTTTTTTTTAATTTCTCTTATTTTCTTAACAGCCTTGGAATTAGTAGCATCACAACCTATACCATAAATAGTATCCGTTGGATAAATAAATATTTTACCTTTTTTAATATTCTTAATTATATCTTTTTCATCTAAAAGCATATTAATTTAGAATATTATTAACTTATAAATATTTTCTATACAACACTAGATACATGACCACTTTTTTCTATCTTTATAACATTATCAACAAAACTCTCAATTTTTTGTTCATGGCTTACTAATATAACCTGTATATTCTCTAATTCTTCTAGCACAAATTTTAATTTGTCTAATTGCTCAGATGAAAAACCATCAGTAGGCTCATCCAATATTATCAAATTTTTTGTTTTAATAGTACTTATTAATCCATTAATAACTTGATTTAAAGCTAATCTATAAGCTAAGGCAATAGCTGTTTTCTCTCCTCCAGATAGATAATTATAATCCATTTCATGACCATTTTGATCTATTAATGGTGAAAATTCTTCATCTAACTTTATCTTTAATAATTCAGATTCAATTAGCATTTCAAACCATCTTTGGAATAAAGAATTGAAATCATTATGAACTTTTAACATAATTTTCTTTTCCATTGTATTCATTAAATTAACAAAACTATTATCAAGCCAATCTTGAATAGTATTTATTTTAGATAAATCCAAAACATATTTTTCTTTTTCAATGATTTCTTTATTTAAAGATTCAATATCTTCTTTAATATCTTCTATTCTTATTTCTAAATTACTTTTATTTATTTCAGTATTTTTTTGTTTATCTAATAAATAGTCTAACTCTTCTTTTAATTTATCATATTTATCTAAATCAAATTTATCAATTTGCTTATTCAATTCTTGTTTTCTTAAATTAATCTCGCCAATTTCTTTTTTTAATAACTTATCTTGCTTCTCAAATTTATTTTTTTCTTTTATTTTTTCATCTAAAGAATCCTGTTTTAATTTTATTAACTCCAAAATACCTTCATTTTTTCTAATAATTTCTAATTTATTTTTTAACTCTAATAGACTATCTCTTGCTTCCTTTTCTAAACTCATATTTATTTTTAATTCTTCTTCATATTTTTTTATTTTTTCATTTTCTTCATTATTTACTTGTTTAATATGCTCCTTAGTAACCTTCTGATTACAAACAGGACATATATCTAATTTAGAAATGTTTTTGATAATATCCTCAGAATTATCTTTTTTAACATTAAATTCTTGTATCTTATCTCTTATTTTTTCCACACTATTTTCTAAGACTCTAATTGGTTTTTGAACTTCATCACTAGTTTCTTTAAGTTCTATCTTATAATTCTGTTTTAGTTCATAATCAAGTTGTTTAATTAAATTACTAATTTCTCCTAAATCTTCTTTGATGCTTTTCCTTTTATCAAGTTTATTTAACAAATTAACTTCATTAATCTCTAATTCTTGCTTTAATTTTCTAAACCTGTCCAAATTTTCTTCTTCTTTCTTCAAGTTTTCTTTTGAATCTAAAACTTTTTTGTTATGATTTTTAAATTCAACAATGATTTTATTTAAATTTTCTTGTAGTTTTTTAAATTCATTATTTTTATTTTTATATTCCTCTTTTTTATCATTTAAATCTTCTATTTTAATCTGGATTTCTTTTTTCCTATCTTTTAAGTTTTTAACAATGATTTCACTATTTTCTATTATTTTTTTGTATTTATCAACACCAAATACTTTTCTTAATGTATCCAATTTAAAATCTTTCTCCCCTAATAAAATATGTTTCATCTCTTCTTGTGGTGTATAAACTGTATATCTAAAAATCAAAGATTTAGATTTAGTCAATAATTCTTTAGGATATCCTAATAAATCCAAAATTTTTTGTTTTAATTCAATAGCAGTACCTTCTTTTTTTATGCCATTTATTACTATATAACCTTCATCTTGCACTATATTAGTACCTCTTTTCAAAGTTCTTTTTATTACAACATCTTTATCATCAATATTAAAATGTAGTTCAACAGAACCTTTGTTTTTACCATTTCTTAATAAACTACCTCCAGATAAAGAACTCTTTCTTAATCCAAATAATGCAAAATCAATAGCTAATAATATAGTACTTTTACCAGATCCAATATCACCAGCCAATAAAGTGCTACCTAAAGGAAATTCTATTTCTTGGTTTAAATAACTTCTAATATTTTCTAACTTTATTTTATTTATTATCATATTTCAATTATTTTCTTAAAATCTTTTATAATTCTATTTTCAAAATCAATATTTTTCTCACCTTCATCTTTTTCTTTATTTAATACATTAATCATGTCTAAAATTAATTTTTCCTCATCATCCAAACTTTTGTTTTTCTCTAAATATTCTTGTATTATTTTATTTTCAATGTCTTCTATATCACCACCTTCTATACTTAATTCTTGAAATTCTTTACTACATAGCTTATTAGTATTTTTCAAAACAAAATATGCTTCCTCAAAATGCTCCATGATTTTGTTAAAGTTAATATCAGAAGTTTTACCTTCTTTTAAAATTCCCTCAATTCTTAAAGTAACAATTTTATCTTCAAAATTATCAATATTTAATAATTCTTTTTCAATTTCTTGAGGTGTTTTATCATTAGCATCTATAACATAACTTACAACATCTTTTAATTTTATATTTACATATTCTAAATTTAATTTATCATCAACAATATAAAAACCACCATGTTTGAATTTCTCTAATTCTTGAAAATTATTTGGAAACAAAGCTCCAGGATAAGCAATTATACTATTATCTTGTTTTTTATTAAATATATAATGAACATGCCCACCAGCATAATAATTAAAGTTCTTAGGTAAACTTTGTAGTTTTAAAGCTTCAACTTTCTCTAACTCTTGTGGTTTAAACTCTTCTATGGCTGTATGTAACATAAAAATCTTAAAACCTGATTCTTTTTCTAAATCTTTAATATTTAAATTCAAATAATCATATTTTTCCAAAGCACCTTTTCTTCCTAAAATTCCTGTTATTTTAGTGTTAGTTTTGTCTATTGTAAAAACTAATTTGTTATCTTTAACCTTGAAAACATTTTCAACTAAACCTGCTTTTTCAAGAACATCTAACATTGTCTTACCAGAAGGTGAAAAATCATGACTACCGGGTACTATATACACAGAAATATCATTATTCCTTACTTTTTGTAATATCTCAGCAGTATCTTTTAATAATTCAATAGCAGGTAAACTAGTATTAAACAAATCTCCAGAAATTAAAATAAAGCCTACGTTTTTATCAATACAACAATCCATAGCTTTGCTAAAAGCATCTATAGTTAATTTCTTAAGATTCTCTTCTCTCCATCCACCTATATGGACATCAGCTAAATGAGCAAATTTCATTTTATTATATTATGTTTTAAAACATATATATAGATTTAGATAATAAAAAACAATAAACCTTTTATAAACAACAAACAAAAATTATTTAATGTCAAAAGAGAATAATTTTGGAACACCAATTTTAACTTTAGACATTATATTATTAAACAAAGGAGGAGAATTTAATAATCATGTAGCTATCATAGCTAAGAAACATCTTGAAGGTAAGGTGAATATCACAACTAAAAATTATTTAATCAAATGTAATGATGAATACCCTCCTCTAGATCATTTTAAAAAAGCCACTATAGACATTTCTAAACATAATCTTCAATTACTTTACCTAAAAAGTATCCTACAAGGAGATATAAAAGATCCAAGAATTAAAGGCGTACCAATAAGTATACAAATTCATTATGATGAACAAACACATCATATAAAAATTAAAAATGGTTGTCTTTGTTTAGAATAATTTATTCTAACTTAATATATTTACCATCATCCATTATATGAACATTTTTTCCTGATTTATAACCCATTTCTTCTGCCAATAAAGATAAAGGCATTAATTTAGTTTTATCTCCATGTGCAGGAATTATGTGTTTAGGATTAGTCATTTTTATTAAATCTCTTAAATCCTCTCTTTTACAATGACCAGAAGCATGAATATCAGTAAATATTCTTAAACCTTTTTCTCTTAATCTTCTCTCCAAAGCAGCTCTATTTAACAAATTAGGTTCAACTGGTATTGTTTTACAAGAGAATATAACACTATCTTCTTTTTTAAATTTAAATGGCAAAACACCTTGTGCCATTTTATTTAAAACACTTCTAGGTTCACCTTGATTTCCTGTAACAACAATCAAGTATTTTGATAAGTCTTCTTTGTTAAACTTAGAAACCCTTTTTTTTACTTTATCACTATAACCAACAATATCAACATGACTAAAATTAACCAATTTTAAGTTCTCAGCAGCTTTAACATATTTCATTAAAGATCTTCCTAAAAACACAACTTTTCTATTTAGTTCAGAACCAAAATCAACAATGCTTTTTAATCTAGCAATATGGCTTGCAAATGTTGTAACAATAATGGCATTTTTAGAATTATCCACCCCAAGTAAAACATCTTTTAACATTTCTCTTGCAACTTTTTCACTGGGGGTTTTTCCTTCTGAACTAGAATAAAGACTATCACAAATCAAAGCAATAACATTCTCTTTTCCTAATTCTTTTAATCTTTCATAATTAGGTTTTTTACCAACAATAGGGTTATTATCAAACTTAAAATCATTAGCATAAAGTATAGTTCCTTTTTTAGTATGAACAGCAATTATAACAGTTTGTAATGTACTATGTGTTACATTAATAAATTCTATTTCTATATTGTTATTAATTTTAATTTTAGAACCTGGATTTAAAGTTTTAATATCATTATTTATCTTAAGATTATCATCTTTCATCATTCTTGTTAAAACTTCAATTGTAAATGGTGTTCCTAAAACACAAGCATTTTCATACTTTCCAGCTAAATATGGAACAGCACCAATATGGTCTAAATGACAATGACTTAAACAAATAGCTTTTACTTTATCTTTCAAATGAAATAAAAAATGATCATTAGGAATAGCCTCTAGTTTTATTAATTGATTACTTGTTAAATCCTGTCTATTACCACCTTCTTCTTCAAAATCAACAATTTTTTGCAAATAAAAACCCATATCAAATATTATTATATCATCATCTACTTTAATAGCAGACATATTTTTACCTGATTCATTATATCCACCAACAGCAAAAAATTCAATCATTTTTTAGTATGCATTTGTACCAAAAATACAATTACAAAGAAAAATACTAAATACCCAAGTAATATAAATATTGTTGTTTGTAAACTACTTAAGCTAGAATTAAATAATATTATTTTCTTAAGAGCACTTTCAGCTAAAACAAATGGATTGTATGAGGCCACATCTTTAATTTTAGATAAAACTTCTATTGGTAAAACAGTATTTGAAAATAATAATAATAAACTACCAATACTTATAGCTCCTAATGTGACTGTTTCTTCTGACTTGAATAAATAACCAATAATCATTCCCAAAAATATAAATACACTTGATATTAGTAATAAAATTACAATTAAACTCATTATACTTAAAGTACCTTTTATAAAGTAAACTATAACACCAAATATAATTAATAATTGTAATGAAACTAAGATTATACTAGTTAAATAATTTCCAATTATAAACCATAATCCATTAACGGGTGTTATAAAGTTCCTGAAATATGCACTTGATAATTTTTCTCTAATAACAATAGTACTAGATAATAATATACTAACAAATAAGATCATTAATATAATCAATGTTGGAAATAAATAATTTAAATAAGTCTTATTAGCTTGAACATTTTCAATTTTCATATTAATAGGACTAACAATTTTTTCAGGACTTTTAATTTTAATACTATCTATATCAGATTTTATTTTTTCTATACTACTTCTAATAGAATTTATGCCTTCTACATTACCACTAACACTTTTTTGTGTATCAGTTAAATTACTAATTGTAAGATCTCTAATATTACTTATGTTTGTTAATTTAGAATTAGCAATATTAGTTTGATTTTTAGCTGCTTCAATTAAATCGTTTAAAGGTGTAAATATGCTAGCACTTAAATTATTTTCACTTACTATATCATCAATTTTATTTTTCATAGCATCAAAATTAATGCTAATTACAGAAATATCCATCTTATTTAGTTCATTAACTGTATTAGTAATTTGTTCACTAACTTTTTGATTATTAGTAGCTAAATTATTTACAACATCATTTTTGCTGCCAACTTCAGTATTAGTTCTATCTAATACATCCAGTATTGTTTTTGTTAATTCCAAACTAACTTGCTCAGAACTCAATGAAACACCTTCTGAAATAGATTCTATTATAGCATAAACTAAATTTACTCTAGAATGATCAACATAAAATATTATATTTTCACTAGATCCTGCTTCTAGATTAGCAGGAAAAACAGCACAAACATGAATTTCTCCATTTTTTAAAGAATTTATACAACCATCTTGTGAATCAATTTTAGTAACCAAAAACTGTTTATTACTAATTTGTTGTAAAATATTTTCACTTAAACCACTATAGCTAGAAGAATAAACACCAACTTTTATACCATAAAGATTACTAGTATTAAAAGCAGCTCCAACTAAAATAGAAATCAATAATGGACCTAATACCACAATTAAAGCAGAACTTTTAGTTCTTAAAATTAATTTGAAATTTTTCTTTATAATAGAATATAAAATATTAATCAAAGGGACGCTTCTAATTTTTTTTATTATTTTACTATTTCTTATTTCTCTAGCTATTTTCATTTTTTAATTAAATATTCAAATATTTCATCTAAACTTGGTTTTCTAAGCTCTATATGATTAATTTTCTCTTTTTTCTTTTTAGCTAAATCTAGTATATTACGAATTATTTTTTCAGGATTAGAAGTATAAACTACAATTCTATGTTGCATTCTAATAATTTTTTCAATATCTTTTTTACTAAAACTTCTAATTATTTGATCATAATTACCAGATGCTAACTCTAAATGTATTTCATCATATTTAAAGTATTTATTTCTTATATCATTAGGGCTTCCTACTTCTATGATCTTAGAATTATGTATAATTGCAATCTTATCACATAATTTCTCAATTTCCCATAATAAGTGAGATGTTATTATTACAGTAGTTCCTTTTTTATTTATTTGATGTATTAAATTTAACATCTCTTTTCTCAACATCCTATCTAAATCCTCAGTAGGTTCATCTAGAATCAAAATTTTAGGATCATGTATTAATGCACAAGCTAAATCTAGTCTTCTTTGCATACCAGTAGATAAATTATCAGCCAGTTTATCTTTAACATAATTCAACTTTACAAGATTTAGAAGTTCATCTATATGATTATCAATAAATTCTCTAGTCAACCCATATAATTCTCCAAAGTATCTAATATTTTCTTCGACAGTTAGCTTTCCATAGAAACAATTATCTTGTGTAGCAAATCCAAATGTTCTTCTTATATTTCTTGAATCTTTAAAAATGTTTTTACCATTATGCAAGATTTGACCATTATCAGGTTTATAAAATCCAATTAATAATCTTAAAATTGTTGTTTTTCCACTACCAGAAATTCCTATTAAACCTAAAATTTTACCTTCAGGAATGCCTAAACTAATATTATTTAAAACAACATTGTTACCAAATTTTTTTGTAACATCTATTAATTGTATCATATCTCCTTTATCAAATGAATAAGGTTTACTAACAACTTGTTTTTTTTCTTCACTCTTTTCTTTTTCTATGCTCTCAACAACTTTTTCTATAACTTCCTCACTTTTTGCTTCTTCTATATCTTTACCAAATAAAGATTTATAGGGAGAAATAACTCTATCCACCCCTTTTTTAAGGTCCACCATAATATAAATAATACAACTTCTATTTTTAAATTTAACGATTTTAAAAATATAAGATATATAATTAAATAACAAATTCCTAATAGGGCTCTGGTGAAATCCTTTAAATAATAAATGAATCACCTAATTGTTAGCAAACAAGAGGTGATTCAAATATGGTTAATGATTCTAGTTATTTAAAGTTTATTGAACAAGCACTAGAGCTTGCTAAAGATATTCCTAAGTACTTTAGCAAGTATAGCAATAAGATCTTTTGTAATAAACAAAAGATAATCTTACTTGTTCTTAAGCAAAAGCTAAGAACAACATATAGAGGCTTAATAGAGATACTAAAGACAACAGAAGCATTAGTATCAGCTATTGATTTAAAGAGAATACCTCATCATAGTACTTTAGTTAAGTTTGCTAAGAAGCTCAAAGCAAACTTACTTAATTTGCTTTTGCCTTATAGAAAAGCAAAGGTTGTTGCTGTTGATGCAACAGGATTTGAATTAGAAAGTAAAAGCTATTATTATAGAAGACTGCAAAATAGTGATAAGAAGCAAAAAACAAAGAGATTTATGAAATTGAGCATAACAGCTGATATAGATAAACAGCTCATATTAGCGCATAAGATAAGAAAAAATAATAAGAGATGTAATATTGAATTCAGAGATATGTTAAGGGATCTTAACATAAGATATGTGATAGCTGATAAAGGATATGATTCAAAGCAAAATAGACAATTTGTGATTAAGAATAATGCTATTCCTATTATTCCTGTAAAAAGGCATAGTAATTTTTATGGTTATTTAAGATCTAGAAAGAAAATAAACGGTAATATATATCATCAAAGATCTAAGATAGAAACAATATTTTCTTGTATAAAAAGAAAATATGGTTCTTGCCTAAAAGCAAGAACTTGTGAATCACAAAAAAAGGAATTGATTTGTAAATTAATTGCTTATAATGTAGATAGACTAATAACTTTATATAAAATTATATTATTAGGGTTTCAGCAGAGCCCGTTCGCTATAGAATTATATTACTATATTTAAATCTTTTTAAGAATTAAAAAAATAAAAAATTAAGAAGAAACTATAAAGTTAACTATTTGTTCAGCCATATTTCCTGCATAATCTGTTGCTCTTATCTTTAATATATGTAAACCTTCACTTAATGTTTTGCTTCTTTTGTATTCAACACAATTACTGCATAATCTTCTATAACCTGCATCATTATCATTATATTCTAACATCTTAACTTTTTCATTGATTCCTATATCAAATTGTATTTTCTTGTTATAGGATATTCCTATTAATGGTGAATTTATTGTTAATACTGGTGCACTTGTATCAGCTATTAAATCATATATTTTTGAACTTACTTCATTTACTTGATCTTTTACAACAAAGTAATATTGTATTGTTTCTCCATCATATGCATTTAATGAATGATCTATGCTACATTCTTTATTCATTCCACTTTCACAACCAGTTAAAGTTACTGGCACATCAGTTTCATCTTTAACCAAATGCAATATAATTTCTTTTAGGTTTTCTTCATTATATTTAACATTAAAGTTATTACCATTACTATATGTATTATCTTTTGGTGCAATACTATTTATTTTTGGTTTTTTGCTATCAATACTGAATGTTACGCTATCTTCGCCTGCAACAGCAAAATTCTTAATTGCTCTTACTTTTAAATTAGTTTCTCCATCTTTGAAAGATTTTTCTTTATTGTACTCATTACATCTTGTACATAATCTGTTCCATCCTTTATTGTTTTCATTATATTCAAGAGTAAGATCTTTTAATACTTCATTAGTATCAACATTTAACATTACTTTTTTATTATTAAAGTAATTTCCTTCTACTGGTGATACTATATTAACATCAACACTAATTGGAGAATATGTAAATGTCCATGTTTTAGTAACTTCTGGATTACCTGCTCTATCTCTTACTTTAATTTCTACTGTATGATCAGTATGATCACCAATACTTAAATCAGTTGGAACTTGATATGTTATTCTATATTTAGTTGGTGGATCAAGAACAATAGGTGGGTTTATTGTTTTTTCTTCACCATCTAACTTAAAAACAATATTATTTAAATCAATTCCAGAATTACTTTGGTATACATCATCTAAATCAGCAGAAATTAATGGTTTAGGATTTATTATAGTAGAATCTTCTACTGGATTTACATTTTTAATTTGTGGTGATGTCAAATCAATTTTAAAAATTTGATTTTGTTCTGCTTCACTACAAATATCTGACCACCATGTTAGTTCTAAAGTACCAGCACTTCCTGGATTTGGAATATCTCCCAAACCAAATGGTAAATTATAAAGTATTGATCCTGTACTATCCCATCTATACCATTTATTTGTTGCATCAGGATTTGTTAATGTAAATTCTGGTTCTGTTTTATACCAAGTATTTAATCCATCTGGATTTACAGGATTTACAGTTAATCTTGTCATTGATTTTACATTAAAGTTTTGAACAACTCCAGTATCAGAATGTCCATAACAATCATCCACAGAATATTTCCATTGCACTAAATCTCCTGCATCTATTAAAGATTTATCTAAAGTAAAAACATATTTATTTAATATCAAATCTTTTGGTATATTTAAATGATCAACCCAAGAATCACCACCAATTTTAACTGATAAATCTACATTACAAAATGGAAAATCAGAATCTACATCAGTTATTAATTTAACATCATCAGATTCTAAAACACAAGTAGGATCTATAGATTCTCCAGTAATACAAGCTCCAATCCAAGGAGTAAAATCAACAAGTGTACTTACATGATCTCCATGTCCTGTTCCAATAGTACTAGGTCCATCACAAGCACCCCAATAATTTTTTTCTGCATTAAGTGAACTAGTATCATCATTTTGTATACCAATATTATTACCAATAATATCATTTTCAGTAACAGTAACACCACTAGCTTCTTTAACTAAAATACCCTTAGTATTATAACTTATTATGTTATCAATTACTTGAAAGTTTGTTAAAGTTTGGCCAGCTTGTCCTACTCTAATACCTTGATTAAATCCTTTATCTGAAGCAGATCCTTTTATTGTATTCAAATTTATTAATATGCTTGATTGAGTAGCAAATCCTAAATTACGAACATTTATACCTTGATGAGCTCCAGCAACAGTTAAATTTCCAGGTCCAGGAACAAGATCTGTAATAATACTATTTTCAGTTATAGTAGTTTTAGATCTTTCAGATGTTATAGCACGAAGTATTTTTCCACTAAAAGTATTTTTTTGAATTGTAACAGTATTTGTAGCTGCATCTGGATTAATATAAATTCCTTCATATCCCCAAGCACCTCCACCTATAGAACTAAAAGTATTATCATGTATATTTAATCCAGAGATATCAACACCAGGAACTGCTGCTGTAGCATAAGTCTGTATTGCTTGTGAAACCTCACCACTATCAGCACCACCACCTGAATTCATAATAAAATTATTATTATAAATTTCTACATTTATTGCTCCAATAACAATACCACTTGAATATTTACCTACTTCATAATTAGGACTTTGTATTGTAAAACCATGTAATTTTACTCCATTAGCTCGTATTTCTATATTTGGAGCTGCTAAAGGAAAAGATGCAGTTGGAACATTTTGCACTCCTTTAATTGTGGTTCCAGCACCAATAATATCAAGATTTGTTTTTGTAGCTGGTATAATTAAATCCTCATTATAAGTTCCAGCAGCGACATTAATTATATCTCCAGTAGCTGCAGCAGTTATAGCAGCTTGAATTGTACCATAACCTCCAGGTACATTTAAAGTAGCTGCTTCAACATTAAAAACAACACTCATTAAAAACAAACTCATAAAGAAATATAAAAATAATTTTTTCATTATTTAGCCTCCTCTCTTTATAACTATTAATTAATAATAACCGAGAATACTTTTAAGTATTGTTATACTGTAAAATTTATACTACACAACCGAAAATCATATTCAATTTTGTACTTACCAATTGTGGACGAATTATCCAATTATTAAAGTCTTAATATCAACATTAGTTATATTATATTTAAATCCATTAGCTTGTCCATAAATATTAACTTTTTTATTTAATTTATCTATAATATAAACTGATGTAATTGGTATCCTTATTCTTCCTGTTTCTTTACTCCAATATGTTGCTGTTCCATAAGTTTCAGCTTTAAAAGTACTACAACTATTTTCTAATATTTTTTTCAAACTAGAAGTTAAATAGAAACTTGTTCTTTCAGCATTATCACTAACTAATTCTAAACTTGTTTTTCCATTATTAAATATTAATCCTTTAGTTGCCCATCCATCAAAATATAATTTGCTATAACCAAATACAGTATCATTACCTAATTGATTTACTTTGCCCATATTCTTTGCATGAAATGTAATCTTTTTCTTTATTCCTGGTAAACCTTCATCAATTAAACCATTACAATTATCATCTTTTCTATTACAAATTTCTATTGCATTAGGATGAATAGCTGAATTATTATCATTACAATCATTTTGACATTCTATATTATAACCATCATGGTCATTATCAGTACTTTTGTTAACAAAAACATTACAAATTCCATTTACACAACTACAATTATTACAAGTACTATTAACATCTGTATAATTTCTAAATATATTTCCATAACAGTTATTTAAATTACTACAATTTGTTTTAGCACAATCACTATTTTTTTCACATTGTGCACCACAGTTTTCAATACTACAACTATGATTTATAACATAAGAACTCATACTACAACTAAATAATGCTATACACTGACTTGTAAATCCTTGAGCACTATCTAATGTAAATGGATTAGCATCTGGAATAAATAAACAACTACTTAAAGCTGATAAATTAAATTGATTACAATCATTATTTTGTATTGAATAAGTTTCATTTCCATTTAAACATAAACAACAAGTTCCACAATCCAAATTATTAGTAGAACATTCACTCCAAGTATCATTATAACAAGTTTTTATTCCACTACAATTACTTTGTCCACATGCTTGAGTTTGTCCATCAAAACATTTTTTATAATTACAAGTTAAACTACAATTACCAGTTCCTGGAATTACATCATCACATGAACTATTTCCTGTACAACCATTAAATCTAGATTCACAATCATCATCTACTAATTGACAATCAGCATTACATCTATCTTGCAAATAAGTTTGTCCATATTTATTACAACTTGCTAAATCAGAACTTGGTTGTTTTGTAACACAAAATGGAGAAGCACTACAATGAGCACTTTCACATTGATTTATATGATCATAATTATTTCCACTTTCATTACATCTGTAATAAGTTCTATCACTAGCACAATAATACTCATTACTACTTATATTATTGCCCCATATACTATCTCTTGCACAAATTTTTGTTACATGCTCACACATACAATTATTACAACTATCAACTGTTAATGAATTATTATCATTACAATCAGAATTATTAGAACATTGAGCACTACAAATATTTTTTACACAATATTCATTTGTAGAAGGCGTATTACATTGAGGTTGACAATTACTACATGCACAACTATTACATGTATTTTGACAACTATTAGATATAGTTGTACTATCTAAAATTTTATTTGTATTATATTCAACTAATTTTTTAT
>Ga0315276_10001195_pt1 | contig 23192 bp, 18 predicted proteins | sample YL17G05_0_MG_FD_204542 | JGI IMG/M metagenome (GOLD analysis project Ga0315276, IMG submission 204542) | Sediment microbial communities from Yellowstone Lake, YNP, Wyoming, USA - YL17G05_0 | ecosystem: Environmental > Aquatic > Freshwater > Lake > Sediment | place: USA: Wyoming | collected... | reverse complement strand
AGTACCTTGCTAGACTCCTTGATCGCCACGTTGAAATCGCCGGTCACCTTCGTCATGGCGGCTATGAAAAGGTTGCCGAAGCTGTGCCCTTTGAGCTCGCCGCCCTCATCGAACCTGAACTGGAATAACCTGCCTATGAGAGGCTCGGCGTCGGCCAGCGCGACGAGGCAGTTGCGTATATCGCCGGGCGGCAGTATATCCATGTCCTGCCTGATCCTTCCGGACGAGCCGCCGTCATCCGACACCGTCACGATCGCGGTGATGTTGTTCGTGTACTCCTTCAGGCCGTGGAGCATCGTAGAGAGGCCAGTGCCGCCTCCCACGACGACTATACGGAACCCGCGGTCGAGCACCCGTTTCTGATATATCCTGTCGACAAGCTCGTCTTTGCCTTCGGGAAGGAAGACGGCGACGAACGACTTTATGATCCTCTTTATGCCTGTGATGACTCCGAGTATGCCCGCTATTATTATGAACGCGGCAAACGTCTTATTCTCCGAACTCTGCTCCACCAGCACCATCACGAATCCCATCGATATCATGATGATGCCGAAGACGGAGAGGAATATCCATCTCTTGACCCACATGCCGGGGTACAACCACTTGAAGGCCTTAAGTATCTTCACCTCAAACCCTCGATGCCGTTAATACTTTTTAGAATCTTCTTCCTGGATGATGCGCAGTATCTCTTTCTCGTCCTTGGACTTTTTCAGTAGCTCCCTGAAATACTTGTCCTTGAGCATCCTCGAGATCCTGGCAAGCGCTTTTAGGTGAGGGCCGGCGGATTCCTCCGGCGCTATGAGAAGAAAAAATATGTAGACAGGCTCGCCGTCCAGCGAGTCGAAATTTACGCCCTTCTGCGACAGTCCGAACGCGGCCACCAGGCTCTTCGCGTTCTGGGATTTAGCGTGTGGTATGCCTATGCCCTGGCCTATGCCCGTCGAGCCGAGGGACTCTCTCGTCATGAGAGCCTTGACGAGCTCCTCCTTGTTCTTTATATCTTCGGCCTTGGCCAGAAGATCCACGAGCTCCCGAACTACCCCCTCCTTGTCGGTGGCCTTAAGGTTGGCGGTCACGGCCTTTTTGTTCAAAAAGTCCATTATCTTCATTGTGCTACGCCTCCTAACTAATATGCCAAGCATAACTACCGCAGCGGCAGCTGAGTGCTGATCCTGCGGCAAAGAATTGTCCTACTTCGCCGCTAACCTCAAACCCAATGGGGCTTCGTAGCGACAATTGCTACGTAGCTCCATTACGGCCTGACCGTCGTAGCGAAGTAGAATGGAGCGGCGGATGGGTTTCGAACCCACGACATCGACCTTGGCAAGGTCGCATTCTACCACTGAATTACCGCCGCGTAATTTTTCAACTCCCTTCCTTTTAAAGGGAAAGGGGAATATTAAGGGGAAAACCGCAGGTTTGCCCCTTAAAACGATTTGGGCGCTAGCCCTGCCTTAACTTTACTCTGGCAGGCCGGAGGCCAAAAAGCAACACCAGACTTTTTGGGCCGAAGGCCAAATCGTTTAGTAGTGGTGCCCGCACCAAGAATCGAACTTGGAACCTTGACATTAAGAGTGTCCTGCTCTGCCAATTGAGCTATGCGGGCTGAATAACTTCTATACTTTGCTTCAGGCTCAGCTTTAGCACAATAAAATTGTTGAGGGCTAAGCCCGACCCTTTACAACTCATGCCCGAAATCCGCCGAAGCTCCTTCGGGTTAATGCGTACTAGCGAAGGCGGAAGCTATGCGGGCCCTCTTTAAAGAGTTAATTGTATCAAAATAGTACTATAAAATCAATATATTTGGGTGGGTATTTTGAGGATAAACAGCCTGCCCGGCAGCCAACCGTGCTTTGCCGCCGCCGCCCCCTATCGCCCCTCAGCTTTACGCACTTCTTTGATCTATCTTGATTCTCTCTATAGCCTCGTTCCGGATAACCAGGCCCGGGACCCTTATGACCATCTCCCGCACCTTTGCCTGGCCTACAATCTTCTCTGCCACGCCTAATCCCTGTGCAAACTCTTCCAGGCGCATATCGACCGCGTGGGCATCGGAAGCGATTATATTGACCAGGCCTGCCCTCAGAAGCTCGACCGCCATCTTCTCAACCCGCTCTCCGCCCATGCCAACCAGGCTGCATGAACTGAGCTGTATGAGCATGGGCAGCCTGGACATCTCTTTCAGCCTGTTCATATCCGAATGGAATATAGCATTCCTCTCCGGATGGGTAAGGATGGGATAATACCCCTCGGCAGCACATTTACCTATAAAATCTTCGAGCCGCTCCGGGACCGCGAGGTCATCGAGCTCCAGTAAGAAGTAACGGCTATTGGCCAGGGTAAATACCGAGGAGCCCTTGAGCTTCTCGACAAGATCCCACGTTATCCGTATATCCGAGCCCAGCGAAAGCCTCAAGGGTATATTTTCATCGCCGAGACGCGCCTTGAGCAGCTCGTGCGAGGCGGTTATCTTGCCGGTATCGTAGTTTCCGCGCCAAGGAAGGTGCGGCGTAGCCACGGTGTGGGATATGCCCAGCTCAAGTGCCCTGCGGCACATTGCAACGGACTCCTCTATGGTCTCAGGCCCGTCATCCACCCCCGGCAAGACATGGCAATGGATGTCAACGATGTCTTTGTAATATACGTCTTTCGGGATGGCCAACGGTTTTACCTTCGAAAGAGCACGGGACTTTAGATGAGCGATCTTTCTTTCGTTGTCCAGGACAGTCTTGCTGCACGCAAAAAGGATACAGAAGAAGATCGTCAATATTGCAAGGAACCCCTCGGCCAAGCCCCTGTCTTCTGTCTGGTGCTTATCCAGTAGGCCATGAAAAAAGAAGATATTCACATGTTCAGGATCGTGCGGAATCCATCCGTGAGAAAGGAATTTCGGGATATCCGGCACCTCGGCCCAGAGGCCGCAGAATATCATGGCGAAGACCAGGATCAGGAGCGCCCTGGCCGTCACCCTCTTCGACCTGAAGAACCCTGCCAGCCCTCCAAGGAAAGGAACGCTCATTCCTACGGCTGTATGCATTGCAGGCAGCGACATTACTTATCCTTCCCTATTCGGCTCAGTTCTTTTATTTCCTGCTCCTGCACCCATAGATGCCTGATAAAGATAAGCATGAGTGAAAAGAATACAAGGTATATCACTCCCAGCCCCCACGTCGATCCGCCTGCGGGCACCTCACGCAGGATACCGTAGAAGAAAAAGATGTTGCTGATGAAGAAATTATTCAACACTTTAGAGACGATCCCCAGTGGCAGGTTATCAACAATGCTTGGCACAACGCTCCATATCCCGCAACCTGATAGGATAAGCGGCATGCGCGCCAGGACCCTGGTTTCTACGGAAAATCGCCTTTTTGCGTAGAAATAAAGAAAGATGCTATATGGAACCGATAATCCAAATGCGATATGCTTAAACATTAGTTTGTCTGTTTATTGATCCGTCATCAATTCTGGGGTCATCCTACAGGTGGACACCCTGCGCTTTTGGGGTGTCCCCTTCTGGGATGGCCCTGCTATACTTACATACGTTGTTTTCTGTTGCCTTTTTCTAATTAATACGATTGCCATATAGCATTTCCTGGGGGATTCCACGAGCAATTTCTAAATTCAATGATATCCCCTGGGTATGCTTTTTTGATGAAACGCAAAGCATTGCGAACACCACCTTGAGAAGTATTATCGAAATATGCTTTTCCATTACAAGCAACGATCCTAGGATAAATTATGGAAAACTCCTTTTTGATATGGCTAAATTCGTGTAAGTCATCTATAAAGATAAAATCAACATACTTCACTTTCTTTGCAAAATCTTCTAAGAATGCAACTGCATTTGCTTTGTAGAACTTAACATATTTAATCAAACCGGCTTTTTCTACATTTTTTTTTGCCAATTCTATATTGCTCTCACTAAGATCTACTGTATGCACATAGCCATTAGCATTTATATCATTCAAAGCCTGAGCTAAAACTATCGTCGAATAACCTTGGTTTGTCCCTGTTTCTATAACAACTACTTCTCTACTTATATCAGACAAACTACAAAGCAAAGAATAATACAAAAGATTCCATGCAGGGTATCCAATACTAAGTCCGGTCTTCTCTATTGCGGAATCAATATTTGCAACTCCCCTTTCTTGATCTCTCAAGAATGAATTAGGCAATAGCTCATAGTTATAATTAAAAAATCTTTTTGCTGCATCAGTTGGGTTGGGAAAATAATGTTTACTAACTACAAAAGATTTAATCATATTTAAAGGATAAATTAAGATGGCTCTTATATAATCAACGCAAAAATACTTATCTCTCAGCAAACGTAGAATATCTATTAAAGGACCTGGTAGATATTTCTTGATAAAAATTCTTAACTTTTTCATAACATATTCCCTTTCCCGCTATAGGGTCATGGTGATTTTTTTACTATTCCTTGGCCCGCCCACAATTTTATTTAAAGCCTATCGGCAGCCCAAAAATCATCCTTCAGTAATAGCATCTATGATTATCCAAAATTCCAATTACGTTCGGTTTCCTCTTTGCCAATTTCCTTAAATCTCCAACTTGCAAATGATTATCCGTTATTCTAAACTTCTGCTAAGAAATGTGAAACTAACACGTAATAACGTCTCCTTCCGCCAACCGAACGTACAGATCAAAATATTTTTTATCATATCTTGTTAGTTTAAATTAAGTAAAATAATTATTCGGGCTACCTACGCTCATCGGCTCAATAAGGGTAAGCCCGCTGCCGCATACTTTGCACGGCCGTAGCTATACTCTAAAATCCTCTTGCTATAACTTCAAATCCATTCCACCAGGTTTTTGAACCATTTCTTTCCGTCTTTATCTTAAAGATAGATTTAAATTCTGGGTGCTGTGTAATAAAATCTCTATTAGCCAGATCAACCCGTTCATAATTAACATCATCCACAAGAATAATGCATCTCTCCGACAAATATGGCAGCATTATTCGCAAGCCTTCTAATTGGTTCTCATAAGAATGTTCCCCATCATAATAATAAACATTAATTTTGAGATTGGGTTCTTTAGAAAATAAATGTCCTACAGCATCCTTATAATCCATGTTATAAAACTCTATGTTTTTAGGACTGTGAAATTTTTTTATATTTGTTCTTAGAGCATTTTCGTTTTTATGTTCTGAGTCAAATTGAGAAAAATTATCAATGCCAATGCAGCGGGTTTTGGGATTAAAGAGCGCCGCACTAAACAGGCTATATCCATTGAACGTACCTACCTCTAAATAAACTCCTTTATACGCAATAACTCTTACAATCTCGTCAATAAGAAATGCCGTGTTCTCTGTGCACATCCCTGCAACTTCTTTTAATCTGATAACGCTCATCCTCCTGTCTTTCGGGAATAAGTCGCTTCTATAATTCGGCCAATTGTTGCTTAATATCTTTTCAATATCAAAGTTTTCAATCATCTGTGATTTGAATAAGTTACGTCGCACTTCTATACGAATAATTATAAATTCATAGAATATTTCCGCGATGATCTTCCGGAGTAAACGATAAAGAACGATAATGGCTACGGGAAGATAAGGTTTTATGATATCTTTTATTGATTTACGTTGCATTTTGCATTTATTTATGTGTTAGGCGCAGCACGAATACTGTTAAATCTTTAAAATCACGCCCCTCCACTTACGTTCGGTTCCCTATTTGCCGGTTTCTGTACAACTAAAAGTATTTCTTAACTAATTTTCAATATCCTTGCCAGCAATGGTAATTTGATAGCCTTCTAAATTTAGAATCTCTCCTAACATGTTCTTTGCTAACTACTAATCTATTGTGCACATTTATTATCGTTCCGCAACAAATTGCTAATCTCATTGTTTAACTCTTCTATTGGAATGGTCAGAATTTCATGACAAAGCTGAAAATTTTTTTCTGCCATGTCTTGTCTCCATTGCATTCGTTCTGGATCATCATCTTTTTCATAAAAGAAAAAGCCCTCATAAGCAGAATGACGATATTCAACAATAGGGATTGCACCGCAAATTATTGCTTCAAAAAACCTATATGACCACGAACAATCTCCTTCCGGGCAAAGAATAAATTTTGAGTTTAATAAGATTTCGTAATATTTATCATCCCAAGATTTAAGTGGGAATTTACGCCCTCTATTGGAAATACAAAATAAAATATTATGGCGATTTATTGTATAAATTTTAAAAATGGGTATATTGAAAAATCTAAAAAGAATTCTTCTAAAAATTAACTTTGCGCTATTGTCTAATACCGAAAATATTTTATTATTTTGGAATTTTTTAAACCAGGAGCTAAAAAATTTCTTTCGCTGTTTTGTTAATAGCCCAACAAATGTAAAATCGTATTTCCTATCTTGAGGCCATCGATCATGTAAATAATTAAATATACCCCGTGGGAAAACCAATATTTTTTTAATTTTACCAACTCTTGTAAGTGGTGTTTTGTGGGAAATTATTACATCTGTTAAGCAAGGATATTTTCCGCAGTTATCAAGTATATAATTAACATTAAATTTTTTTCTTAAAATCGCGAATTTATAAGCTTGATTTTTATCGATACACAAAAAATACTTAGACTCCATCAACGCTTGAGCTAGTCTAATTTCTTGAATTAGATTAAAAGATAGATTAAGCTTTATCGCTTTCTTAATATTGTTCACATCTCACTCCTTCCCCACTTACGCCCGGTTCCCTCTTTACTAATTTTTCTAACCCCTTAATCTATATGCGGTCAATCCTTATCATACCACTCATTTGGGGAGTGTAAAATCCGAGCGTAACAATTTGTCCATCGGCCATTCGAACTTGCGTATAAAATTTTTTTATTCCTAATAGGTCTAAATAATTAAAAATGCGCAAGATTCTTTTCAGTTCAAAAGCTATCCCTAAGGACCGTGTTTTTATATGAGTAAAGCCTACGTTTCTTCACAGGTTTGGACAAAAATGGTCGGCTATTCCTATTTTTCTCGACAGCTTCCCTTGAGAAGGACTCCTTGTCGGCCACCTCCAAATTCCAAACGCTACAATCGTCCTATAACTATGTTATGATATATTTCTTGAATAATATGAATTTGTGCAAAAAATTTTAAAATACTTTTATTTTGCTATTTTAAACCTACCCCCTTTGGACTTGGCCCCCCATGTGCTATGTAGTTGGCATTTAACCTTCGCTCTTTTATACAAGCTATAGAACGGCTTAAAAAGCTTAAAATTATTGATTTTTCCATCCCCCTGATTTTATGGATTTATATGAACATTTTTTTGCAAACATCTAATTTAAATATTCCCTTTTTTATTTCGTTCCGTAATTTCCTATATGATGGCTTATTCCAAATATCTACCAGTTTTTCTTCATTCACGTTTCCTATCTTTACTTTATTCGAATAATCCCAACAACACATGAGCACATTTCCAGCATAATCAATTCCTATATTATGAATGGGCCAAGAACATTTAGTTGTTTTAGTTGCATTAATAATCTCAATTTCACCACCCCAATTGTGAATAACTTCAACTTTGCGATAACTAAATTTTACATTATCAGAGCCGAATTTATTTCTATACTCCAGTACTTCTAACACCCCTTTTGATTGCACCGGCAGATGTTGAGTAACAACGAAATTAGTCACTCCGGCTTCTGTTAGTTTCTTATATAAATCCACATTTAAAATTTCACCATTTGTAAAAAAATCTATCATTAATCTTGGTATTTTTTTCTTGGCATATGCAATAAAGTCCACTATACGATCATCCAGCAATGGTTCACCGCAATGGTGAGGCTGTATTCTCCCCTTCCATTTAAGCTCAACTAATTCGTCAATGATTTTATAGAATAATTTTGGATCCATTCTTTTCATGTTTTTGACAAGACCACGATCATGGATCGAATTAGGGCAAAATGAACATCTTAGATTACAAGCAGTTATGGTTTCTATAAAAATCATATTCACAAGTCTCCAGTCAGCCCTTAGCCTAAACAACAATTCAAATAACATGTTTTTTATGAGGCCTTTCGATTTGGGATTGAAAATAAGTCTGCAATAGTGACTTACCCCCGTCTATTGTACCACTCCTAAAGGGAATCTCCGCTGCTTGTTAATACTGTCTTAGCTGGCATGCCTGTTAAGAATTTTTCACGTTCTTTTACCAAGAATTCCTCCGGTATAAGATTGTCAAGCGATGTATGTGGCCGCTCGTTGTTATAATCTATCCGCCAGTCTTCTATGATCCCCGAGCCTCGTCAAAGCTCGCAAACCAGTGATCATTCAAGCATTCATCTTTGAACCTGCCATTAAAAACTCTCGATAAACGAATTGTTGACCGGCTTGCTAGGCCGTATAAAGTTAAGCGGCTTAAGAGAGTAAACCCCTCCCTCCCTCATCCTCTAAGGCCGATTTTATGCGACTCACAATATAATGTATATACGTATTTTTCATTAACAATTTATTTTTATTTATTAATTAATTTTTGTTTCCGCAAAAAATTTATTACATTTGCCGCGGTATGTTGAATGAGAGTATTGTGGTACGCATACGTCGGATTGTAATTGTTAAAAAAAGGCATTCGATTATACCAAAGTTTTGCCGTATATACCGGTGGGGGATCCACGAGGATAACGGCCGCGCCTCGCTTCATCCACAATGCTTCTGAAAAACCTGACGGCATCATGATCAATAAATTACATCTCGACATTATCTCCATCTCGGCTGCATAACCATATCCCTTTAGATATGTGCAATTACTACCAGGTATGTCCAGCTTGTAATCGGTGAATTTGGCCAGATATTCTCCCGATACAAAGGTACCGAGGCCCTTAACTTCATCAGGTAACGACGAAACTGTTTCACGCGATTTATTCATCCCGCAAATAATAATATGCGCGTTATAATCAGTAATCAGTTTTTTAAATAATTCGCTTTTTGTTTTAAGGATCCATTTTTTTGATTTCTGGAGATAGGGTCCCACCGCTCCACCAGCGCGGTACCGCCACAAGTAACCTATAGTCAGCCTATTTTTAAAAATCATAGGATCTACCTTGTTTTCCCTCATACAGATAGGCACGTATTTTTTGCCAAGATCACTCAAAGTTAGCTCGAGGCCAGTTTTTTTAAAATCGTGTGATCGTAAAATATGCCACGGCAGCACAACTTTATCAAAGTCGAATTTTTCCCTATATTTGCCTGGTAATTTGTTGAGGATATCCTGGTTTAACTCAAAGTCTTTTATTTGGAATTGGTAAAAATAATCGACGTCGATACTTGAAATTTTATCATGTGTATAAATCTCATCTAACATTTCGAGATCAAAGTGCTTCATGGCGCCCAAACGGTTTTCAGAATTAAAAAAACCGATCCATCTCTCGTTTTTTCGGGATCGTCTTAATAACCTAATGGCCAATAGTTGTTCATAACAATCCCCTATTGCGCCATGAATAATAGTTCCGACTCTCGTGGGTATCATGGTTAAATTATTTTTTTTTGTATTTAGGCCATGTAACTTTAGCCTGGCCGGTTAGAAAACTCGAGAATCCCAAAATGGTTGCCCAGTTTAATTCCAAAAATGCTGCGGCAAACTTTAGAAATTTCGTAATTGGATTAATCGGTTTGGTGATTTTTCTACTTTCTATAATTTTGCCTACAAAAGCACAAGAATAAAAGATTACCTGCAAAATAAAGAAAGCCAGAAAAAACGAACCTTCTTTAAGTAGGACGGCGCTTGAGATAATAAGCAATATAAGGCATGGTGGCAAGAGCAAGCGCAAGAATTTATGTGAAATCGTCTGAAACCAAATCCGGTTATTAAATGGGTTTAGGAGCCAGGGATAGCGGGAGAATGCCTGAAAGTTTCCAGCCAGAGTTCTCGCTTTCCGTATTTTTTCATGCTCTAAAGCAAAACAAATGTCGTGAGCTATCGCCAGCGGTTCCAGCACAGACCGGAATCCCTGCCTTACGACGTTCATAGGCAAAATAAAATCATCCAGGATTGTATCATCAGGCAAATTTTTGAATAATTCGGTTTTTAGCCCGTAAAATGGGCCGCATGTGCCAGGGATAGAATCAAATCGTGCTTCTTGAGCCCGGACAAAATTTTCATAGGTACGATAAAAACTATTCTCCCCCTCATCTATCTGGCCGCTTACTACACCGACTTTCTTATTGACAAAATTTTTGACAAGCTCTTTTAAAGAATTTCTTTCCCATTCTTGGCGGCAATCAGCAAAGACTAATATATCCCCTCTTGCCTCTTTTGCCAAAGCGTTAAGAACAGATGGTTTACCCTTTCGATTCGGAAAAATAAAAGTGCGTACGCGCTTATTTTTAAAATTCCTCAATATCGCATTCGTATTATCTACCGAGCCATCAGAGCCTATTAGAAAATCTATTTTTTCAAGGGGGTAATCTAGATTCAATAAATTTTCTATCCTTCTCTCTATCCTCTCTTCTTCATTATATACTGAAAGCAAGACTGAAACCGAGGGGAGATAACTCTGCCTGGTTATGCGCTTAGGAAAGATGTATGATAAAACCGATATAATTATGGGATACCCTAAAAATATGTAGAAGATCAGGAAGAACGCTATATAGAAAATATACCTCATTATGAATCCTTAAATGTAAAAGAGGCCGTACGAAAACTCCGCTCAAGGCTTCTTTTTTTCCATTTCAAACTGTTGTAAACCCCTTCATAATCACCTATCATTTTTCCCAAGGAATAAATCCTCTGCTATCTACGGTCTTACGCAGGCATTTTTCATAAATCGCAATATACTCATCTATCATTCGGTTTATGCCAAATTTCTCTTCCACTCTCTTTCGCCCAGCCTTTCCCATACGCATAGCCAGATCTTTATCGTTATATAGTTTTATTATAGCGGATACTATGGCTTGTGGATCCTTAAGAGATAGCAAGAATCCAGTCTCTCCCTCTACTATTACTTCCGGATTACCACCAACGTTTGATGCCACTATTGGCAACCCACAAGACATAGCCTCTAATATAGTCAATGACATGCCCTCCATCGATGATGTCTGAGCATAAACATCAAAACATTGCATCAGGCTGCATACGTCCGCTCTTTCTCCCAGGAAAACTATATTTTTAGATATATTAAGTTCTTTTGCTTTTTGTTTCAACTCATTTTCAGCTATACCACCCCCAACAACAACGAGCTTTACTTGTGGTATTGCAGCGATAATGCTCGGTAAAATATCAATTAATAACATATGCCCTTTTTCTGGAGACAACCTACCAACGGTGCCTATAATATACGCATCGCTATCCAGCCCTATGTTCGATCTAATGCGTTTAATATCGGATGGTGGTCTAAAAGTAGCAGTATTAATGCCATTAGCAATAACTGATATGGCCGCGTTCGGTATTTTATATCCCTGAATAATACTTTGCTTTGTGTCACACGAAACAGCTACTATTTTGTTCGCCATTTTATATGCCATATGGTTAAAAAAATAACTTTTTTTACCATTAGGTATATAGACCCCGTGTTTTGTGTGAACGAGAGGCGTATTTACTATCTTGGATAAAAAAATACAGTTCAAAAGCGGGCCGGAATTATGCGTATGTATTATATCGATCTTTTTATCTCTGACTATTTTTAACAAAGGTTTTATTTTTAAAACATAGCTTTCCTTATTAAGCTCGTAAGTTTCTACGTCACGGTGAGCGCTTTTAACGCTTAAGTGAGAATCTGATGGAGATAAAGCGCATACGGGAAAAGCGATCGTACTATATCTATTTGAAACGGCCGAGGCCATTTCAACCACAAGGGATTCTAACCCACCTACAGCTAAACTATTAACAACATGCAATATCCTCATCATTCTATCCCTACATTAAATTCTCTCATCCAAACCTCTAGATTAATAAGAACCCATAAAATTTCAGATATTGAATCATCTCCGCCTTCAAATTGCATCACGAGCTCTGCTAAATACTGAGAATCGTACAAGCGCTTAGTTTTAGATGTACTAGATGTCAAGTCGCTTATATACCTGCCCAATCCGTCTTTATCCCTAAGCCACTTGCTAAGAGGTACCGGCAAACCATATTTTTTGCGATTCATTAGCTTCGCCGGCAGTTCTAATTGAACAGATTTTTTTAACAAGAATTTAGCGCTAAACCCGGGTAGTTTTACATTCGCTGGAATGCTCGCAATAAATTTAGTTACGTTTAAGTCAAGAAATGGATACTCTATAGTAATACCGTTAGATCGGCTCATAATATATTGGTCTCTTGGCGATACAGCAAGAGTGGTAAGCAGCGCCATATAGAAAGCCCTATCCATTGGCTGGAGCTTAGCAACCCCATCAAGATGCTGCGAATGAAAGATAAAAGGATCTTTCAGGCCTGTAAAATGTGATAATAGCACTTTTTTGACCTGCTCTTGGGATGTGTATTCTTTACCGTAAAGAATAAGCTCATTGATAGAGGTTTTTATTATTTTTTTTATAAGCCGCTGTTTGCTTTTCCATAAAACCGAAAAAAGTGCAACCAAGTATTTTGGTGGGATTTTTTTTAGAAGCAAGTATTTTTTTAGGCTTACATAACAAGCTCCTCCAAATAGCGTATCGGCGCCGTCCCCTGAAATTAAATATTCCATGCCTTCTTTGCGTGCCTTATGAAAAAGGATATCTCTGCCAACGTAATTAGGGTGTTTGATTGGAAAATTATAAGAGCGTACTGCTTTAGGGAGCTGATCCGCGTAGTCTTTTGAATTTACTAAAATATAGCAAGGGTCTATAGGTAATCCTGAGAGTTGATTTTTAACAAATTCAAGATCTTTTTCTCCTAATGATTCAAAACCAAGAGTATATGTTTTTACGCGGGGGTATTGTTTTAATGTTTTTTTGGTCAGATACAATGAATCTAACCCGCCGCTCAACATTACGCCTCCGCGCTCACCTCCATTTAATCTTAAATTTACATTTTGTTCAATCATTGCGTCTAAGGTTTTAGCCGCAGTGTCCATATTGCCTTCTCGTGTGCTTTTAAATAACTCAGCCGGGTCAAAATAACTACGCAACGACATATCGTGTTTTTTGAGAAAAAAATACTCTCCAGGAAGAATTTGCTGAATGCCTTTATAAATAGTGTCATGGCCAGAAACATATCTAAACGTAAAGAGTTCAAACAATTTATCAGCGTTAAGTATAGCCTTTACGCCTCCCACCCTGATCATTGATTCTATCGTGTCAGAAATTATGAAATTTTCATTAATACTAGCAAAGAAGAGAGGCTTTATCCCGATTTGATCTCTAAAAATCATGACAGTATCGGCTTTTTTGTCCACTATAAGTACTATAAATTGGCCTTCCAAGAAATTGAATGAGTTAATTCCTTTGTTGATATATAAATCTAACAACTGTTTTCCCAGATTGTTATGCGATGCTTCGCCCGGCTTCGTTTTGCATATGTCACCTATGTTGTATATATTACCGTCTACGAGAACAAGCATATCGTTTGCTATCGCTAACTGAGCAGTTTTTGCTGATAAAATAACGCAATTATGGAAATGTTGCGAATCTACACCCTCGCTATCTTTCACGGTGTTTAATAATCGATGATTTTTATCCGATGCTATTGAAACTAAAAACATATTATCATATCCTTGATATGGTTACCCTGTGTTTTCCGGTACCTGTTAAAGGTATTTCATCAGTAAATGCTATGTCAATTTTTATTGTTTTCCCTGTTACTTTTTCTATTTCATTAGATAAGCGTTTGCACTCAGCATCAGTCATTTTATCTTTCTGTACCATCTTTATCACTAGATGGTCAAGCTTATCCTGTATTACTTGAAATTTATCTATCTTTTTAAATTCTTTCATAAGATGCGGAAAGAATTCGCCGGGAATGCATTTCCCATCAGGAGTTCGAATCATATCTAAAGTCCTGCCTACTATATCTTCTACCATTGGTAATCCCTTGCCGCACGGGCACACTCTATCGGAAGCAACTCCCATATCACCGATCTTATATCGGATAAATGGCATCCCATAATTGTGCAGATCCGTGATCACGATATCGCCCATCTCGCCCGGCTTTGCCGGAGTACCGTTTTCCTTAATGATCTCAATAAACAGATTTTCAACATTGACATGTAGCCCTTTGCGAGCTTCGCACTCAGACGCTATCAGCATAAACTCCCTGCTTCCATAGGTATTAAACACCGGACAACCGAAAACCGTGCTTATTTTCTCGCGCTGAAATTCGTGTAGTTTCTCCGCTGCTGAAATTATGGTCTTTGGCTTAGATTTCAAAGTGCCGGCTTTTTCAACATATTTAGCAAATTCATACAGCGGATTCGTGTATCCCACGATACACTCTGGCATAAATCTATTCATATCCCGAAGTACTTCGGCCATTTTATGTTCAGTAAACCCAAAGCAGTTGTAATGTCTTTGACGCAGAAAAGCATGATGGAGCGATTCCTTAACTCTCTTAAGCTCCGAGGTCTTCCCTATTGCCACTCCCCAAATATACGCCGTCCTTTTGCCATCTTCGCATTCTGCCCAGTAATATCCACGCTTCGAACAGGCGACGCGCCAATCGTAGCTTTCAGGTGTGTATTCAAAGTGCAACGGCTCACCCGTAGAGCCGCCCGTAGATTTTTTCCACGCCTTGCCGGCGTAATTATCAGCTCTCATCTCTTCATAGTGCTCGCGCATATTCGTTTTACCTGTCACTGGTATCTTGCAAAAATCCTCATAGGTTTTAATATCGGCTGGCTTCAGTCCTAATGTGTCAAATCGCCCGCGCCAATACGGCACATTGTCGTATGTGTGCTTTAGTAGCCTTGTCAGCTCGCCCCATTGAAATGCCCTCAGTTTTTCATATGGCCACCACTGACTCTTCTCCAGAAAAGCTCTGTATTTAAGCATGTTCCTGCGCCTAATAACGTTTTCGTAGAATGGATTTAGTATACTTTTATATATGTAAGCGTACATTTTAACTAACACTCCCCATAAACTTTAGGGCTTTTGCTTGAATAGGGTTAAGTTTCATATTTTTTAATGATAATATCCGATATCTTTTCGATCTTATTAAGCCATGTCTCATCTTTAACAGATGATCTTCGCGCGCTTTTAAGCTCTTCGCTATTTTCTTTTAGGAATTTTTCTATGCTTCTTATAAACTCGCCTCGGTCATGGGCTATGGCTACCCACTCACTATAAGGCCGCACCTCGGGAAGGTTTACAGAAACAACCGGGAGCGATGAGGCCAGGTACTGTTTTAACTTGGTTGGGTTTACCGTCTGCATGCGCTTATCTTCGATATCATACGGGATAATGGCTACGTCAAAAAATTTACTATATACAGGCAGCATCCTATAGGCTTTTTCACCGAGCATATAAATATTCCTTATGCCTTTAATCGGAGAGACATCAGTAGCAATCTTTCCAATCAGGACAATGGACCATTCCGGATGAGCCTCTGCTATAGTGCGTAAAAGGCCGAAGTCTAACCAATCCTGGATCAACCCGTAAAAACCGATAATAGGCCGGCGGATATTTTCTAAATCGTTTGGCTTAGGTGCCTTGTCAAGACGCGCATCCGAAAAAAAATTGAAATCAACCCCGTGTGGCATATAGAACGTACTGGGGTTGAGCTTACTTTTGGAATCGTAAAGTGCCATTGAGGTGGTAAATACGATGTCAGCCTCGGCCAATAGCCTATTCTCGGTTTCCTGCATCAGCCTGCTATTCAAATACGAAAACTGGCTCCATTCGTCTGTGCAATAATACACGAGGGTATCTCTTCTGAGCCGCTCAATAAGCTCGAACGCCGTCGGATAGAATAACCATATATCGACATTTTTTGACCCGACCTGCCTGATGAGTTTTTTAATAAGGCCGGCCAAAATAATACTATTCAATTTACGCACCGCTTTGTATCCAGGCAACGGGATGGTCAGCGGGGTGAAGACGTAAAGGCCATCAGACACCTTTTTTAACCCCTGCAGATACTCTTTTATCTTATCGAAAATCTTACTTATATCATGAGAGGACAGTAAAGACGGCATCCTCATGCCCGTTGAATTGAGCCAGATAACAGTATTCGTCTTTGCCAGGCCTGACATAATATGATTGTTGCTGGTCGGGCTTTCCTGCCAATCTTTGCCTAAACATATGATTGTCCGGTTCGCTAACATATTTTAACCACCTAAACTGTGATCCGCTGTAAGATTCTGGCTATGCGACCTTATGTGTTGTTTTAAATCGCCGTTCAAAGATCGTGCGTTATTATCCCATGAGAAATCTTTCACGCATTTGGCTATTTCGTGCGCATCCCAAGTTGCGGACAGGACTTCAAATATGGCTTTAGTTAAGTCGGAAGCAGACTTGGGAATAACGAGTTTTCCGGGAATGTCATTTCCTCTGAAGATCTCCCTCACCCCTCCGACATCTGTAGCTACGACAGGCTTGCCGCAGGCAAGGGCCTCCAAAATAACGTTGGGTAATCCTTCTGTTAGGCTGGGAAGACACAAGACATCGCAGGAGTTTATCCAAAGAGGGATTTTTGAGTGGATGTATTCGCCGGCCATAACAACAGTTCCTTCAAGGCCCTCTTTTCTTATTAACGTATCAAAAAAAAATTTATCCGGACCGCATCCTACTATAAATAACATCCTGTTACCGGATTTACCATCCATCTTTGCCATGGCCGAGACCAGGTATTCTATGCCCTTGGTCTTTTTTAAATTCCCGATAAAGAGTATGATTTTTCCCTTATAGGTAATGCCCAGACTCTTGCGGGCCTCCCATTGCGGCATCGGCTTGAATTTTTCGGTGTCAACGCCGTTATATAGAACGCTGATATTTTGTTCCGGAATTCCATTAGCTACAAGCTTATCCTTTAAGGAAGCGCTGACAGTAAAAATTTTGTTTGCTCTTTTCAGCACATACAAAATAAGTCTTTTGCGCATGGAATACTTAAAATTTATATTTATGTCTGAGCCGTGGACTTTGATCAAAAAAGGTTTCCGCAATGCCCTGGCCAGCAACATCGCGGCGAAGCCATCAGGATATGCCCAGGTGACATAAATAGCCTCGAACTTAAAGCGTCTGTAAATATCCAGGCACAAAGGATAGACGCATATAAAATATAGAAATCCGTAAATGAGCCTGAATGTTTTCGGTATATAAAAAAAGGGCGGATGGTAGACATCTGTGCCAAATAATTTTTCTTTCTCGAACAAGCGCTTTCTGTCATCCCGCTTAATCTTAAATTTCTTAAAAGGGAACCACGGTATTGGTGCGACTACCACCACGTCACAGCGTTGACACAGGCTTTCAACCTGTTGCCTGTTGAATGAGGCGCTGTTGGGTTCGGCCCTGTTGGGAAACTGACTTGATAGAAAAAGGATCTTATTCCTGCCTGACATATTTTCCTTTATATAAATCTACGCCTTGCGCTCTTTACGCACACAGATTGGAGGCTCAATTAGAAAATCCCTGAAATCACCCGGGCTGCCTGTTAATAACGCCTCCGCGGCTTTAATGATATTATAGAGCTGACGCGCCGTGACATAATGAAGCTTATAGTTTTTGTTGTCGTTATACTTGTCTTGCAAATGCTGGTGCATCCTGTAAGCCGGCTTTCCCAAAAGGACTTCGAAATTCTTTTCCACAGCACCGTGCGCATGAACCTTAACGACTACCCAATCGGGCCTGCCTTTGACGGCAACCGATTTTTTTACCCAAAAATCTATTCTGTCTTCGGTGGGTATATCTGATTTTGAGATATTGGCCGCTTCTATCGCAAAAAAAGGGGCTGTTTTTTTACGCCGTAAACCCAGGGGGCCCTCAATGATCATTAATCCTCCATTACAGTTCTTTCCGGCTTCTACATCAATGCCGGTATTATACGATTTCGGTTTATTCGGATTATCCATGGCGTAGTAAATTGAATTGATTTTCCCGGGTTGGGACTCGCAGATAGAGGGAAATGTGAAATCAGCGTAACAGCCGGTTTTCCCAAGTATTTCCAACTCGTTGTTAACCCCGCAGAATCGCCCTCCCATCGAGTTATCAAGCGCCCAGTCACCATGTATGAAACCAAAGGACCTGTTTCCGCTTAATTTATTCTTGCCGAATATTCCGATTTTTGCATATTTTTCAACGGATTTTAAAATTTTTTCCTCGAGAGTCTCTGAATTATCGGGAAATGGCGGAATATGGTCATGATGCAAGTGTAGCTCTATTTCGCCAAAGCCTTTTTTACACAGATCAACGAGCCTTACCAAATGCTCGTTGTCTTCGTGAGGCGAAAAGAAGAAAGTGTGCTGAGGCATATAACCGTCGCTATCACGGAACTCAGTGGCGATTTTAGGATAATGTTCGACCCAGTAATCGACCCTTCTTCTCTGTATATCAAGATCTGCTTTCCCGCAACCCGGTTCGAAATGGTCGGCAAGGCAAAATAGTATGTGTATCGGGCTGTCTCCGGCTTTGCATCTATTTTTTCTGGCCAGCGAATCCGATATATACGGGATAAGCCATTTCTCTAAAGCGGCTTTCATAAAATAGTTTTCATGTGTAATTTTTCACCTTGCTATTAAGTTTTTACGAAAGGATTTTTTAAAATACTCGTAATAGAAATTTGGTGGCTAAATAAAAAAACAACATACTACCTGCACTCAATATCAATATCCTTCTATAATGGGACGCCGGAAACAAGTTTCCAGCTAAGCGTGTACCATTGGCCATCATATAACTGGTCTTTGCTCCTAGTGCCAATAAAATATACAAAGGTAATACATAGGTTCTACTTAATAAGAGTCCGCTAGTCAAATATCCGATTATTGAAGCCAAAATCGCATTGCCGAATGGCAGTAGCGAATTTACGTTTTGCATATTTTCTCTGACAAAACAATCATTCACTTTCCATAATCCATAGATAACTGTATACAGGAGTCCAATCCAGAAAAAATAACCCACAAATCCCAGCTCCGCATAACAATTAATAAAAGAATTATGGCATGCTCTTGAATAAGAATGCTCACTAAACATGCCATAACCTACTCCGAATAATGGATTAGCTTTAAACATGCGATTGCCTTCTCCCCAAAATATAACCCGGTCATAAGCCGACTCATCAAGCATAGTATTACTTAGTCGAGATGGTAGAAAATTTATAACGATAGCAAAAAAAACGACAGCAAAAAAAAACCACTTAACCCATCTGAGCCTATTCTTAAAATACGCTAATATTGTTACGATAAAAGCCAGGAACCCGCTCCTTGAGTTTGTCAGCCAAAGAGCCCAGGTAATTGTTGCGCCGCAAAATATTGAAGATACCCTAACAAACAACCCTTCTTTTTCGAAAATAAAAACTAAAATTAAAGGAATTGTCATTATAAAGAAAAGTGCTAAATCGTTGGGGTCCCCAAAAATTCCTGATCCTTGTATCCTGATCATACCGTCCGAAAAAACAAGAGGCACGATACCGCCAAATCCATATCCTTTGTAATACTGTAAAATACCGCTAAGGGCATTAAATGTCGCACACAAAATAATTATCCAAGCCAATGCTCTGATTTTGTTTATTGAATTAATTATAACAATGATCAGAAAATAAAGAATTAAAATCTTGCTCATCGTGTCTGCCGTGAAAATCATCCCGCCTAAATAAGTATGCGCTAAATGAGAAAGAAGGCCTGCAATAAAAAATCCAATAATTAGAAGATTTTCGGGTATTCGCGGGACAATCAGCGCACGTGAAGATACTGACATCCACGTTGCGATAATTGTAAAAAATGCGATAAAATCTATAATGGGCATATTCTTTATAACCCCAATCCATTCTTGAGGCCTTACAAGGATGCCGACAATATAAGTTGTTAACCCAATAAATTCCATATGTTTTACCTATTATTCCCTAGCTGCATAGGTTCCCGACTATGCTCTCCCCTATAAATCCCGAACAATGTGCAAAACAAAAAGATTAGGCGTTTCTTATTAGCAAAAATAAGAGGAAATGTCAAAATAGCTTTCAATAGATACCTTCTTGCCTCTCTTGTCCTGTAAATTTCACGATAAGCTATAGCGGCTGAATAATAGCGAAAACCATATGCCTTATTTTTGATAAACCACTTTCGCTTAAATGCGCTATCAGCAAAAACCTTATTTAGATATTTTAATTCATTCCTTAGGTTTTTTTCACCATCAGAACTTTGGCTATTTTCGCGGATACGTATTTTTACTAACGCTCTATTTACACACCTAATATCATACCATCTACAAATCTTTAACCACATATCCCAATCTTCGGCAACTTGTTGTTCTTCATCAAATAACCCTACTCTTTTAAAACACTCCCTTCTAATCATTACGGTACTTCCACCGCCCCGAATTATATTTTGTGTTAATAATATTTCGAGCGTTTTATCGCGCTCAAAACAATTCATAGCACACGAGCATTCCCGAATTATATTATTTGCATTTACAACATAATTACCACATGTCACAAGCCCTATTGAAGGCGACTTTAGAATTTCCGCCATTTGCAGGTCGAGTTTTTCCGGCAAGAAAATATCATCAGCATCTAAAAAAGCGATGAATTCTCCTTCAGCTTCTCGTATCCCCACATTTCGAGCTGCAGACGGCCCCATATTTTTTTGATAAAAATATCGTATCTTCTCCGGGTACTTCAAAACATATTTTCTTACGATATTTTTAGTATCATCTGTTGAGCCATCATCAATGACGATAATTTCATGATCTTGAAACGTCTGACTCAACACGCTCTCAATCGCTTCACCTAGGTAAAGCCCGCAATTATAAGTTGGAATTATAACGCTGATTTTTGACATTTATGAATTAAGTATTATATTTTTAATGGTTTGAGCCATATTATGTTGCATATTTTTGTAATATCTAATTTTATGCGCGATCCTATCTTGCACTTGCTCGACATTTGTACACAAACGCTCGCTAATTTCTAATAATAAATCAACTGATAGCCTATCGAGTCTTATATTAAACTTCTGTAAATCCATGGATGCCATAAAGTCTAAACATTTCGGTCTATATTCAAGCATTATGGACGGGGTGTTTACTCCTAAGGCCAAAACTACAGAATGTAATTTTTCACCAACGAAAAAATCTAAGCCTTGTAAATAATCTTGTACTTTTTCAATAGAATGATACTTATCGAATATTGTTAGTGGTCGGCCTATTTTAACCACTGCTTCTCTGATAAAAGCAATATCTTCATTAAACACGGGCAAAAAAGATATCTCCCACCCCTTATTAATCATTACTTTTGAATATTTAACTATCGTATCTAAAACATGAAGGTCGTCGGCCCAGGCTCGGCCATTTGAACGACCAATATTTATCCCCATTTTTTTTATTCTTCTTTTTTTAACATAAGAATCTTTGGCCAAATATAACGCGGGATCTCCGGTTACTACTGCATTCTTAAAGCCATGATCTTGTAATATAGCATTTGAGATAGGGCCTCGAACCCCAACAAACTTACACACTTTAAGCTTTTCAACCCAATCTGACACACAATTACTGTTGGACTCGATTCTGCTCCAAAATTCTGGATCTCTAACCCCAGCGCCAACTACAAAGGTATTATTATACTTTTTTTGAGCGACTTCAAGTTCCTTTAAATAAGAAGGGGTATTAATCAGTGTCCCCCCGCCAAAACATATTGCTTTAAATAACTTTATATTAAGCAACTTTTCAAACAAATCTGTTTTTTTTGTGTGTTTATATGGTAAGAAGAAAAAAGGTGTAAGCAATTTTTTTATGGCTATATACATCGCCTCATCTCCGATGTTGCCATGTCCTAGCCATCCAATATATCCAATTTTATTACTATGAGGAAAGAGATATTTAGCATTTAAATACATCGATTTAATTAGATTTGCCATAATATTATTACTATGCTGTTTACTTGCTCATTGCTTGTAGATGTTATATTTTTTTCATACTTAGTTTTATAAAATCCTGTAGTCCTTCTACTTCTTTTTGATAAAATATTTTTAGAAAAGCAATATATGCACAGCATCCTATCGCCGTACTCAACATTAATCGTATGTATTCATTAAAGTGGCTTATAACATAGCGCCGGGAGAAATACAAAAGAAATGTCATCACGATTGACGAAATTATCGCGGGCAAAATAGTTTTTAGATATTTTTCAAAATGCATATCTAATATCTTTGTGGCAAAATAAGCTGTTGATATAGTTAAAAATTCTGTCAGGAACATAGCCCATGCTATGCCGATAATTCCTCTTTTTGAGAGTATTACTACTAAAGCAACTGTGATCGGTAACCTAAACAAATTCCACTTAAATCCTATGTCTGGCCGGCCTCTGGAGTTAAAAAGACAAAATGCTACGCAATGCACAGAGGCAAGCGCGGCGCCAAAACAGAGCAGCTTCAATGGACCGGCTGCTGGAAGCCACCGGGCTCCATAAACAACTGAGATAAAATCTTCGGCACAAAATGAAAGCCCGAACATTGCAGGAAAGGTTATCAGGGAAATATATTTCACCGCATTCAGAAACCCCCGCGATAAGCGCTCATTATCATCCTGCACTTTGCTAAATACCGGAAAAACTACCGGCCCGATCCCATCCTGAATATACGTCTTTACCAGATATGGCAGATTATATGAGAATTGGTAAAACCCGAGTAATTTGGCGCCTAAAAGTCTGCCTGTAACAATAAAGTCCATGTTCTGATTAAAATATGTCAGGAATCCCTGGCCATAAATATTCTTTCCGTAATGAAAGAGCTCTTTAAATTTAGATTTGGAAAAACAGAATTTCGGAATCCAATTAGCTGTAACTATAAATAGGATTGTTTTTAAAATGGCTTCTACTACTATGCCTATAACAATGCTCCAAAATCCCATTCCGAATAAAGCGCACGCGATTATAATAATTACCCGCCCAAATCGTGAAGAGATCTCAATAAGAGAGATTTTTTTCATCTTTATCTCTCTATAGAGAAGCGTCTTGTAAACGCTTGAAAATGATGAAATGACAAAATTTGCCGATAGGCAGATAATAACCCATTTAATAACCGGTTCATTGAAAAATAGTGACGCGAAAGGCGCCAGAATAACAGATACTACAATAAGCCCGCCGCTTACAAAGAGTGACGACCAAAAAGCGGTTGAAAGGTATT
>Ga0315276_10001194_pt1 | contig 23205 bp, 22 predicted proteins | sample YL17G05_0_MG_FD_204542 | JGI IMG/M metagenome (GOLD analysis project Ga0315276, IMG submission 204542) | Sediment microbial communities from Yellowstone Lake, YNP, Wyoming, USA - YL17G05_0 | ecosystem: Environmental > Aquatic > Freshwater > Lake > Sediment | place: USA: Wyoming | collected... | reverse complement strand
CGGGCTCCAGGTCCTTCGACCGGAAGGAAAGGAGGGAGAGAAGAAACGCCGCCAGGGAAAACCCGATCGGAACGTGTATGATCTTGTTGTGCAGGTGCCCCCGCAGCGAACGCCACGGTTTGATGACGTAGTCCGATGAACGCTCGCTCTGGCCCCCGGGGGCTACGCTCCGGGAGGTGTCGTTTCTGACCGTATCCTGCAGTCCGTCCCGCGCATCGGAGTCCTGAGCGGTGACTGCCGGTGCAAGCATGAAAACGGCCGCGACAAATGCGGCCATGGCCACTACCGCATGTCCTCTACCAATGCCTGTTTGGATCATCAATTGTCCTTTGCTCCCTGATCGATCCAATCACCGATCAGCTTGAGTTCGTCCGTGGTGAGGGCCTTCGAACTGGGTTCCCCCTTCTTCTTCTTCCTGTCGAGGGGCATCTGGTCGCCGAACGGAAAGTCGGGACCGAGCTTCTTCATCAAGATGCTCTCTCCCGCCTGCCCCGGAACGACCGGAACGCCGTGCTTCCCCCCCTCCATCAGGTCGGCGTAGGAGTCGAGGTAAAGTTCGCTCGGATTCGAGTTGTCTTCCGAGTGGCATGGCATGCAGCGTTTCTGGATGACCGGAAGGACATCCGATTTGAACGAGACCGTATCGTCCCCCCCCTTCTTCCCGACGGCTCCTGCGACGGCGCAGAGGCCGGTAACGACAACACAAGGTACAATCCAGGCCAGCATTCTCTTCATAACCTATCCCCCCAGAGTTGAATGGTATGCGTGTCAGATATAGAAGTGAATCACGACATCAAATTCATCATTCTTGGATTCCGTGGGCGTCTCTCTGACGAAACGATAAAGGGGCCGTACCTCGACCCCCTGGATCGGGAAGAACTCAAGGCCGACGGTGTAACGTGATGTCGAGCCGCTCGTCACATTAATATCGGGATCGTAGAAATCGTACGCGAGTTTAAGGTCAATCCCCTGTATGACCGGATAGTCCGCCTCGACATAGCTGACCAGTCCAGTCGTTGGGGCGGCCGCATCCGACGTCCGGATGTAGTCCAGCTCTCCGAACACCGTGAGCTTGCCGATGCTGCAGGAGCCGAATCCCCCGTACAGAGTCTCCTTGCCGCCAAGGGTCGTTTTCGTCGCGAAGACATTCCCACCGAGTCCGAGGTTCACTCCGTCGGTGATCGGGAACATCCCCTCGATTCTGCCGAGGTAGGCTTTGTCGGTCCCCGCTTGCGAGTCGTCGCCAAGGCTGTTGTAAAAGCCGCCGCTGATTGAAACCGGACCCGGAGAGAATCCCAGTTCGATCCCGGTCTTTTCATAGCGGTTGCTCGCGTCTTCAGGTGTGAACCCGGTCTGCCGTCGGATGAACGCCGTATGATCGTCGAGCCGGGTGCCGAAGTTCGGGACGAATTTTCCGACCTTGACGAATCCCCGCGCCGGGAGGATGTTCAACAATCCGAAGGCCTGGAATCCACTGTAAAGCCCCTTGTTCAAATAGACCGACACCTTTCGTGAGACTCTGAAATCGACGTAGAGGTCCCCCTGCATCTGATAAAAAGAACCGGCGGGCGGTCCTTCCGGTTGCTGGACGGAATAGTAGAGTGTCCGGAAATCCGCTCCGACGCCGAGGAAATTCGTGATGAGGTTGGATGCGTCCTCCATGCCGGTGTCGGTGCTCCATGCGGGGACGGGGAGCTCGTCCCTGCCGTACTTCATCCCGAAGGCCTGCCGCATCCCCGAACCGGCGGGATCGACGTGGCAGGAAGCGCATCTGGCCCCGGTCCGGCTCGAGAACCTCGGCAGAGCAGATGCCGGACCGGAGGTGGCAATCGCAAGGATGACCAGGGCGAAAGCAAGAAGAGCACCCTTCATCAGGACGTCCCTTTCGTGTGTGCGTAAAGTAGTGGGAATCCTTCTAGTTATCAAGAGCGCCCTGATCGATCCAGTCCTTGACGATCTGGACCAAGCTGTCGGGGAGGGGGAACCCGCCGAACGGCATCCGGTCGCCGAAGGGGGGATTCGCGCTGATTTTCCGGACGAGGAGGCTTTGTGCGGAATTCCCCGGAACGACAGCCGGACCGTGGATTCCCCCACGGAGGATGTCCGGCTGCGTCCCAAGGAAGAGGCCGTTTGTCCCACCATGACACCCAAGACAACCGGCACGAGTACTTTCAAAGACCTTCTTCAGGACATCGTTCCTGAATGACACGGGGGGGCGCGTCGGAATGGTGTCCGGAACCACGACGGGGGGCGTCGAGACGGGGGGATTCTCCCCGAGATCTTTGCAGCCCGCCAGAAGGGCGAAGAGCGCGAACACCAGGGGTGGTGCGTATGCCCGTCCGATGGTGGAAGCAATCACGCGATACCTCCGTATCATTCGGTTTCGAAGTCGGGACATCTACTTCACCAGAACCATTTTGCGTGTGTCCGAGGTTCCCCCGGCGGCAGAGAGCCGGTAGAAATAGATGCCGCTTGCCAGCGCGCGGGCGTCGAAGGAGACCTCATAGGTCCCCGGCGCCTTCGTCCCCTGGAAGAGAGAGGCGACTTCCTGACCGAGCAGGTTGAAGACCTTCAAGGAGAGGTCGGATGTGCTGGCCACCTGGAACCTGATCGTCGTGGAAGGATTGAACGGATTGGGATAGTTCTGATCCAGCGCAAAGGACGAGGGGACGGTCTTTGATACGGTCTCAACAATGCCCGTAACCACTCCGCTGGGGAGTTCCACATACCCCCTGAGCTCACCGGCGGGGAACGTGGAGCTGTGGACGTTGACGTAGAGATTCTTGTTTTCAATGGAGGTGAGGATGGTGTCGGGCACGCCACTCCAGACCCCGTCGGCAGTGCTATCGACGAACGGGATGGCATGGACGACCCCTCCTGAGGGGAGCGTGTGGAAATGTCCCGCCGAGAGCGGTGCGGTCATACCGGCCACGGTGACGTTGTAGGCCAGCTGTGTCCCGGTGCTGTCGAGCACCACCCAGCCGGTCCCCGACCCGGTCGATGCGTTCGGTGGGTTCTCTTTCTTTCCGCTCATCTCCACGGTGAATCCGACCCCCCTCGAGGCTTGCAGATATCCCCTGATCTCACCCCCCGGGCTGCTGGAGGAATGGATGTTGGCGTAAATCTCTCCCCTGAGAAGGTGGCGGACGATGCTGTCGGGAAGGCTGGTCCATGTCCCGCTTGTCGAGTTGCCATCGAAGGTGAAGGCCTTAACGACCCCACCATTTCCGCTCCCTGCTGCGTGGAAGTGCCCACCGGTGCGGGCGGCGTTCAGCCTGGCGTAGGTCAGGCGGTAGGTGAGGGTCTTCATATCCGGACTCAAGACCGCCCAAACAGTCCCTCTGCCCGATGAGACAACGGGAGGACTCTCCTGACTCCCGTCAAGCTTCGCAATGAACGTCGCGTTCTGAACCGGCGTCACAAACCCCCTGAGCTCACCGGCGGGGAATGTGGAGCTGTGGACGTTGACGTAGAGATTCTTGTTTTCAATGGAGGTGAGGATGGTGTCGGGCACGCCACTCCAGACCCCGTCGGCAGTGCTATCGACAAACGCGATCGGATGGACGACCCCCCCTGAGGGGAGCGTGTGGAAATGTCCCGCCGAGAGCGGTGCGGTCATACCGGCCACAGTGACGTTGTAGGCCAGCTGTGTCCCGGTGCTGTCGAGCACCACCCAGCCGGTCCCCGACCCGGTCGATGCGTTTGGCGGATTTTCCTGCGATCCGTCCATCGCGACGGTGAAACCGACCCCTTTTACAGCCTGCAGATACCCCCTGATCTCACCCCCCGGGCTGCTGGAGGAATGGATGTTGGCGTAAATCTCTCCCCTGAGAAGGTGCCGGACGATGCTGTCGGGAAGGCTGGTCCATGTCCCGCTTGTCAAGTTGCCATCGAAGGTGAAGGCCTTAACGACCCCACCGTTTCCGGTCCCTGCTGCGTGGAAGTGCCCACCGGTGCGGGCGGCGTTCAGCCTGGCGTAGGTCAGACGGTAGGTGAGGGTCTTCATATCCGGACTCAAGACCGCCCAGACGGTCCCTTTGCCCGATGAGACAACGGGAGGACTCTCCTGGCTCCCGTCAAGCTTCGCAGTGAACAGAATCTGAGCCTCTCCCTGCATCGAAAGAGTTGCTGAGGCGAGAAGTAGTACAGCCAACGCGAATCCCTTCATGAGATCTCCTTCAGTGATGTGTGATGCGGCTTAAGAGGTCAATTGGCGTGCCATACCCGGAGGGCAACCACCGGTGTTCTGCACGCAGATTTGAGGGGGGATCGGGTCTCTGTGGCGTTGATGCCACGCACGAAGGGGGGAACGCTGTTATGTGTGTGGCACTTGTGCCATTTTAGATGCAGAATTCTGCCGTCGACTACTCCCGGCGGCAAAACAGCCCTGGTTGAAGGCTGTTTCACCTCCGCCAGTGGTTCAGCCGTCTGGATTTCCACCGGCCCAATTTTCAAATCCCAAATCCGGGATTTGTGCCTGTCCGTTGCCTGCAGGAGCAGTGAGCGCCGCGACAAAGAGCAGAAAAGGGAACATCCGGTACCCTCTCTTCAGAGATCCCTCCCCGGATTACGGATGGCTCTATGGTACAGAACATGAACCCGCGTGTGCGGCATCAGGAGCGCGCAAGAGACTGCTGATATTGACAAAAGGGAGCGGTCGCCTCTCCCCGGGGAAGGCAGGATGGGGTTTGCCTGGCGCCGAATATCTGCTATATTAATTACAATGAGATTATCCTCGATATTGTTTGTCCTTCTCCTTCCCCTGCAGATGGTCTCCCAGACGTACGTGGGAAACTACACCGGATTTCACCAGCAGGGAAAGGCAGTAACGGTGGAGGCGGGGGCTGCCGGCGTGCGCTTCACCTTCTACAGCAAAGAGATCCTGAGGGTCGATTTTCTCTCCAACCGAGAAACGGTTCCTGATTCTTCATTTGTCGTCGTCCGGGACACACTCGAGACCGTCCCCGTTACAATTCTCGACGCCGCTTCCTCGCTCCGGATATCATCCCGCTCCATCCGCATCATGTGTCAGAAGTCTCCCCTGCGGATCACCTATGCTGATTCCACGGGGAGGGTCTTTCTTGCCGAGCCCCCCGCTGGAGGACTGGGAGAGAACAGACAGGAGAGGATCGTGAGGTTTTCACTCTCTCCTGATGAGCATCTGTACGGGACAGGTGAACGGGGAACTCCGCTGGACAGGCGCGGCCAGGAGTTTGAAAGCTACAACGCGCAGGTGGGGGGCTACGCGACGGCGCCCGCAACGATGAACATCAACGTCCCCTTTCTTGCTTCGACGGGTGGGTACGCGCTCTATGTTGACAACACGTACAAGGGGAAGTTCGACATCGGGGTCTCGGACAGCACGGTGTTTTCCTACGCAGCGTCCGGGGGTGAGCTCACGTACTACGTGATTGCAGCGCCGACGATCCCCGCACAGCTCGAGAGGTACACATGGCTTACGGGGAGGCAGCCCCTTCCGCCGCGGTGGGCGTTCGGCTATATTCAGTCGAAGAACAGCTATCTGAACGAAAAAGAGGCCCGCTCCATTGTCCGGACGATGCGCGAGAAGAGATTCCCCTGCGACGCGCTCGTGCTGGACATGGGATGGTTCGAAAACATGGGAGACATACGTTGGGACCGGGCGTCGTGGCCCGAGCCGGGTGCGATGGTGTCGCAATTTCTCGCCCAGGGGATCAAGACTGTCCTTATCACCGAACCGTACATCGTCCAGTCCTCGGTCAACTACAGGGAGGCGGAACGTCTCGGGTACCTGGCGAAGGACTCGCTGGGGGGGGCGTATGTCCTGGAGAAGTGGTGGTCATGCCGTGGCTGCAATGCTTATCTGATCGACATGACCAATCCGGAAGCCAGCAAATGGTGGTGGAACAAGCACCCGGCATTTCTCGGAGAGCATGTCGCGGGGCTCTGGACGGATCTTGGCGAGCCGGAGCGGCACCCTGCCGGTATGCGGCATTATCTCGGCGGCACCGGAAAAGTACACAACGTCTACAACCTCCTCTGGGCGAAAACGGTATTTGAAGGGATGCAGTCCTTCCGCCCGGGTGAGAGGGTATTCAATCTGACCCGTTCGGGATTTGCCGGGAGCCAGCGGTATGGAGTGATATCATGGTCGGGGGATGTATCGAGAAGTTTCGGAGGGCTCGCCGCACAGCTCCCGATGCTTTTGAATATGGGGATGTCCGGATTCGCATATCATAACTCGGATATCGGTGGGTACGCCCGGAATCCGACGACGGCCGAATTGTACGTTCGCTGGATGGAGTACGGGACATTCTCTCCGATCACACGTGCCCACGGGGCCGGGGAGGTTGTTCATGGTTCTGCCACGGAGCCCTGGCAGTTCGGACCGGAGGCGGAGAGGATCTGCCGGGACTACATCAACCTCCGTTACAGGCTTCTCCCCTACGTGTACACAATGGCGCATGAAAACTATGTGTCGGGGATGCCGCTGGCGCGCCCGTTGTTTTTCACCTCTCCCGGAGAGAGCCGGCTCGCCAACGAAAGCTCCAGTTATCTCTGGGGGGACGCCTTTCTCGTTTCACCGGTGGTCACGGCAGGAGACACGCTGAAGGCGGTATGCTTTCCGGAGGGACAGTGGGTGAATTTCTGGACCGACGAAATAGTCCAGGGAGGGAGAACCGTGACGGTCTCCGCTCCGCTCGACCGGCTCCCTCTTTTTGTGAGACCGGGGAGCATCATCCCGATGGGTCCCGTGGTGAATTATTCCGACGAACGTCAGATCGACACGTTGACGCTGGCGGTCTATCCGATGTCCCGGGGACAGTCTTCCTTCACGGTCTATGAAGACGACGGAAGAACGACCGACTATCAGAAGGGACGCCTCGCGCTCACGACGATCACGCAATCGTTGCTGGAAGCCGGGAACGCCGCTCAGCTCATCCTCACGATCGGGCAATCGCGGGGGTCCTTCACCGGCAAGCTGAAGCGGAGGACGTATCTTGCGGAAGTGCACGGGATCGCGCGCAGGCCTGCACGGGTGAGCGTGAACGGGAAGACTCTTTCCGAGGGGTCGGCCTACGAAACGCTGCGAAAGACCGGGAGCGAGTTCTATTTTGACGGCGCACGGTCCCGTCTTTTTGTACAGATCACAGGATCAACGGAGGGTTCGTATGCGATCATTATTGACGACGCCCGGTTGACGCGTTAGGCCGGCCCTTGTCAGGGCGATCGTCTCGCCTCCGCGGTCGTGGGCGTAGAGGGGAAACCGGGGGAAACCGGGGGATCCGGTTCCCTCCCTTGACTTTTTCTTGCTCCGGTCATATATTCCACCCCGGCATTCTGTTCATTGTATGTCATGAAGCGAGGGGAGTATCCATGACGACCCTGGTTGGTGTAATCCCGCACGACTTCCCCGCGCCTTCCTCAATCCGCACGCGTTGCAATTCACCTTTCCACAACATCACTATGGAGGTATCATGAGTCGGTCACGGCTATTCTGGGAGGTCTTCATCCTTGTACTGGCGCTCCTCATCGGTGTTGATGCGCCGGCACAGGAAGAAAAGAAGAGCGGCAAGAAGATGCCCAGTCAGGAAGAGATGATGAAGCGATGGCAGGAAGCCATGACCCCGGGTGAAGCGCACAAGAAGCTTGTATCGTTCGTCGGATCCTGGGATGCCGAGGTGAAGGTATGGATGGCGGGTCCGGCGGGCGAACCGACTGTTTCGAAGGGGACGAGTGAACACAAGATGATCCTGGGAGGGAGGTACCTGCAACAGGATTACACCGGGGACATGATGGGCCAGCAATTCATCGGGGTCGGTGTCACGGGGTACGACAACATGAAGAAGAAGTATGTCGCGTCCTGGATTGACAACATGGGGACCGCCCTCTCCACCATGGAAGGGACGATCGACAAGGACGGTAAAACGATCACGATGTGGGGAACGATGGACGAGCCGATGACGGGGGAGAAAGGAAAGAAGGTGAAATATGTGACGCGTCTTGTCGATGCCGACACACACGTCTTTGAAACCTATGATGTGTCTACCTACGGGGAGAAGAAGCCGACGATGGTGATCACGTACACGCGAAGGAAGTCGTAGCTCTCCCGGTCTGCCCCTTGCGCGCGATCGGCGGACCGGAGGTAATCTCGTTTGCCGGGGTGCGGGGAACTCCCGCCCCGGACCATGTCCCGTGCAACCCCGCAAGCGTCTCTCTGCTTGCGGGGTTGTGCTTTTCCGGGGACAACTTTTCTTTTCGGCGCGTCTTGACAAAGAGACAAATATGTCGTATCTCTATTTCAGAGACGACATATATGTCGCTCCCACGCGACAGCAGAGGTGACGGTGACAACCCAGCTTATTCCCTATTCGACGTTTGTGCGCCAGTTTGAACGCGAGCCTTCCGGCACGCTCTGCTGCGTCCATGGCAGCGGCAGTGTGTTCCGGTTGTCGCTCCATGCCGCGGCCCGCGCGCTGCTGGGTGGCGTTCCCATCGTGGTGGTGGACGGGGCGAACCGGTTCGACGCCTACTTCATCGCCGAGTTCGCGCGGCGGGTCGCCGGCGACGCGGCGATGAAGACGACCCCCGGAGGGTTGCTCGACAGCATCTTCATCTCGCGGGCCTTCACCTGTTACCAGATGGAAGCGGTGATGACGAACCGGCTGCTCGAGTTTGTCAAGAAGAAGGGTTCTCCGGTCGCGGTCGTGTTCGGGTTGCTCGACACGTTTTATGACGAACAGGCGCCGCTGTTCGAAGTACAGGCGAGCCTGAAGCGTATCATCACGGCCCTGTATCATCTGAAGAGTGAACGCATATCGGTCCTGCTGGCTTCCCGCGACGTATCGCCCGCCTCGAAAGAACGGAACATGCTGTTCCCGGCGCTCTGTACCTCGATGGACAGAGTCTACGCCGTGGCGAACAGCGCGTCGGGTGTTCTCATCCACCTTGAGCCGCGGGGGAGGAACGTTCCTTTGCGGGGCTAACGGGGGGGGTCGGAGTGTTCACCAGAGAAACAGGCATCGGAGGAGGATATGGGACGCACGGTACCGACGTTCACGAACGTCATCCAGTCGGAGATGGAAAGCTGGTCGAAGTTCCGGCGCGGTTTGAGGAAAGAGGACCAGGACATTTTCGACGAATTGTTCCGTGAGGCACGACGTCAGCTTGCGAGTTGCGCATACGCGTCGCGGCCGATTCCCTTTGAAAGCATGGTAATGTCCATGCTCATCGCGCTGCAGCGTGACGTCATGGCATTGAAGGATCCGCTCTCTCCCGGGGGAACCGCGCAAGGGGTACATCCCGCGACGTCCGGCCCCGAGTAACGATTGGTCAGCGCGCGGGTGTCCAACATGTCAGCTTCGGTCATCACCGGATGGCTGTACGACATCTATCCGTCACGTCACGGCATCACCCTGTGGCTTGTGGACAGGGAGGGGAGGAAGGTCTGCTGTCGTGCCCCTTTCATCCCCTCCTTTTACATGCAGGTCACCGACGAAGACGCGAAGCGTGTTGCCGCGATTGCCCGCACCTTTCCGTTTCCCGTTTCGACCGGGTGGGCGACACAGCGGGAGCTTTACGCGCACCGCGACATCAACGTGCTGCGCATCGGCGTGCACAGCACGCTGAGTTTCAAGAGCGTCGTCCAGCGGCTGGAACGGCACTTTCCCCACTTCGTTTTTTTTAACTCCGATATCGCCGTTCCGCAGCTCTATCTCTACACGACGGGACTCTTCCCGCTGGCGTTCGGGGACTACACGATCGACGGGGAGGGGGTCCTTGCGGACTGGACGCTTGACGACAGGATGGAAGCCACGGACTATACGATGCCCCCGCTGTCGACGCTAACGCTCAAGAACAGGCCCGACTTTGTGTCGCCGAAGCACCGCACGACATTCCAGCTCGAGATCAGCTACGAGGGTTCTACGTACGGCCTGGAGTGCGCCGGCGGAGCGGAAACGATACACGCGTTGAACCGTCACCTCCAGCGGTGCGATCCCGACATCATCTTTACGGAGTACGGCGACGCGGTCCTGCTGCCGATGCTGACGCAGCTTGCCGCGAAGGAACGGATTCCGCTGCAGCTCAACCGCGATCCGTCGGCCGGCTACATCACCACGCGGGAGTCCAGTTACTTCGCGTACGGGCAGGTCGTGCACAAGGACGGGGCGTTTGAGCTTGCGGGGCGCTGGCATCTCGATCTCGAAAACTCCTTCATGATGGACGAGGCGAGCCTCGAAGGGGTTGCCGAGATCGCGCGGCTGACGCAGCTGCCTGTCCAGCACCAATCGCGATCGACGATCGGCTCCGCACTGTCGTCGATGCAGCTTTCATGGGCACACCGGAACGGGTATCTGATCCCCGCCAAGAAGCGCGAGCCGGAGGAATTCAAGTCGGCCTCGACCCTGTTGCTCGCGGACCGGGGGGGATTGATTTTTCTGCCGGACATGGGGTTTCACGAACAGGTGGCGGAGCTGGATTTTGTTTCGATGTATCCGACGATCATGGTCGAGCACAACGTTTCGCCGGAGACGGTGAATTGCCGGTGCTGTGTGAACGAGGCGGTGCCGGAACTGAAGTACACGATCTGCAAGGTACACGAGGGCATCGTGCCGTCGACGCTGAGGACGGTCGTCCGGAAGCGGTCGTACTACAAGAAGGAAAAGAAGCGTTTGAAGAAGCTCGGCGACGAGCGCTGGCATATCTATGACCGGAGACAGACGGCGCTCAAATGGATGCTGGTGACCTGTTTCGGTTACCTGGGATACAAGAACGCGCGTTTCGGGCGGATAGAGGCCCATGAATCCGTCAATGCGTATTCGCGTGAAGCGATTCTCCGGGCGAAGGAGATGGCCGAAGCACGGGGGTACAGGTTTCTCCATGCCATCGTTGACTGTCTCTGGTTGAAGAAAGAGGGAGCGACGGAGCGGGACTTCGAGCGTCTTGCCGCCGAGATCGGTGGGGAGGTCGGCATCGATCTTTCGCTCGAGGGGATCTACAACTGGATATTGTTCCCGTCGTCGAAGATGGATGAAAATATTCCGACGGCGAACAAGTATGTCGGGTGGTACACGAACGACGAGATCAAGATCCGGGGAATTGAAGTCAGGCGGCGCGACACCCCGGTGTTCGTCAAGCGGATGCAGGGGGAGATGCTGAAGATCATGGGGAAGGCGAAGACCGTGGCGGAGATCAGGATGCTCATTCCCGCACTGCTCGGCGCGGCGAAAGGGTTCATTGACGTGCTCCGTTCCGGCAACGCGGACGTGCACGAGCTTGTGATACGGCGGCGCGTGACGCAGGAGGCCGACGAGTACACGACCAGGACCGTGAATGCCGTCGTCGCCAGGGCGCTGGAGGAGGCGGGGATGTCGCTCCGTCCGGGGGAAAGCGTCGAGTACATCATCCTGGACGCAAGCGGAAAGAAGAAGCCCGACAAAGCGAAGCCGACGGCGTTATATTCGTTCGACGACGGTTATGACATCGATGCATACACCGGGTTATGTCTTCAGGCGGCCGAGACCCTGCTCTTGCCCTTTGGTTATGATACCGATAGATTAGAGGAGGAATTCGGGTTGAACGCAGCGAAGGGGCGTTCTTCACGCACCTCTTCCAGTCGAAAGGCCGCGATGGCGAAGAAGAAGGATGGTTCGGGCACACTCTCCCTGTTCGGTGAACCGGAAGCCCCGGCGGCGGGTGTGTCGGACTATAGCATACGTAACCGGGAGCGGATCCGGCGGTGGGCGAGCAAGGGGATCCGTTTCGGCACCTCCTCGTGGAAGTACCCCGGGTGGAAGGGGCAGGTCTACAACAGGCCGTACGACAGCAAGAAAGCGTTCGAGCAGAACTGCCTCACGGAATATGCGGAGCTGTTCACGACTGTGTCGGGGGATTTCGCGCTCTATGCGTTCCCCGGCGCCGACGACATGAAGGTGCTGCACGATGCGACGCCGGGGGAATTCAAGGTATCACTGAAGGTGACCGACCGCATCACGATCAAGCGGTATCCCGCGATGGCCCGTTACGGGACGAATGCGGGGAAGGAGAACCCCGACTTTCTCAATGTGGCGTTGTTTGAGGACGCCTTCCTGAAGCCGATCGAGGAGTTGAAAGGAAAAAGAGGGGCGATCATATTTGAGTTTTCGACATTCTTTCCGGAGTCGGGGATGGCCTGCGGGACGTTCGTCGAGGCGATGGACGCCTTTCTCTCCCGGTTGCCCAAAGGATACGAATACGCCGTGGAGGTGAGGAACAAGGAGTTCCTCCGGGAGGAATATTTTCAGATGCTACACGCACATGAGGCCGCCCACGTGTTGAACAACTGGACGAGGATGCCGCCGATCATGGAGCAGATCCGGGTCGCGGGGGTATTGACGGGAAAGTTTTCGGTAACGCGCGCGTTGTTGAGGAGCGGGAGAACCTACAAGGAGTCCGTGGATCAATTCGCGCCGTATGACCGGTTACAGGAAGAGAACCCCGAGTTGCGTGCGGGCCTGGTGGAGTCGGTCACGAAGTGTCTTGCGGAGGGGAAGACGCTCTACGCCTATGTGAACAACCGGGCGGAGGGGAACGCGCCCAAGACGATCGAGGGGATTCTTGACATGCTGGACAGGTATCCTGCGGAGAAGCTGTAACGGGGGCAAAATCTGCCATGAAAGACATCCTGAGGCACGGAACAACCACATGGGTAGTGACGTAGTCCCACCACCGGGGTCAGACGATGAGAGGTTTCGGCAATGAGATACGATAGCCTTGACCAGATCTATGAAGAGAAGGAGCGGGTGATTGCGTCACTGGCCGGGATCGTCCTGGCGCTGTCGGCAGCCCAACAGAATTTCCGCCCATCGGCGGGTCGGTGGACGATTGCAGAAATCGTCGAACATCTCTCGATCGTTGAAACGCGTTTACTCAAGCTGGTGACGGCACTGATCCGCAAAGCAGAAGCCGGACGCCCGCTTCCATCGTCGCACGATGAGTTCCGGATTATCATCCCCGATGGGGCGGAAGACGCGAAACACCAGAAGATAAGGGCGCGGCCGGAGTACGAACCATCCGGGAAGCTCCCGGTCGCGGAATCGCTCCGGATGATGCAGGCGATTCACCTCAATCTCAATGAACTCCGGCCCCGCCTGGAAGAAGTCGTCCGCTCGACGGTGACCTTTCAACATTGGGTCTTCGGTCCTTTGACCCTTGGTCAATGGTTCACCTTCATCGGTGTCCATGAACAAAGGCATCTGGCACAGATTCTTGCGGTGATGACATCCCCCGGATTTCCGGGTGCGCAGACGGAGATGTGAGGTTCCGAACCCCCACGCAGGGGAACAACACGAACGCCGGATCCCCCTATGTCGACGAAGTTCCGACCCAAAGTGATCCGCGAGGCGACAACGTCGAGCGACATCATTACGGTTAGCACACTCTTCCGGGAATACGCGGCTTCACTTGGGCATGACCTTGAATTCCAACACTTTTCCCGCGAACTCGAAACATTGCCAGGTGAATATGCAGGACCGGCAGGATGTCTCCTCCTCGCGTGGGAAGGGGATGAGGCGCTGGGGTGTGTCGCGATCCGACCGCTGGAGTTTCCGGAGATAGGCGAACTCAAGCGGCTCTTTGTACGCCCCGGGTACAGGGGCCGGGAGCTCGGCCGGACATTATGCACAGAGGCGATCGCCAGAGCCCGGGGGATGGGCTACAGGCGTCTTCGGCTGGACACGATGCCGTCGATGCATGAGGCCCGTCGTCTGTATACGAACCTTGGATTTCGAGAGATTTCCGCATATCGGTTCAACCCGATCTCCGGGGCGATATTCATGGAACTGAGCATTTGACCCTACCCCGGTGCCCTCCGCAGAACCGGCCGTGCATTCTTGCCGGATCGGCTCCCACTCCCGCGGGGCGAAGACAGCCTGAGCATCCGGCTCAAGGTTCTTCTCGCGGGGAGAGCAGATGCTACCCTCCCCGCTGTCACGGTCGAACAGTCAGGAGATTCAACAGGAGGTCATGGACGCGAACGCCCTTCTTGCCTACTATAGCCGCCGCGCAAAAGAATACGAGAGGATCTACGAAAAGCCGGAGCGGCAGGCCGACCTTCAACGTCTGCGCATCTGGCTTCAGGACCAACTCCGGGGCCGGCATATCCTCGAGGTTGCCTGCGGTACGGGCTACTGGACCGCCTGGCTCGCACCTGTGGTCTTGTCCATCGTCGCGACGGACGATAGCCTGGAGGTCCTCGCCGTTGCCGGTCAGAAAAAATACCCCCCGGGCCGCGTGCGGTTCCAGCGCACTGACGCTTTGAGCCTGCACGATTTGCCCGGACCCTTCTCGGGGGCATTCGTGGGTTTCTGGTGGTCGCATCTGCTGCGCGAAGACCGGATCAGGTTCCTGACGTCCCTCCATCAGAGCCTCGAGCCGGGAGCGGTCGTAGCGATGATTGACAACCGCTATGTCGAGGGGAGCAGTACGCCAATTGCACGTGCCGATGGAGCGGGCAACACCTTTCAACGGCGCACCCTCGCTGACGGCAGCGAGCACGAGATTCTGAAGAACTTCCCCGACCCCGATGAGCTAAAGACACTGCTGACCCCGATGACGACCCATCTGACCATTCAGGAATTCGATTATTTCTGGGGAATGAGGTATATTCTCGGCGACACATGAGGAAGGATGTTAGTGTGAACCCCGTCGAAAGTGAGCTCCAAGAGGTCATCTCGGCAATCAATCAGGCGTGGCGGACATCTCGGCCGTCTGCACTGAAACGCTATCTCCATCCTGATATCGTTATGAAGATGCCGGGATTCGCCGGAGAGGTGGCTGGTCGCGACGCACTGATTTCCGGTTTCGAGGACTTCTGCGTGAATGCACGGGTTCTCGAGTACGCGGAGACTGATCAACAGATCAACGTCATCGGCACATGTGCGGTGGTGAGTTTCCATTTTGAGATGCTCTACGAGAGGGAAGCGTATCGAGAACGCTCGAAGGGGCGGGATCTATGGGTGTTCCAGCGGCTCTCTGATCGGTGGCTCGCTGTATGGCGGACAATGCTGGAACTCAACGAGGTCCGGGAACCTCGGACGTGAGGCACGTGATGAATAGCCGTCTGGAGTTCATCGTCCGCTAATTCCCACAGGATGTTCTGTCGGCCCGGCGACGGTTTACAAACGAAGACGTTGACACTCAATAAACTTCAGGGGATCGCATGCCGAAGAAGAAGGCTCCGTGGAAGAAGGGAAGGGGACGACGAGGAGCACTAACCCCCCTGCTGGGCACATGGAGGGCGGAATCAGATTCGCCGATGGGCACCGTGCGGTGCTCACGCACATTTACATCCATTCTGGGGGGCACGTACATCCAACTCGTTGCCCGCTGGGAGTTCGGCAAGCGGCGATATGTTTACGAGGAACTCGCAGTCTATGGCATCCATGACAGGAATCTCCGGTTCTGGTCGTTCACCTCAGACGGAAAACGGTCGGAAGGTACCTTGGCCGACGCCAGCGACATCCACCCCCACGCTATCGCCTTTGAAGCCCTCATGCCCGCAGGGTTGGCACGGATGATCTATTGGCCAAATGACGGGGGGGGATTCAACTGGGCGGTCGAGGCGAGAACGAAGAAAGGCTGGAAGCGCTTCACCCAACACCATTATCTCCCGGCATGACAGGGTGACGGTCTGCACGGGGTGAGAGGGCGCCGAGAAAACGAGGAGAGGCGATCGTATGGGCACGTACATCATACTGGGTTTTACATACGCGTTTGCGGCCGCGGTGCAACCCGGCCCTCTTCAGGCCTATCTCATCTCACAAACGTTGACCAACGGCTGGCGGCGTACGTTGCCCGCGGCATTGTCGCCTCTGATCAGCGACGGACCCGTCATCCTTCTGGTGCTCTTTGTCCTGAGCCGTCTGCCGGCCCACTTTGAACAGCTATTGCAGTGTGCCGGCGGGATCTTTCTTCTTTTGCTTGCGTGGCGTGCCTTCAGCACGTGGCGCAACAGGCGGGAGAGTCAGGCGACGACGGACTCGTCCGTGCGCCGGGGTGTGCTGAAAGCGGTGGTAGTGAATCTGTTAAACCCTGGCCCCTACCTGGGGTGGAGTCTGGTGATGGGTCCGCTCTTCCTGAAGGGGTGGCATGAGACCCCGTCGTACGGCATCGGTCTGGTGGTCGCTTTTTACGCCACGATGGTTGCCACGCAGTCTGGCATCATCATAGTGTTCGGCGCAACGACGAGGTGGGGACCCCTTGTGAGTCGATGGTTCATTGGGGCCTCTGCGATCGGACTGGCGATCTTCGGGGGATACCAGCTCTGGTCCGGTCTACAGATGATGCTGAAGACCTGACACACCTGCTCATTGAACGGGGCGTTTGCATAGAACGGTCGTTGCCTGGCTGCTCGCCCCCCCCAATCCCGTGAGGGCGCCTGGATCATACACAAGGAATGCCAGGTCAACGAGAAACGTCACATTGTACGAAGTCAAGGTCACGCCATGCAGATTGATCCCTCCACCGAACGGTTCGAACTGGCCATCACGGTTGACGCGGAGGACATCGACGAGCTCGGCCACGTCAACAACGTCGTCTATGTGCGCTGGGTGCAGGAGGTTGCCGTGGCCCATTGGCGCGCCGCCGCAACCTCCCTCCAGCAGGGGGCCGTCGCCTGGGTGGTCGTCCGGCACGAAATCGACTACAAACATCCCGCCCGGCCTGGTGACCAGATCACCGCCCGCACATGGGTTGGTACGGCGGATGCCCGCACGTTTGAACGTCACACCGAAATCCTCAGGGGAGGCGACCGTCGACTCCTGGCCTCCGCACGCACCCTCTGGTGCCCGATCGATATTCGCTCCGGAAAGCCGACACGAGTCGGGTCCGACATCCGGGAGCGCTTCTCCGTGCCGTCTGCCGTTGGAAAGGGGTCGGGCTGAACCGGCCGGTATTGATTTTGTCCTTCCAACTCCCTACGTTTGCAGCGTGGTCTGTTCTTTCTTTGTCAGATGAGTTAGAGTGTCCGGCGCATGAAGACATTTTCCCTCAACAGCAGACACCATTCCTTCATCCCCCTCTCTTCGCTGTCCCCTCTCTCCGGCAGATTGTGCCGTCCCCTGTGCACGTGCGGTTTCATGTCCTGCAGAGGCGAACATCCTTGAGACGCCACGAGGAGCCCTCAATTCCCTTTATCTTATACCATCCAGGAGGGTGCCATGTACATGTCGCGTGAAGTTATGCACTGCAAGCCGGGGGGGGGCGAATGATCTTGTCGCAAAATTCAAACAATCCGCCGGTGTGTTGAAGGAGATGGGGTATCCTCCGATGAGGATATTTACGGATGTAAGCGGAGAGAACTACTGGACCGTCGTCACCGAGCAAGACATCAAAACCCTTGATGGGATGGCCGAAATGTCCCGGCGTACCTTATCTGACCCGAAGATCGCCAAAGTGTTTAAAGGGTATCATGACCTGGTGATCGAAGGGCATCGGGAATTCTACAAGCAGGAATGATGAGATCGTCTTACCCCTCATGTGTCGTTCGGCCCGTTGGTGCCGGGAGAGCAGTGGAGGGTGAGGTCGTAGCGCGCCGATGGCATGTGAGGCAATTCTCAGGGGGTCGTGAGACGGATCCGGACTCCGTCCCGATCAGGCGCAGTCCCGCAGTCGCGCCCACCGGATGTTCCCGGATCCGGACTACCGGAGTAGCATCAGCCTCTTCGTTTCCACGTGCGTCACTCCCCCCCCCCCTTCCATGGACCGGGCGTCCAACCGGAAGAAATAGACCCCCGAGGCAAGGCCGCCTCCGTCAAAGTGCGCTTCATGAACACCTGCCTCCTGTTCTCGGTTGACGAGAGTCGCGACGCGCTGACCCACCACCGTGAAGACGGTGAGTGATACGTACTCCTTCTGCGGCAGGGCGTAGCGAATAGTCGTGGTTGGATTGAATGGATTCGGAAAGTTCTGGTAGAGTTCGATCTTATCAGGGAGAGGCCGATCCGATGGTACCTCGGCAATCGCGACATCGGCGGACTGCTGAAGCAGATGGTAGAGGTAGAGATGTCCCAGGTTCACGTACCAGACACTTCGCCGGCCGCTGATATAGTTCAGGAAGGTGAGAAGGTAGGTCTGGTCCCGGTCCGGATAGATGACCTGCGGGTGCCACATCATGTGAAAGATTCCTCCCTGTCCCGCCACAGCATCAAATGAGGCGTTTAGCGTGGCGGGGTCTGTTGTCCCCCCACCCCAGCTGGGAGCTCCGAGTTCGAGTGTGAGAGTGATCGGCGCGAAGTGCTTCCGGCTCTCGTCCCACGCGCTGAAGGCAGACCCACCGGTTTGGACAAGTCGGGGGACGAGATAGCCGCGGACCGAAAGGAGGGAGTCGACGGTGGCGTCATAGTCACCATAGGGAGCGAGCCACACGTAGACATATCCGGTGCCGTTGACCCTTGAGAGTGGGGGGAGAGTCAAATTGTTCACGATATCGTCATAGCAGCCTGCCACTTCCCCGTACGGATCTGCGTAGGGAGTGTAGGGATGAGAGCGGCTGTGTGCTGCCATCTCCAGGTATCCGGAATCAAGCTCCTTCTGAATGACCTGCCAGCTCGGGGAGCTCAGATACTCGGGACCGGACATCAGACCTGCCGAGACGTACAGACCGCGTGAGCGGAAAAGTGTCAGGAGGGAGAGATACCAGTCCATCGTCCAATCCCCCCAGTCGTCCGCCGTCACCGTTACCACCGACCGGCGGTTGTCATAGTACGTGCTGATTCCGCCATACGTGACCGGCAGTGGAGTTCCCGAACCGTCCGTGATTTGAAGAAAAAGGGAATCACCGGTACCGAAAAAAGAGGCTGAGATGTAGGCCCGATTCGTGGCGTAGTCAAAGCGGACCGCCTCTATCGCATTGAAGCGGTCTGACGATTGTTTCTCCGGGAGAGCTGTCCAGGCGTCGGCCTGGGATTTCCTGTGCAGTGCGATCAGCCCCGTCACAGCGGGGGGAAAATCGATCTGATAGGTAAGCGGATAGACACACCCGTAACGCAGATGGACCCCGTGGTCGATCACCGCGATGATCTGATGAGAAGCGGCCGACGTGACAGTCAGCGCCGCACCTTCCCGGCCCCAGAGAAAGTTGTGCGGGCCAGCCGAGATGAGCACGAACAAAAGGAAGCGAAACTTCATGATCTCCTCGTGTGAAATGAAATCAACCTGCGGGGTGGTCTCCCGGAACAGAAAAAGCCCCTGATCCGTTGCCGGGCGAGAGGCCTTTGCGAATGAGCAGTGAATTAAGGGCAAGACAAATATACAATATTCCTGAGTAATAATCGTCTACGAGAATAAAGGGACCACCCGTTCATTGGAAACCGCAGGCAGAGACGGAAAGCGCAACATCAGGGTCGCAAACGCGGTTCGCACGGAACGGCCCCGCCTCCTCGACTTTATCCGGAAACGGGTCAGGAGCGATGAAGACGCCGAGGACATACTCCAGGATGTCTTTTATCAGCTGACGGCCAGCTACAACGTCACCGAGCCCTTTGAGCAACTGAGTGCGTGGCTCTTTACGGTCGCACGGAACAAAATCATCGATTGGTACAGGAAACGCAGGCCCGGGTTTCCGGGGGAGACACGTGATTCCGGAGAAGATGAAGAAGGAGTGTCCAACCCGGAGGAGGTTCTCTTTGATCCCGCGGGGGGACCGGAGTCAGCGTATGCGCGCTCCGTGATATGGGATGAAGTGGAAGAAGCGCTCGATGAACTCCCCGAAGCGCAGAAGCTGGTCTTCGTGAGGCATGAGTTGGAAGGGAAGAGTTTCAAGGAAATAGCGCTGGAAACGGGAGAACCGATCAATACACTTCTCTCCCGGAAACGATACGCGATCCTCTTTCTCCGCGAACGGCTTCAGGAACTCTACGACGATTTTCAACAACCCTAAATAAGGAGACGATATGAAATACCGGTGGGGATTCAGAGCTGTCAAGTTCTTGGGCGTCGCACTCGTGGCGGGGCTGGTTCTCGGTCTCTTCGTCATGCTCCTCTGGAATGCCCTCATTCCCGATCTCTTCCATGGTCCGGTCGTGAGCCTGGAGCAGGCTCTGGGACTGCTGCTCCTTTCGCATATCCTGTTTCGCGGCTGGGGCCGATGGGGGGGGGGATGGCGGCACGAGCGCTGGCGTAAGCGACTGGACGAGAAATTGGCTTCGATGACTCCTGAAGAGAGAGAAAAAGCCAGGTCAGAATGGAGGTACGGCTGCGGCTGGCACCAGAAGGGAACCGCAGAACCGGAGGAACAGCCGGGGACGTAGGATGGTGGTGTGAGGGGAAGACCCCCCCGCATATTTTATTCAAGCGGGGGGATCTCTCTCTCATGGGCCGTCGCGCTTCTGCCGGGGATACACGGTCAGAGATTCTTTAGTACGGTTTCTAGCTTCCGCTTAACCTCTGCCGCGATCGGCCGCATCTCTTCCTTTTCGATAACCGACACCATCAGCATCGGGTCGAAAGCGGCGACGACGGTCTTCCCCTCCTTCTCGTACACGATGACGTTGCATGGGAGGAGCAATCCGATCTCCTCCTCGGCCTGCAGTGCCCGGTGCGCCAGGGGCGGGTTGCATGCTCCCAGGATGATGTATTTCGTGAAATCAACGTTGAGCTTCTGCTTCAACGTCTCTTTCACGTCTATTGTTGTCAGCACGCCGAATCCTTCCTTCTTCAGCTCCTCTGTCACCCGCGCGACAGCAACATCGAACGCATATTCGACGACGCGTGAAAATCCGTACTGCATGTCCCTACCTCCTGCGATTGTTCGTTTACCATCATGAGATGCGCCAGAGGGGAAAAAGGGGCTTTCAGGGGAAGAATCTATGCAAGAATGGGAGCCCGGGGCCATACGCGCTAATTGCCCCGGAATTGTGTTGTAAGTGAATCAGAAAAAGGCGAAATTAGACATGATTCACCCATCGTTCTCGGCGCATCGTGCCGGATAGGGCGTGATCACACACAGGGCGAAGGGAAACGATGGAAGAGTCGGCGGTTCACACATTTCACATTCCGGTCCTCGGGCTGGCTTTCTCGATTGACACCCCCCTGCGGGTAGGCCGGTTCGGCATCTCCTCAGTCATTTCTCTCGTCGACGACGTACTCATCGAACGCATGCGGCAACATCATGCCCGGCTGCACGGCGAGCCGTACACGGCCATCACGCCGCATCATGAGGATCACCGTGCCCGCAGGATCACCGAGTACCTTAATCTCCTGAACAGACTCCTGCGTGAGCAGACCGCGAGGCTGAAAGCCTCCGCGTTTGAAAGCGGAAGCGACATCGTTAAGTATTTTGAAATGCTGGCCGACCAGTCTCCGCTGAAAAAGCTCTACCGCGAGATGCTGCACACCCCCCATCTGGAAACGCGTGCGGGACTTGAGAACGAGCTTCGTGCGAGAATCGTCCCCGGGGCCATCGATGTCAACATCATGACCAAGCTGGACAAGGTGAACAGGGGCCCGCAGCAACAGGAATTGCCTGCGGATTCGACAGATGCCCTGGCCTCGCTCCGGGGGTTCGTGCGGAGTGACCTTGAGTCGTCGGTCATCCTCTCCGCCGGGCTGAACCCGCGGTTGTTCAGCTACATGGGGGAGTGCCCGGAGTTTCTTCCCGACCGAAACGGTCATCTGAAGAAGAAGGTCATCCTCAAGGTCAGCGATTACCGGTCGGGGCTGATCCAGGGGAAGGTTTTGGCAAAGAAAGGGATCTGGACCTCGGAGTTCCGCATCGAATCGGGTCTCAACTGCGGCGGTCACGCCTTCGCGACGGACGGTTACCTGCTGGGACCGATCCTCGAAGAGTTCAAGTCAAAGAGAAGCGAGCTCAACGAAGAACTCTTCTCACTCTACGCCGCTGCTCTGCGGGGAAAGGAAATTGCGCCGCCGCCGGCTATGCCGCCGATACGCGTGACGGTCCAGGGAGGCATCGGTACAGCGCAGGAAGACAGCTTTCTGCGCGACTTCTTTGGGGTGGACGGGACGGGCTGGGGTTCACCGTTTCTGCTCGTTCCCGAAGCGACGAACGTCGACGCTGATACGCGGTCAAGACTTTCCGCCGCCCGACAGGAGGACTTTTATCTCAGCAAAGCCTCTCCCCTCGGCATCCCGTTTCAGAATTTCAGGGGGAGTTCCAGTGAAGAACAACGGCGACGCCGGGTAGAGGCGGGGAAACCGGGGAGTCCATGCACAAAGAAGTATCTGATCTCGAACACGGAATTCACCAAGGAACCCATCTGTACCGCCTCGCGGCAATACCAGTCGTTGAAGATAGCACAGTTGAAGGGGCTGAACCTCCCGGCGGGTGAACTGGCCGGCAAAATCGAATCGGTTGTGGAAAAGTCCTGTCTCTGCGAAGATCTCTCCGCGTCCGTCCTTCCGTGCGGTGATTCGGAGACGGACTCTCACGCTGTGGCGATCTGTCCCGGACCGAACCTCGCCTTCTTTTCAAAAACGGCCACGCTTGAAGAGATGGTCGCGCATATCTACGGGCGGTATCAGCTCATTGCCGTCCCCGATCGTCCCCATATGTTCATCAATGAGCTCCGCCTCTACGTCAACTATCTCAAAGCTGAAGTGCAGAGTCGGCTTGACTCCCTGACGAACAAGGAACAAAAGCATTTCGACGAGTTCAGGGCCAACCTGCAGAAAGGCATTGCGTACTACCGGGGTCTTCTCCCCAGGCTTGCGGGGGAAACAGACCGGTGCCGGGAAGCGATGCGTCTTGAAATGCTGGCGTTGGAGCATGAAATCGAAAGCATCTTCGCTCCACTGGCCATGATCTGATCCGCCGCTTCTTCTCCCCCCGCAACAGTTAAGAGGCGACCCAGGCGGCTGCGCCCGCTGGCGCGCAGACCATCCCGCCGTCAGACCAACAATACCGTTCCCTTGATTTGCTCATCATAATCTGCTAAGTTATTCCCTCCCTCAACAGGAGCTTCACCGGAAACCTTGTGCTCTGTCCTGTGGCCCCGGAACAGCCACGACACAGAGAGAGAGACTCCCCACTCACCATTAGGAGAACGAACCATGTCTACCGAACATCTGATCCTGTTTCTCGCCATCGGACTTCTCGCCGGGTGGCTCGCCGGAAAGATCATGAAAGGGAAGGGGTTCGGAATTGTTGGAGACCTGGTGATTGGCGTCATCGGGGCCTTCATCGGAGTCTGGGTCTTCGGCCTGTTCGGCATCTATGCCGAAGGCATC
>Ga0315276_10001193_pt1 | contig 23211 bp, 21 predicted proteins | sample YL17G05_0_MG_FD_204542 | JGI IMG/M metagenome (GOLD analysis project Ga0315276, IMG submission 204542) | Sediment microbial communities from Yellowstone Lake, YNP, Wyoming, USA - YL17G05_0 | ecosystem: Environmental > Aquatic > Freshwater > Lake > Sediment | place: USA: Wyoming | collected... | reverse complement strand
TGCTCGAAACGGGCCGGCGGGTCGAGTTGAGGCTGCGGTCGCGCGATGTGCGGGCCTTGCCCGACGCGATGATCATCGGTGCGATGAAGTCGGGCACCAGTTCACTGCACTACTACCTGACGCAGCACCCGCAGGTCTTTCCGCCGCTGCGCAAGGAAGTGCATTACTTCGACCTGAACTTCGAGCGCGGCGAGTCCTGGTATCGGGCCAACTTCGGCCGCGAGGGGCAGGACGGCGTCAACATCGACAGCAGTCCCTATTACCTGTTCCATCCGCTGGCACCGCAGCGAGCGCATGCGCTGGTGCCGGATGCGAAGCTGATCGTGTTGCTGCGTGATCCGGTGCGGCGCGCGTATTCGCACTACTGGCACGAGCGCAACAAGGGACGCGAGCCACTGGCGTTCGAGGACGCGATCGCTGCGGAGCCCGACAGGATTGACCGCGCGCATGAGCGCCTCGCTCGAGGCGAGATCGAATGCAGCTCAGCCCACCAGTACTTCAGCTACCTCGCGCGCGGCCGCTATGCAGAGCAGCTCGAGCGCTGGCTGCAATTGTATCCGCGCGAGCAGTTGCTCGTCCTGCGCTTCGAAGACCTGGCGCGCGATCCGCTGTCGCTGACGAACGAATCGCTGGCACACATCGGGTTGCCACCGGTGAGCAGCGCGAAGCTCGAACCGCGCAACACGCGGAAGTATCCGCCGCTCGATCCGGCGACGGCTGAGCGGTTGCGGGACCACTTCGTGCCGCACGATGCGGCGCTGGCGAAATTGCTGGGTCGCCCGGTACGCTGGTAGTCGCGGGCCGCAAGCGCTGCTGTCCGGGCAACACGCGATTGCAGCGGCGTCCTACAAGAGTCTGTGCAGCGACTCCAGGTATTTCGCCTCATCCGGCGGCAACCCCGCACGTTGTGCATTCCACAGCGCTTCGCCGAGCCGCTCAATCATGGCGTGCTCCGCGTCGTGCACGTCGCCGAGCCTGGTGGCCAGTGAGCGGTGCACTGCGGCGATGCCGGTCGGTCGGTCCGTTGCCACCTGCTCGCGGATGGCGAGATGCAGCCCCATGTGCAGGAACGGATTCGTCTGGCCTGCCTCGGGCGTGTAATCACGGTCGAGTGCTTCCGGGCCGGACTCGAGCATTTGCACGTACTCCGGATGCAGCGAGACCACGCGGATGATCTGATCCTCGACCGGCTCGACTGGCAGCGACTCGCGGTACTTGCGCCAGGCCTCGACGTACATGCGCCGCAGCGACGAACGGCCCTGGTCGTGGAAGAACGGCATCAGCGACTGCCTCGAGCCGACGGCGGCGTCTTGTCCTTGCAGGCACACAGGTCGACCAAGGGGCAAAGCGGACACGCGGGCTTGCGCGCCTTGCAGACATAGCGGCCGTGCAGCAGCAGCCAGTGATGCGCGTTGAGCAGGTACTCCGCAGGAATGGCCTTGAGCAGGCCGTCCTCGATTGCGCGCGGGGTGTCGCCGCGGGCAAGGCCAAGGCGATTCGCGACGCGGAAAATGTGCGTGTCCACGGGCATCGTGGGCAGACGGAAGGCGCTGTTGAGCACGACGTTCGCCGTCTTGCGTCCGACACCCGGCAGTTCTTCGAGGGCCTGCCGATTCGCAGGGACGCCGCCACCATGGCGCTCGATCAGCAACCTGCAGGTTGCGAGGATGTTCTTCACCTTGCCGGGGTAGAGGCCGATCGTCTTCACGTACGAGGTCAACCCGTCCGCGCCCAGCGCGAGGATCTGGTCCGGCGTGTTGGCGACGGGGAACAGTTTGCGCGTCGCGATGTTCACGCTCTTGTCGGTGGCCTGCGCCGAGAGGATCACGGCGAGCAACAACTCGAACGGCGTGGAATGCTCGAGTTCCGTGACCGGATGCGGATTCAGCGACTGCAACCGCTCGAAGAGTTCGCGGACCTGCGGCGGTTTCACGCTGCGGCCTCGCCCGGCATGCCGCTGGTCACGACAGCGCCGGATGCCGCGGCCGGAGCGGTTGCCTGACGCGCCTGGCGCCAGGCCAGGCCCAGCCCGAGCAGAATGAATGCACCGGGCGGCAGCAGCGCGAGCAGAAACCCGTGCTGCTCGCCGAACAGGTGCAACCCGGACGTCGATTCGCCGCTGCCCAGCAGCACGTGCAAGTCGCCGCCCAGGCTGCCGCGGCCGAGCACTTCGCGCACGCTGCCGAGCGCGACCAGCACGACGAGGAAGCCGCCGCCCATCGCGAAGCCATCGAGCAGCGCGTTCCCGACGGGCTGCCGCGAGGCGAAGGCTTCGGCGCGTGCCAGCACCAGGCAGTTGGTGACGATCAGCGGCAGGAAGATGCCGAGGGCGGCGTGCAGCCCGGGCAGCCAGGCCGAGAGCGCAAGTTCGACCGCCGTGACCAGCGCAGCGATCAGCAGTACGAACACCGCGATGCGGATTTCGGCGGGCAACGACCGGCCCACCAGCGAGACCAGGCCGTTGCTCGCGATGAGCACCGCCATGGTTGCCAGCCCGAGCCCGAGGCCGCTGCCGAGCGACGTGCTGACCGCCAGCAGCGGGCACAGCCCGAGCAATTGCACGAGACCCGGATTCTGGTCGCGGAAACCGGCGCGGAGGATGGCGGCAGGCGTCATGGCCGAATTGTAGCCGGGGCGGCCGGCAACTCGTCGCCCAGTAGCTCGTCGCCCAGCAACTCGTCGCGATGACGCGCGAAGAACTCCAGTGTGCGGCCGATGGTCCCGACCACCGCGCGCGAGGTGATCGTGGCACCCGTGTACTGGTCGAAATCGCCGCCGTCCTTGCGGACCTGCCAACGCGCCGCTGTGGGGTTGCCGAGGGACTTGCCGGCGAATCGCTGCATCCAATCCGACTTGCGTGTGTCGATGAAATCGCCGAGCCCGGGAGTCTCCCGGTGACTCGCGGTGCCTACACCAATAACCGTGCCGTCGGGCGCGACTGCGAGCAGCAGGCGAATGGCCCCCGCATAGCCATCGGGCGCCACGGGTTCGAGCAGGACGGCGACGGGCCGGCCGTGGAAACGGGCACGGTACGCAATGATGGCTGCCGTCGTGCCCAGCAACTCCGGATCGCGCAAGGACAGAGTGTCGGCGAGCAGGTCGTTGTCGTACCGGAGTTCTCCCAGCACCTGGTCGAAGCGGGCCAGTTCGCGCGCACGTTCGCTCGCAGCGATCCGGTCGCGCGTGACCTCGTGCACGACGGCCACGAGGCCGAAGGCCGCGATGGCCGCGGTCGCGAGCACGATGGCAGCGCGGATGCTGCGCCGCGCCGGACGCTCAGGGTTGGCGGCCATAAATTCTCGGCACGGTATAACGGTCAATGAAGGGGACGGCGAGGTTCATCAGCAGTACGGCGAAGGCGAAGCCATCCGGGTATCCGCCCCAGGTGCGGATGATCCACGCGATCAGTCCGATGCCGGCTCCGTACCAGAGCCGTCCGCGATCGCTCGTTGCGGCGGAAACGGGGTCCGTTGCGACGAAAAATGCGGTCAGCATCGTCGCGCCGGAGAAGGCCTGCATCGTCGGTCCCAGGGCGATGCCGGAATCCAGGCCGTGCGCGATGAACGAGGGTACGAGCAGGCCGCCGAGCACGGCCAGCGGGATGTGCCAGCGCACGATCCGGCGCGTCATCAGGTAAAGACCTCCCGCGAGCGCGGCGAGATTGATCCAGGCAAAGCCACGCGGGCCGAACGTCCCGGCAATGTCCCCGCGCCCCAGCAGTTCTGGCAGCGTGTAGCGCAGGCCGAGCCCGTTGCGTATCGAGTCGAGTGCCGTCGCGCCCGTGTACCCGTCCCAGCGTACTGTCAGGTCCGCGCCGTAAAAACTCGCGATCGACATCCGCGCGAGTTCAGACCACGTGTGGGTGCCGTCGACATCCAGGGGCACGGGCCAGCGCGTCATCTCGGCGGGAAACGAGACGAGCAGGATCGCGTACCCCACCATCGCAGGATTGAATGGGTTCTGGCCGAGCCCGCCGAAGACGTGCTTGCCGAGCAGCACCGCCAGCGCCGTGCCGAGCGCACCGAGCCACCAGGGCAGCAGCGGCGGGATCGAGAACGCCAGCAGAAACGCGGTGACCAGCACGCTGCCGTCCTTGAGTGCAGGCGCTGCGTCACGACCGCGCCACCGCAGCGCCGCGGCTTCCGCGAGCAACGCCGTGACGCACGCGACGGACAGTTGCAGCAGCAGCCCCGGACCGAACAGCGCGACGTGCGCAATGCCTGCGGGCAACAATGCGAACAGCACCTGGAACATGACGTGCGGCACCGTGTAACCGGCGATGACGTGCGGCGCGGGTGAGGTATCGAAGCGCATTTCAGTTCGTACCGCCGGCAGAATCGTCGCCGGGCTGTCGTGCGCGATTGCGGACGCTCTCGAATGCCTGCTGTTCGGCCGTCGCGGCTTCCTGCAGCCTGCGCGTGCGCAGTTCGTGCCGCTCCCGTGCATCCGCGGCCTTCTGCGCCGTCGCTTCGGCCGCGTTCAGGCGGCGCCTCGCGTCACGAAAGCGATCGGTGAGCGGAATCTGGCTCGGGCAGACGTAGTCGCAGAGGCCGCAGTCGATGCAGTCGCGCAAGCCGAGATGGCGCAACGCGTCGTGCGCGTCGGCGAGCGCGGCGCGGTGCAGTTGCTGCGGCAGCAGTCCGGCGGGGCACACGCTGGAGCAGTCGCCGCAGCGGATGCACGGCGATTCGACGGCGCCGAGTCGTGAACCGATGTCGTCCTGCGTCGCGACGAGCACGCAGTTCATCGCCTTGGTGAGCCCGACCTCATCCGACGGCAATGCGCGCCCCGTCATGCTACCGCCGGCGATCAGGCGCAATGGCACACTGCGATACCCGCCGGCCGCCGCGATGAGCGCAGACAGTGGTGTGCCGATCGGCGCCCGCACGTTGCAGGGCTGCACGACGCCGCCGCCCGTGACGGTCACGACGCGTGTGAGGATCGGTTCCCCAAGCGTCGCCCAACGCGCAACGGCCGCGGCAGTTGCGACGTTCTGGCAGATCACGCCTGCCTCGGCGGGCAGGTTGCCCGAGGGTATTTCGATCCCGGTGATTGTCGTGATCAACTGACGCTCGGCGCCCTGCGGATACATCGCGGGGACCACCGCGAGCGTCAAATCATCATCGCGTTGGGCATCTGCACGCCGGCGCCCGATGGCGCCCTTCACGGCTGCAATTGCTTCGGGCTTGTCGTCCTCGATAGCGATCACGCACCGCCCGGCACCGGATGCGCGATGCAGCAGGAATGCGCCGAGCACGACGTCGTCCGCAGCGCATCGCATCAGCGCGTCGTCACTGCAGATCCACGGCTCGCACTCCGCGCCATTCAACAGGAGCGTCTGCGTGCCGCCGGCCCGTGCCGAGACGAGTTTGGTTGCGGTTGGAAAACCGGCGCCCCCGAGTCCCGCGATACCGGCGTCGCGCAGGCATTGGATGAGCTCCTCGGGGCTGAGCGAGTAGGCGCTTTGCACCGGCCGCACGCGATCATCGACGCGCCCCGAGCCGTCGCTCTCGATCACGATGCAGACACCGCGGCCGCCCTCGACGGCGGCTTCGTGCATCCCGATTGCAACGACGGTGCCCGCAAGCGGCGCATGCAGTGCGCTGGCGTAGAGATGGTTGGCGCGCGCGACCAGCGTGCCCACCGCTACCGTATCGCCCACCGTGACGACGGGTTCTGCGTCGTACCCGGAGCCTTGGTCGAGCGCGAGGGTGACTCGCGGGGGTTGCGACAGTTCGATGATCGGCGCGCCACACGCCTGCTGCTTGTGCGCGTCGAGTGCGAGGCCCGCCGGAAAAGTGGATCGCACGGCCATCACGCTGCACGAGGCTGGCGATAGCGCAGCGATACAGCCGGGACGGGGCGCAGTTCGATGCAGTCCACGGGGCAAGGAGGCAGGCAGAGCTCGCAGCCGGTGCACTGCGCTGTGATCACCGTGTGCATCTGCCTGGGTGCGCCGACGATGGCGTCGACCGGGCAGGCTGGCAGGCAGCGCGCGCAACCGATGCACTTATCTTCGTCGATCCATGCAACCTGTGGCGGCTTCGGCACGCCGAATGCGGGATCGAGCGGACGCTGCGAACGATCGAGCAACGCGGCCAGTGCGCGTACCGTGGCGGCCCCGCCCGGAGGACAGCGGTCGATCTCCGCTGCGCCGCTTGCGATGGCGGCCGCGTACGGCCGGCAGCCCGGGTATCGGCATTGGCCGCACTGCGTCTGTGGCAGCAACGCGTCGATGCGCTCCACGAGCGAGTCGGCGTCGGGTTCGATGCGCGATGCCGCCCAGCCGAGGGCGACGCCGAGCGTGACGGCGAGGGCCGCCGCTACCAGCACCGCCGTGACGATCGCATCGGAACTCACCGCGCGCCCAACCCGGCGAAACCCATGAAGGCGAGGGCCATCAGGCCCGCCGTCACCAGCGCCACGGGCGCACCGCGGAAGGCTGCCGGCACGTCGGCCGTGTCCAGTCGTTCGCGCAGTGTCGTGAACAGCAACAGGGCGAGTCCGAAGCCTGCGCCGGCACTCGCACCGAAGACCAGTGACTCGAGCAAGCCGTGCTGGCGATCGACGTTCAGCAGTGCCACGCCGAGCACGGCGCAGTTGGTCGTGATCAGCGGCAGGAAAATGCCGAGCAACTGGTGCAGGACGGGGCTCGTCGCGCGCACCATGATCTCGGTGAATTGTACGACCCCTGCGATCAGCAGGATGAAAACCAGCGTGCGCAGGTACTCGAGACCCAGCGGCACCAGCACCCATTGCCACAGCGAGAAGCTCAGGCCCGAGGCGATCGTGAGCACGAACAGCGTCGCGAGGGCCATGCCGGCGGCGGCCTCGAAGCGACGGCTCACACCGATGAACGGGCAGAGCCCGAGGAAGTTCGACAGGACGAAGTTGTTGACCAGGCTCGCGCCGAGCGCGAGCAGCAGCAGCTCGGTCATGGGTTCCTCGTCGCGGGCGTCACTTCACCTTCATGCCGGGCGTCGCGCCGGCATCGGGGGAGAGCACGAAAATCTCCTGCCCGCCGGGCCCGGCCGCGAGCACCATGCCCTCGGACATTCCAAAGCGCATCTTGCGCGGCGCTAGATTGGCGACCACGACCGTCAGGCGGCCGACGAGCTGCGATGGTTCGTACGCCGAGCGAATGCCCGCGAAGATCTGCCGCTTGCCAAGTTCGCCAAGGTCTACCCCGAGCCGGAGCAGCTTGTCGGCGCCTTCGACGAGTTCGGCTGATTCGATGCGTGCGATGCGCAGGTCGACCTTCATGAAGTCGTCGATCGACAGTTCCGCAGGCGGAGCGGCGGGTTCCGCGGGCTTCGCCGCAGTCTTCGCGGCGCCCTTTGCCGGCTTGTCCGTGGCGGCCGGCGTCGCCGCAACAGGAGCCGTCGTGACCGCCGATTCCAGCACACCCGAGGGCTTCAGGGTCTCCGACGAAGCGGCGAGCAGCGCCTTGACTGCGGCCGGGTCGACGCGCGTGGCGAGCGGTTCGTAGGCGTTGATCACCGTGCCGAGGAGCGGCGTCGCGGCACCCGCCCAGGTCTGTGACGGCAGCCCGAGGAATTTCTCCGCTCCCGCCGCGAGCTTCGGCATGACGGGCTTCAGGTACACCGCGAGCACACGGAACAGGTTGATGCCCTGCGTGCAGACGGCCTGCACTTCGGCGGCGCGCGCCGGGTCCTTGGCCATGAGCCACGGCTTCTGCTGGTCGATGTAAAGATTGGCGCGGTCGGTGAGCGCCATGATCTCCCGCATCGCGCCGGCGAGATCGCGGCCTTCGTACAGCGCGGCGACGCGCTCGCCGGCCGCGGCGAATTCTTCCTGCAGGGACGCATCCGCAAGCGCGGGGGCCAGCTTGCCCGCCGAGCCCCGCGTGATGAATCCGGCGCAGCGGCTTGCGATGTTGACGAGCTTGCCGACGATGTCGGAATTGACCTTGGCGACGAAGTCGTCGAGGTTGAGGTCGAGGTCCTCGACGCCGTCACCGAGGCGCGACGCGTAGTAGTAGCGCAGGTATTCCGCCGGCAGGTGATCGAGCCAGGCGCGCGCGGAGATCAGCGTGCCACGCGACTTGGACATCTTGAGTCCGTTCACGGTCAGGAAGCCGTGCGCGAACACCGAAGTCGGCGGTCGGTAGCCCGCTCCGGCGAGCACGGCCGGCCAGAACAGCGTATGGAAATACACGATGTCCTTGCCGATGAAGTGATACACCTCGGCGTCGCTGTCCGGCTTCCAGTACTGGTTGAAATCCCGCCCGGTGCGGCGGCAGTACTGCAACAGGCTCGAGAGGTAACCGATCGGCGCGTCGAGCCAGACGTAGAAGTACTTGCCGGTCTCGCCCGGAATCTCGAAGCCGAAATACGGCTCGTCGCGCGAGATGTCCCAGTCGCGCAGGCCCGCGCCGAACCATTCGCCGAGCTTGGCCGTGACGGCGGACTGCAGGCGATCGCCGCCAGTCCAGGCGCGCAGCATCGGCTCGAAGTCGCCGAGCTTGAAGAACAGGTGCTCCGATTCCTTCTGTACGGGTGCCGTGCCACTCACGACTGAGACTGCGTTGAGCAGGTCGGCCGGCGCGTAGGTGGCGCCGCAGACTTCGCAGCTGTCGCCATACTGGTCGAGCGCGCCGCACTTCGGGCACGTGCCGCGCACGTAGCGATCCGGCAGGAACATTCTTGCCTGCTCGTCGTACGCCTGCACGATCGTCTCGCGCCGAATGTGGCCGCCCGCGACGAGCCGACGATAGATCTCGTAAGTGACTTCGCGGTTCTCGTCGGAGTGCGTGGTGTGAAAGTTGTCGTACGAGATGTCGAACTCGCCGAAGTCGCGGCGCTGTTCGGCGCCGACGCGCTCGATCAGCTGCTCGGGCGTGATGCCTTCCTGCCGCGCCTTGAGCATGATCGGCGTCCCGTGCGCGTCGCTCGCCCAGATGAACAGGCAGTCGTGGCCGCGCATGCGCTGGAACCGCACCCAGATGTCGGTCTGGACGTATTCGACGAGGTGCCCGAGGTGCGGCGCGCCGTTGGCGTACGGCAGCGCGCTGGTGACGAGCAATGTGCGCTTGGGCTGGGCGGTCATGGGGCGGCGGGGTCCGGGGCGAGTGACCGTCAATTATGCCAGTCGCGCCACGGAACGGCTTGGCTGGCCGCACAACCCTTGGACAGGCAGACACCTGCGGGGTTGCGCCATGCGGCGAATTCGGTGCGTCTCCCGCGCCTTGGAAAGGCAGACACGCGGCGCGGGAGACGCACCGAATCCACCGCCTGTGCGACCGCGCCTGAGCTCGCACTCGCCCCGGGCGAGCGCTCGCACGGCGCAAGTCGCCGCAGCAATCTCTCCGCCAGCACCGCACCGTCGGCGCATCGTGCCGGGTTTCGGGTACGTCCTCCGCGCCGCGTATCTGCCTTTCCAAGGCGCGGAGGACGTACCCGAGACTCGGCATGATGCGCTGGCTGCGGCTTCCTGCCGCAGCGCAGTCGCTAGCGCGATGCCTGGGCCCCGTTCAACCCATGTCCTTGAACTGCTCGAACTGCGGCTTGTTCATGGCCTTTTCGTAAGCCGAGCGGCCGGTGATCACGCCCTTCTCGAACAGTTCCTTGATCGCCGAGTCCATGATCCGCATGCCGTGGGCGCCGCCGCTCTGCATCGCGTTCTCGAGCTGGTCGAGCTTTCCCTGGCGGATCAGGTTGGAGACGGCCGGCGTGTTGATCAGGATCTCGAGCGCCGCAACCCGTCCGCGCTTGTCCGTGCGCTGGATCAGCTGCTGGGAGATCACTCCGCGCAGCGAGGTCGACAGCATGGTCCGCACGTGGCCCTGCTTGTCGGACGGGAAGGCGTTGACGATGCGGTCCACGGTGGGCGCGGCGCCGTTGGTATGCAGGGTGCCCATCACGAGGATGCCCATCTCGGCCGCCGTGACCGCGATGCTCATCGTCTCGAGATCGCGCAATTCGCCGACCAGCACGATGTCCGGGTCTTCGCGCAGGGCCGAATGCAGTGCCTCGGCAAACCCCGGGCTGTGCAGGCCGACCTCGCGCTGGCTGACCAGGCAGTTCTTGCGCGGATGCACGAACTCGATCGGGTCCTCGATCGTGAGGATGTGGCCTTTCTCGCGTGCGTTGATGTCGTCGATCATCGCGGCAAGCGTCGTCGACTTGCCCGAGCCGGTCTTGCCCGTCACGAGGATCAGGCCGTTGTTGACACGGCACAGGCTGCGTACGGCCTGGGGCAAGTTGAGCTGCTCGAGCGTCAGCGCCTTCGAAGGGATCGCTCGCAGCACGGCACCGAGCCCGCCGATGTGCCGGAACACGTTCACGCGAAAGCGCGAAACGCCCGGGATGGAATAGGCGAAATCGGCGCCGTCCTTTTCCTCGAGCTGCTGCTGCGCGCGGCGGGTGATGAAGTCCATGATCGTGTCGTGCACGAACTGCTTGTCGAGTGGCGCATCGCGCAGCGACCGCAGTTCGCCATTGTGGCGGATGCGCGGCGGATCGCCGGCGACGAAATGCAGGTCGGAGCCACCCTGCTTGAGCACGTCGTGCAGGAATTCATCGATGCGCCGCGGCGTGTGCTGCGGCGTTTCGGGATTGGTGACCTGCGTCGTCGTGTCGGTGGACATCAGAGTCCCTGCGTCACGTCGGCCTTGAGGATCGCCGTGCCTTCGGGGACGTAGCGGGCGAACGGTTTCTTGTCCACGGCGTAGCCGAAGGCGTCCTCCGGGTCGATCTCGCGCGCCTGGATGGCGGCGAGCAGCGCCTGGTCGAGTGTCTGCATGCCGACTTCGCGACCCGTCTGCAACTGCGACGGGATCATGTGCGACTGCTCGGACGTGATGAGCTTGCCGATCGCGCGGTTCATGACCATCACCTCGCAGATGGCCTTGCGACCGCGCAGGTCGGGCGTGCGCACCAGGAACTGGGTGACGACGCCGAGCAGGCTCTGCGACAGGAAGCTCTTGGTCTGCTCGCGCTCCTCGGGCGGCAGCGCGTCGACGATGCGGTCGATCGTCTTCACCGCGCTGGATGTGTGCAGCGTGCCGAGCACGAGGTGTCCGGTTTCCGCCGCGGTCATCGCCCAGCGCACCGTCTCGGCGTCGCGCAGTTCGCCGACCAGGATCACGTCGGGATCCTCGCGCATGGCGGCTCGCACGCCCTCGGCGAAGGAGGGCAGGTGCGTGTGCAGTTCGCGCTGGATCACCTGCGATTGCTTGCTGCGGTGGACGAATTCGATTGGGTCTTCGAGGCTGATGATGTTCAGCCGGCGCGTCTGGTTCAGGTGGTCGATCATCGCCGCGAGCGTCGTCGACTTGCCGGTGCCCGTGGACCCCGTGACCAGCACCATGCCCTGATGGAAATCACAGAACTTCTTGACGACCGGCGGGAGATTCAGCGAATCGAGCGACGGCACGTCGTTCGGGATGGCGCGGAACACCGCGCCGACGCCCGTCTCCTTGCGGAAGACGTTGACGCGGAAACGCGCGTTGTCCTCGGAGACGTAAGAGAAGTCGATGTCGTGGCCCTTCCTGAATTGCTCCTGGTGCGCGGGCGTCAGAATCTCCGTGACGTAACCTTCGAGCTCGCCCTCGGCCAGGTTGCGGAACTTGATCGGCAGCAGGTCGCCGTTCATGCGCAGCATCGGCGGCACGCCGACCGCGAGGTGGACGTCCGAGCAGCCTTGCGAGGCGCCGAGTTTCAGGAATGCGTCGATGCGCGCCAAGGCGACCTCAGAGGTAACGTTCGAGCGCGGAGCGCAGCTCGTCCATGGTCTGGAAGCGTCGCGCCTTGTCCACGGTCATCGCCTTCATGACGATCTCGGACAGGCCCGGCGGAATGTCGGGATTCACTTCGATCGGTGCCTTCGCCTTGCCCTGGACGTGCTGGTACATGACCGCCATGTGGTCGCCGCGGTGGTAGGGCGGCTCGCCCGTGAGCATCTCATACAGAATCACGCCGAGCGAGTAGACGTCGGCGCGCTCGTCGACTTTCTTGCCCAGGATCTGCTCGGGCGCCATGTATTTCGGCGAACCTATCACATAACCGGTCTTGGTGAGCTGGGTGTCGCCCTGATGCTGTGCAGCAGCCACGCCGAAGTCCACGATTTTGAGCAGGCCCGTATCGTCGATCAGGACGTTGGCCGGCTTCAGGTCGCGGTGAATGATGCCCGACTGGTGGGCGACGGCCATGCCGGTGGCGACGTCCATCGCGAAGCGGACGGCCTTGTCGATCGGGAGCGGCTTGTCGTTGATCTCGTGGCCAAGCGTATGCGACGGAAAGTACTCCATCGAGATCGCATAGTTGCCGCGGATGAACAGGAAATCGTAGATGCGGATGACGTTGCGGTGCGTGATCTTGCGCGAGTAGCGCAGCTCGTGCACGAACCGCTTCATCATCTCCTCGTCCTGCGAGAAGTTCGGGTTCAGGAACTTCAGCACCAGCCGTTCGTCGACGACCGTGTCCTCCATCAGCAGCACGGTGCCGAAGGCCCCCTTGCCGATCTTCTGCAGGTACTTGTAGCGACCTTCGAGCACGTCGCCCGGCGTGAGGGCGGAGATGTCGAGACGCTGCGACGGCGCCGCCTCGCGCGCGAGACCGTCGAAATCGATCTTTTCGGCGAGCAATGTCCGCGAGGGCTCGGCCATGCGGGCCGCTCCCCGCTGCGCGTCGCGCACGCCCGTCGAGAAACGCGCGTCCATGTCCTCGACGGCGCGCAGCGCCGCGTGGCTGACCGTCGGGTCGGCCGATTCGCCGCTGAACGATTCCAGCCGGGAGCGCACGGCGTCGGCGGACTTGTCGTCCACCAGTCGTGCAAGGGCGGTGATGATTTCGAGCCGCGCTTCCTTCGACGCGTTCTGCAGCAACGGCATCAGTTGCGGGATCACGGACGGATCGCCGAGCTTGCCGATCGCGCGCGTCACCGTCGGCAGTGAACGCGTGTTGCTCGCACGCAGGAGGCCGAGCAGGGTGGGCAGGGCGCGCGGACTGCCGATCTCGGCAAGCGCGTCGACCGCACGCTCACGGACCCACCAGTCGTTGTCGCGCGTGGCTTCGATGAGGTAGCCGATGGCGCGCTCATCCTTGGTCTGGTTCAGGATCTCAATGGCCGCGCGGCGGATGTCCTCGTCCTGGTCGCGGATCAGTTCGAGCGCCGCCTCGATTACGCGCGGGCCGCCGATCTTCGCGAGCGCGTCGGCGGCGCGGCTGCGCACCCACCAGTCGTCGTCCTTGATCGTCTGCAGCAGGGCCTTCACGTGCGCCGGCGTGCCGATTTCGTTCAGCACCTCGACTGCAGCGCGGCGGACATTTTCATCCTCGTCGCGCAGCACGGCGATCAGGTGCCGCATGGTGTCCGGGTCGTTGGCGCGCACGATCGCATCGATCGCCTTCTGTTGCGTCTCGACGTCGGGGTCGCGCAGGACTTCGCAGAGCAGGCCGACGTCGACGTTGCCCTCGAAGCCGGCCAGCGCGTTCAGCACCGCCTGCCGCACGAACTTGTTGGTGTCCTTCAGCTGCCGCTGCAGCGCCACGCTGACGTCGCGCCGGTTGAAGCGCGCCAGAATGTTGATGATGTGCGTGCGCGCGATCGGGTCCTTGCCCTCGAGGCGACTCAGCAGTTCCGGGACGATGCTCGCGTCGGCGATGTCGGAGACGATGCGGAACATGGCCGCTTTCTCGGCCGCGTCCTGGTTGTAAGCGCGCTGCAGCACGTCGCGCGCGTTGAGACGCGCCTTCTGTGCGGTGAGGATGCCGACCACCGTGCCCTTCGGCATCGCCGGCTGGTCGAGCAGGCCGAACAGCAGGTTGGCCGCGTAATTGCGCGAATTGGACAGCGCGGTCGCGACCGCGGAGACGGTGCGCTGGTTGCCTTCCGTGAGTCCGCCGGCCATGACCGCGAACGACTTGTTGTCCAGCAGGGCCGTCAGCACCGCGACGAAGCCGGCGGTTTCCCGCTTGTCGGCGCTCGCCAGTGCGTCGAGGACGCGGGGAATCGCGGACGGTCCGAGGCGCACGAGCTTCTCCAGCGACGTCTTGTGGCTGTCGCTGTCGTCGGCCGCCTTGATCTCGGCGATCAGGCGATCAGCGCGCAGGTTCGTTAAAAAGCTCATGGGCGACGTTAGTGGATCATCTGGTCGTCACGGGCGGGGAAGGTCATTCGTTCGGTGAATACGGTTGAACGTCGCGCCGTCGCCGCCGGTGGGGCGAAAAGTTGGCGCATTATGCCACGCGAATCCGGCGCCCCGCGGGCTGCCGACCCGGCGCTGAATGCTGCCTGATTCCGCTACAATCCTTGCTCGCCGGCGCATGCCGCTCCCACTAGTCTTGACGGATTCCCGAATGCAGGATGATCGCCTCGCCCAGGCCCGCCTATTGGTTGCGAATTATGTCGAACCCTATCTGGGGATGCCTCTAGGGGCGGCCAAAGCTGTGAAGTCCGTCCGGTTGGAGGCCGGCCGACCCCTGGTGGAGGTCGAACTGGGCTTCCCACCAGGGGGGTATGCCCGGACGCTGGCCGCCGAACTCCAGGCGCTCCTGCGCCAGGCTCCCGGGCTCGGGGACGCCACGGTGACCGTCGGCTGGCAGGTCGCGACCCACGTCGCCCAGGGCCAGTTGCAGCCGCTGCCCGGCATCCACAACGTGATTGCAGTGGCTTCGGGCAAGGGCGGCGTCGGCAAGTCCACGACTGCGGTCAACCTGGCCCTGGCTTTGGCGATCGATGGAGCCCGCGTCGGGCTGCTCGATGCCGATATCTACGGGCCCAGCCAGCCCCGCATGATGGGCCTGCAGGGCGAGCGGCCGGTCAGCCACGACGGCAAGCGCATCCAGCCGCTCGAGGCGCACGGCATCAAGGTCATGTCGATCGGCTTCCTGATCGAGGAAGAGCAGCCCATGGTCTGGCGCGGCCCGATGGTGACGCAGGCCTTGCAGCAGTTGCTCAACGACACCGACTGGGGCGAACTCGATTACCTCATCATCGACATGCCCCCGGGCACCGGGGACATCCAGCTGACGATTTCTCAGCGCGTTCCGGTGAGCGGCGCGGTGGTGGTGACCACGCCGCAGGACATCGCGTTGCTCGACGCCCGCAAGGGCCTGCGGATGTTCCAGAAGGTCAACGTGCCGGTGCTCGGCATCGTCGAGAACATGAGCACGCACGTGTGCTCCAGCTGCGGTCACGAAGAGCCGATCTTCGGCAGCGGCGGCGGCGGGCGCATGGCCGAGCAGTACGGCGTCAGCCTGCTCGGCCAGTTGCCGCTCGACATCCGCATCCGCGAAGAGACCGACGGTGGCCGTCCCACGGTGGTCGCCGATCCGGGCGGACGCATCGGCACCGCTTACCTGGACACCGCCCGCCGCACGGCGGCCAGGCTTTCCGTCGCCGCGCTTGGCGCGGCGGGTTTTCCCACGATCACCGTCGAGGACACCTGACCGTGAGCATCAAGCCGTGAGTATCAAATCCGACCGCTGGATCCGCCGCATGGCCGCAAGCCACGGCATGATCGAGCCCTTCGAGCCTGGCCAGGTCCGTGTCGTGGACGGCCAGCGCATCGTTTCGTACGGCACCTCGAGCTACGGCTACGACGTGCGTTGCGCGGCCGAGTTCAAGATCTTCACCAACATCAACTCGACGATCGTGGACCCGAAAGACTTCGACCACGGCTCGTTCGTCGATTTCGACGGCCCGGTTTGCATCATTCCGCCGAACTCGTTCGCGCTGGCGCGCACGGTCGAGTATTTCCGCATCCCGCGCAGCGTGCTGACGGTGTGCCTCGGCAAGTCGACATACGCGCGCTGCGGGATCATCGTCAACGTGACGCCGCTCGAACCCGAATGGGAAGGGCACGTGACGCTCGAGTTCTCGAACACGACGACGCTGCCCGCGAAGATTTACGCCAACGAGGGCGTGGCGCAGATGCTGTTTTTCGAGTCGGATGAAGTCTGCGAGACCTCGTACAAGGATCGCGGCGGGAAGTACCAGGGGCAGAAGGGCGTCACGCTGCCCAAGGCGTGAAAGGGGATAGGGGTTAGGGGATAGGGGTTAGGGGTTAGGGGTTAGGGGTTAGTCGGAATGCTCAGCTCCGCCTCTGAAATGCAGATGCTTCAGCAGGGGCTTTCGGTGTGCAGCCGCACCCAATGTAACGGCTGCACCTCCGACTAACCCCTAACCCCTGTTCAGCTTCACCAGTTTCATCTGCACTTCAGGGTTGCCCTTCCGGTACTGGATCGCCTGTACCGGCACAAAGCCCAGCGATGCCGCGTGCCAGGTCTTCGTGACGCGGTTCGAGCCGGTGCGCTGGCTCGCCCAGACCTCGGCTTCGACCTGCCCGTAAGGCGTCATGACCTGTTGGGTGCCCTCCGGCCAGTAGCGGTATTCGTGCAGCTTGCCGCCGGTGATGATCTTGAAGCTCTGCGGCTTCCGGCCTGCCAGCAGTTCGAGAATCATTGCGGCCTGCACGGACGACGTATCGTGCGTCCCAGGCGTGATCGCCAGCGCCACCGGCTTGCCTTCGACGCTGCCAGTCACCGTCAGCTCATTCCAGTCGTAGGCCAGCCTGACGTCCTTGGCGGCGTTGGCCGATCCGTCGTCGAAGTTGAATGACAGCGGGCGAATCCCGGCCTCGTTTACCTGGATCACGCTCAGTTCGTGCGCCTGCGAACTGATCGCGATCCGCGCGAGCAAGGTCGGGAACACGCGCGTTTCGTACTGCCATTGACCGGCCACGGCACCGCGCTTGAAGTTCGATTCGATCTCGCCGCCGTTCAGGCCGCGGTAGCTGACCTGGTAGCGGGCGGTGTAAGGCTGGAGGACTGCGGGGCGGGCGGCCGGATCGCCCAGGGCGATGCCTGGCGCGGCGCACAGCCACGCTGCGGCGACCGCAGCAGCCCGGGCGCACCAATTCGATACCTGCCCCATCACGCACCCTCTTTCATGTCGTTGCCGCGCACCAACGGCGCGTCCAGCCGCCTGCCATCCAGCCATGCCGCTCCGTCACGGAAGGCGAGGCGACCGGCCGCAAACCAGCCGACGCAGCGCGGGTAGATCACGTGCTCTTCGCGCAGGACGCGCGCGGCGAGCGAGTCTGCGTCGTCGCCCGGCAATACCGGGACCCTGGCTTGTAAGACCACCGGGCCGCCGTCGAGTTCGGGCGTGACGAAATGGACGCTGGCCCCGTGCTCCGAGTCGCCAGCCTCGAGCGCCCGGCGGTGCGTATGCAACCCGGGGTAGCGGGGCAGCAGCGAAGGGTGGACGTTGAGCATGCGGCCCGAGAAACGCAGCACGAACTCGTCGCTCAGGATGCGCATGAAGCCGGCGAGCACCACCAGTTGCGGCGCATGCGACTCCACGATGTCGCCGAGGGCGCGGCCGTAAGTGTCGCGATCGGCGAAGTCGCGCGGCGACAGCACGGACGTGGCGATGCCCCGTTCACGGGCCCATTCGAGCGCGCCGGCGTCCGCACGGTCGCTGACGACGGCCTCGATGGACACGGGAAGTTCGCCCGCATCGGCGCGTGCAGCGATGGCCTTGAGATTGCTGCCGCGCCCCGACACCAGCACGACGACGCGCAGCAGCGGGGTTGGGACCGTCATTCGACGATGACGACCTCGCGGCTGCCGGAACGGACCTCGCCGATCACGGCTGCCGTTTCGCCGCAGGCGCGCAGGATGCCGAGCGCGCGATCGGCTTCGCCGGCGGGCACGCAGATCGTCATGCCCAGTCCGCAATTGAAGGTGCGATACATCTCGTCCCGCGCGACATTGCCGACGCGCTGCAGCCAGTCGAAGACGACGGGTCGCGGCCACAGCCTGGCATCGATCACGGCCTCGAGCCCGGGCGGCATTACGCGCGGAATGTTGCCGGTCGGACCGCCGCCGGTGATGTGCGCGATGTTGTGCACCGGCACCGACTGCTGCAGCAGTTGCAGCACCGACTTCACGTAGATGCGCGTGGGTTCGAGCAGCAGGTCGTACAGCGGCTTGCCGTCGAGTTGCGTCGCCGGGCCGGCGCCGCTCAGCGCGAGCAACCGGCGAATCAACGAATAGCCGTTCGAGTGCGCGCCCGTGGAGGCGAGGCCGATGATCGCGTCGCCAGCGCGCGTCCGGGTGCCGTCGATGATCTGGTCCTTTTCGACGAGACCGACGCAGAATCCAGCGAGATCGTAGTCTTCGCCTTCGTACATGCCCGGCATTTCGGCGGTTTCACCACCCACCAGTGCGCACCCCGCCTGCAGGCAGCCTTCGACGATGCCCTTGATCACGCGCTCGGCCGTGTCCACGTCGAGCTTGCCGGTCGCGTAGTAGTCGAGGAAGAACAGAGGTTCGGCGCCCTGCACGACGACGTCGTTGACGCACATCGCGACCAGGTCGATGCCGATCGTGTCGTGGCGGCCAGTTTCGATCGCCAACCTGAGCTTGGTGCCCACGCCGTCCGTGCCCGAGACCATGACGGGCCGCTTGTAGCGGTCCATCGGCACTTCGACCAGCGCGCCGAACCCGCCGATACCGCCCAGCACCTCGCGGCGCAGCGAACGTTTTACGGCCGGCTTGATCCGGTCCACGAGCGCGTCGCCCGCTTCGATGTCGACGCCGGCGTCGCGATAGGTGGTGGTGCTGGTCGGGCTCTCGGCCATTTTTCTCACGCTCCCGGGGGTGGCGCCCCGGGGTCTGGCTCGAGGCTGTGGTATTTTACACACCGGCCGACGGCGCCGAGTTCCTCCATCACATGATTGCCCACTGCACCAACGTCGTCACCGAGGGAACGGCGCGCAAGTTCGCGCGCGGGCTGCTCTTCCTGTTGTTGATGGTGTCGCCCCTTGCCTGGGGCGATGTGGCGCTTTACCAGGCCGTGGTGCCGCTGAAGAGCACGGCCGAGGCCGATCGGGCTGCCGCTTTCGGTGAGGCTCTAAGGATCGCGGCGGTGCGTGCTTCGGGTCGACGGGACGCCGGAGATGCCGCGGCCATTGCCGCCGCCGCGGCGGACCCCACCGGCTACGTCCAGCAGTATTCGACCACGGCCGAGCGGATGCTCAAGGTCGGCTTCGATGCCCGTGCCATGGAGCAACTGCTGCAGCAGGCCGGCTTGCCGTTGTGGCCGTCGGAGCGGCCCACGACCACCGTGCTTCTGTTCGTCCCGGCGATTGCGGGCGGCACCCGGGCAGTGACTGCGGCCGAGCGGCCGCCGGAGCGCCTGGAGATCGAAAGGGCAGCCCAGGTGCGGGGCGTGCCGGTGACCTGGCCCGCCGAGACCGTCGACGCAGGCACGGCGCGGGCCCGTGCGACCAGCGCGGGCGTTACCGGGGCCGTGCTGCTGGGAACGGCGGGGGCGGGCGGATATGACTGGACCTTCGGCCACGCCGGGCAGTCCGCGCGCGGTCAGGGCGGCCCCGCGGCGGGCCTGGGACTCGCGGCCGACACGCTGGCCGCGCGTTACGCGCCGGGCTCCACTCGCGGGCTCAGCACGGTACCTGTCCGTATCGGCGGCCTGGAGGGCGTGCGCTCCTATGCCGCCCTCACCACGTATCTCGACGGCCTGAGCCTCGTGCGGAGCGTGTCGTTACGCGAACTGGCCGGCAGCACGGCGTTGTTCGACCTGGGCGTCCGCGGCGATCTTGAGTTGTTGCGACGAATCTTTGCGCTGGACGGGCGGCTCACGCCGGCTCCGCGCACCGAAGCCGCAACGAACGGGCAGGAGGCACCGGACTTCGTCTGGCAGCCATGAGCCTGCGACACCTGCCAAACCTGCTGTGCGTCCTGCGCATCCTGATGGTGTACCCCGTCGCGCACTGGATCCTGCAGGAGCGCTACGCCGACGTAATGCTGCTGTTTGCGGTGGCCGCATCGACGGACGCGCTCGACGGCTTCCTCGCCAAGCGCTTCGGCTGGACCAGCAAGCTCGGCAGGTTGCTCGATCCGCTCGCCGACAAGCTGCTGCTGCTCACGGTGTTCATCTGCCTGAGCGTGCAAGGCGACGTGCCATGGCTGCTGACGGGTCTCGTCGTGCTGCGCGACCTCGTGATCGTCTTCGGCGCCATCACCTACAAGCTGCTGTTCGGCCCGGTCAACGGCAACCCGACCATCGCGAGCAAGATCAACACGCTGGCGCAGATCGTCTTCTGCCTCGCAGTCGTCGCCGCGGCTGCGTACCAGTGGCCGCCGCAATGGTCGGTGATCACGCTCGGCGCGTTCGTCCTGTTCTCGACCTGCGTGAGCGGCATCGATTACACGCTGATCTACGTGCGCCGTGCGCAGGCCGTCGTGCGTGAACGCTCGTCACAACGGCACTGAGCGGGTGTCTCCCACGTTGATGGAGCAGTTGCCCCTGAGGATGCGGTTGCGCGACACCGCGCGCTTCGCCGGTTTCATCGCCGGCGCCAATGCGCAGGCTTGCGCCGCATTGCAGGGTTCGCGCCCTGCGGCACCCCCCGTCGTCTGGTTGTGGGGCCGTGCCGGCACTGGCAAATCGCATCTGTTGCAGGCTGCATGCGCAGCTGCGGGCGAGCGCAATGAAGCTGCGGCTTACATCGATCTGGCGCTGGCGCCCACCAGCGCAATGCTCGAAGGGTGCGACACGCTGGGGCTCGTCTGTCTCGACGGGCTGGAGGCCGTCGCCGCGGATCCAGAGTGGAATGCGGCGATCTTTCGCCTGCACACGCTGTTGCAGGATGGCGCGGGCCGGCTCGTCGTCGCGAGCGATGCTCCGCCCGCGAGTTTGCCCTTCACGCTGCCGGACCTGCGTTCACGCCTGCTGGCCGCCGACGTGCACCAGCTAACCGAACTCGACGAAGCGGGGCAGTGCGGGGCATTGCGCCTGCGCGCAGCCAGCCGTGGTCTCGAGTTGTCGGAGGATGCGGCGCTGTACCTCGTGCACCGCCTGCCGCGCGACATGCATTCGCTGTTCGCAGTGCTCGACCAGCTCGACGCAGCGTCGCTCGCTGCGCAGCGCAAGCTGACCGTGCCGTTCCTGCGGAACGAGCTCGAGAAGGGGTTAGGGGTTAGGGGTTAGTCGGAACGAAGTAGCCAACTTCAGTGGCTCTGTCGCCGAATCGTGTTGGCTCCTGCCGCAAGTTCCAGTAGAAAGCAGACATTGGCCGAGGTCTGTAGGCGGCCACAAGCGGTCGCAGCATCAGTTTTCCGACAGCGGACGGTCGCGGGCAGTGGCAGGTCGAGCCCGCCGACTGACGGTCTTTCTCCACTGCCGCGGAGTCTTGCCAGTCCAGCCCTTGAAGGCGCGGGAGAACGCGCCCGGCTCGGAGTAGTGCAGCGTGGACGCGATGTCCCCGATTGGCATGTGGGACTCCTCCAGCAGTTGCCGCGCCAGCTCGCAGCGAAGGTCCGCGAGCAACTCCTTGACGCTGCTACCCTCGGCCTCGAGCCGCTCGCGCGGGAATCGATGATCGTCACCATGCGTGCCGGCCGTCGCGAGCCTCATGCAAACAGCACTGCTCGCCGGCATCCCCGACCGTCAAACCGTCCTCGATATTGAGAGGCGATTCGGTTCATGACGGCGCATGGCTACCAGCGGAACGTGGCTCCGAACAAAGGCCCGTTCATGCTCAGGTCCTCAATCTGGCTGTCCTTGAACTGGTAGTCGAGGTAGCGCCACATCGCGCTAACGTCGCCCCACTGGAATGCATACCTGACGCCGATGGCCCCCTGCCAGGTCAGGTCGGACTCGCCCGTGCCTACGTCGAGATAGACCGGCAAGGACCACTGACTGCCCTCACCGAAGTGGAACTGGCCCTTGACGCCGACGAGGGCATCCCAATTGCTGTCGCCGACCTCGGAGTTGCCGGAGCGGCCGGGAGCCGGGATCTCCCCGAGATCACCCGTGATCGACCAGTCCAACTGCGAGTTGATGTCGAGGTAGCGCACGCCCGCCAGCACGTCCAGCGTGTAGGCGGGCTCCGCGGCCACCCGGTACTCACCCACAGTCGTCCACACCCAGCTCTTGAGGTCGAGGCTCACCTTGGCGGTCGCGCCAGCGGGCAGTCCGCTGTTGCCTATCGTGAAATCGCGCGTGTTGGACTTGGTATTGCCCAGGTCGACGTACAACACATCCGTGAAGACACCCCAGCTGCCGTTGTGCGCTTCGAACGCGCCCATGAAAGTCATCTTCAGGTTATCGAGAATCGCGTTCGCGTCCAGCGTGAACTCCTCCGAACTCCCGGTGATCGGAAAGCTGGCATTGGACTTGAGGGTCGGCAGATAGCCGTACATGGACGCGCCAAATTGCCAGTCCCCTGCCGACTGGCCGGCCGGGGATGCCTGCGCGCCGGCCAGTGTTGGCAGCAGCGCCGCGGCCGCGACGGCGAGGACACGAGCGCCGGACCGAAAACCATTGCCACTACTCATGGGAATCTCCATACAGATGGACTGACCGGATAGTCTAGGTCGCCGCACCGAGACGCTTCGTCCGTACTTGTCGCCAGGATGTCCTCCTGAGCGGCGTAGGGTTTCAGGTACCGCGGCGGCGCCGCTGCGTGCCACGGAGACGGCCCTGTTATGCGACGTCGATTTGGTCCAGATTCCGTGATCGATTGCCGCGTGCGTGCGGCCTATTTGAAGTTAGGCGACACGGTAAGCAATGGTGCGTTGACCCTATGACCTACTCCTCAACCATCGTAGCGACGGTTAAGTGCCTGACCCGGCTCGGTGGCGTAGTGTTCGTTGCTCTAGGCGTCGCCTCAGTTGGCGAAGGACTCTGGCATGGCGGGCTACTTGGCCAACTCACCATCGGCGTGTTCGCGATCGCGTTTGGAACGCTCTGCTTGTCCATTAGGGACGCAAGCAGCGGTGGGCTTGAGTATGGTCTTGTCAGGCCGCAGAAGTGAGCGGCGTGTCGCCTAACTACGCGTTCGAGCGGACGCGACCATTGAAATGGTGCCTGACGTGAAGCGCCGGCAGCGCACCGCACAGCGCAGGAATTGAGCGTCCGCTTTGTAGCTGGGCCGAATTCTGCTCTGGGTCGGGAATTCCCGTTGATCGTCTCCTTTCGGAACTGAAAGCCAGGCGTTGCGAGTGGCGGCGGGATTGCGGACACTCGCGTATAAGAACAACCGGCCACAAGCAGTCGACCGGAACGCGGGTGAGACAGGCGGTCCACTGCCGCCGCTCTTTCAGATCGCGTTGGGTCCGACATGAACGATCATGATCCAGTTGTAGGTTCTCTCCACTCCGAAGCGCCCCGATCAAGCGAAGATGCCATGTCTTCTGAGCGCCTTGACCCGAG
>Ga0315276_10001191_pt1 | contig 23224 bp, 19 predicted proteins | sample YL17G05_0_MG_FD_204542 | JGI IMG/M metagenome (GOLD analysis project Ga0315276, IMG submission 204542) | Sediment microbial communities from Yellowstone Lake, YNP, Wyoming, USA - YL17G05_0 | ecosystem: Environmental > Aquatic > Freshwater > Lake > Sediment | place: USA: Wyoming | collected... | reverse complement strand
TACGAACTTAATGATGAGATAAATTTTGGGACAAAAATAGAAATTAACTTTAGGGATAACTCAGTTATCTATGGAATAGAGTCAAGAGCTAGAACAGCATGTAAATATATGCCTCACAAAATAAAGTTAAATAGGAAATTGCTAGAAACAGTTTCTTTAGAAGCCCCTGATATAAGCCAAGATATAAATATAGATGAAAATGGGCTAAAAGGCTATATAGGATTCATACCTTATTCTTCTAACACTCTAACCCTCTTGTCAAAATTCCTTTTAGTTGAATCTAAAGAATTTAAAGAATTTAGTGATTTTAAGGTTCTAGCAGGAAATTGGGATTCATTAAACTTATTTTTGCCAAATATACACGGAGTAATTAATAATGATAAGTTTGACTTGGTTCTTTCAAGAAACCAGGTTGTTGAAGATAGAGAATTCTTAAATACAAAAGCAGCTATTCTTTCAAAATGCCCAGATTTACTTTCAAAATTACTAGACAAACATGTAAAAGATCCATTAGAATGTTACAGAAGAGTAATATTGAAAAACATAGCAGGTAATAAACAATTTTTTAGAAGAGCTGCTTTAGAAATGCTTGGCTGTGAAAAGCAAGAGAATGCTAAATGCAAATTAGTTGAAAAGCTTTTTGACGCAGGAGTATTTCAATTATGGGGGGGGAATTATTTAAGCTTAAGACAAATTCATCATAAAATCAAGCAAGGCGGCTACATTATATTTAGCTCTGAAAAGAATCTAATTAACATTCTTGATGATAAAGACACAAGAAATGTTCTCGCTAAAAAAGAGAGGGATATGACAAATCAAGAAGATCTCTTTAGAGGATTATATGGCCAGGAATCAACAGTTATTGATTTGGATACTTCAAATATTAAAGAACTTGCTGATAAAAATATGATTAAATTACATTCCTCAGCAGATAGTAAGGAAATAAATGAAACAACTCTTAACAATAGCCAAAAAGCTTTTCTAGAAGAAGTTAGATATGTTTTAAGTATAAAAAAAGTTAGGGCATTAATGAGAAAATATGGCCTGCCATCTAAAGTCCCTGTTTCTTATGTTGAAATAGAGGATCATTCAGTTATTGCTCAATACAACAGGAGCAGAAGGGAAGTTCATTTAAACCAAAATAATTCTCTTGTTCAGAATTTTGCTCAATCTAAAAACCCAAAAAGAAATGCCCTTTATTTTATCCCATTACTCTCTCATGAGCTGACTCATGATGAGTTAACAGGGCATCTGGAAGATTTTTATAACAAAAACTCAGCACTTGACAGTGAAATGAGGATGATTATAGCTAATTATATTGCTAATCAAAAAGCAGGCAGAAAAAAAATTTAAATTTTAGTTAAAATAACTAAAAAAATGTTCCATGAAGGTGCCAGAAGTTTAGTGGATTCACCACCAGGCATCACACCTTTTCTTCCAAACCTACCTATTTAAACCCGTTTCCCCATTAGTCAATATGGCAAGAGTAAGATACTCGTTTTCTTCAAGAAGAGCAGGGCACATAGAAGATATAAGAAAGGAGAAAAAGAAGATTCCAAGCTTAATTAAAGAGATTATTGAAGTTTCAGATATTATTCTGGAGATTTTAGACGCAAGATTTATACAAGAAACTATGAATAAAGAGTTGGAAGAGCTAATAAAAAATCAAGGAAAGAAAATACTTTATGTTCTTAATAAATCAGATATTGTGGATATGAAATCTAAGATTCAAGAGATTAGCTTGCTTGGGATAGCTCCTTATATTTTTGTGTCTTGTAAAAAAAGGAGGGGAGTATCAGAGCTCAGGAATAAGATAAAAATAGAAGCAAAAAAGCTCCACATAACAGGCAGAAGAACACAAGTCGGGATAATTGGCTATCCAAATACTGGAAAATCATCTATAATCAATATTTTGTCTGGAAGATCGCCAGCAAGAACAGGTTCAGAAGCGGGATTTACAAAAGGCGTGCAAAAAATACGGCTTAGTTCTGATATTTTGATGCTTGATACTCCTGGAATAATCCCGGAATCAGAATACTCTCATACAAAAGAAGAAGTTATAAAAAAACATGCAACAATTGGGGCAAGAACCTCGAACACCATACGCGACCCTGAAATGATTGTTTTTGAGCTAGTGAAAAATTTCTCTGCTCAAATAGAAAAATTCTATGATATTGATTCAAAAGGAGATCCTGAAGTTCTTATTGAAAAGCTTGGAAGAAAAAAAAGCTTTTTAAAAAAAGGAGGGGTTGTAGACGAAAACAGAACTTCAAGATTAATAATTCAGGACTGGCAAGAAGGAAAAATAAGGATGTAGGGAACTTAAGAAAAATTTATAATCTCTTATTTCTTAGCATCAAAATGGGACTTTGGGACTGGTTTAGGAAGAAAGAAATAGAAGAAGTTAAAGTTGAAAAGCTATCTCCAGAGGAAATAGATGGATGGTTTAGCAAGGAAAAAGCCGATATTGAGAATAAAGAAAGAGAGTTTTTGAAGCTTGTTCAAGAGAGAGTTAATAAGCTTGTCAAAGAGCTTGAAGAAGAGATTTCTGCGCTTAAAAATGTAAAAGTGGAAGAGATAAGGGCCGAAGAAAAGATTAAACTAGTTGTCAAAGAAAATCTAAACAATTATACAGGTTATTTAGAAAAATTGACGGGGAGATTAAAAGAAATAAAAGAGGAAAAAGAAATTATAGAAAAAATAAACTCGGTTTTTGAAGATTTTAAAAAAAAGTCTGCAATGAGCTATGAAAAAGCAACTTTCCTTGTAGGAAAAGAGATAGAAAACGTAAAAGAGAGCATAAGAAATTTTTTCAGGGAGATTGAAAAAACTCTTAAAGAGAATCAAGAATTGATTGATAAATCAAAAATCTTTTCTTCAGTTGAAATGAAAATGGAAAGGGCTAATGAAATTAAAAAATTGAAAGAAGAAACTGAAAGAGCAATCAAGGAGTGTGACGATGATTCAACCAATTTGAAAGAAAGAGTTAAAAATAATGAAAAGGAAATTGAGGAAATTAAAAATTCTAGAAAGTTTATTGAAGAAGAAAAGAAGAGACGAGAGTTAGAAGAAAAGATGCAAGAATCAGATATAGAAATTTCTAAGCTAAGAGAGATTATAGACTTTAAGGCTTTAGCTAAATTCTATCATAGCTTTGAAAAAGAGATGAACATAATAAAAGAACATAAGGAAAATTTTAGAGAACAATTTTCAAAAACAAACGGGCAGGAGGTTTTAGATTTGATTAGTGAATCAAAAATGCAGGATGTTGGAATATTAAATAAAATTGAAAAGATTAGAGAATTAAAAAAAGATATTGATGAAGTGGATATAGAACATTTGGGTATAGAAGAAATTGAAAACGAGATTAAAAAGATTAATTCTGAAATTGCTATCGCAAATAATAAAAAATTTGCAGAAGAAAAAAAATGCGAGAAACTTGAAAAAAGTTTAGAGGATATCAACAACTCCTTGAAAGGAGAACTCTTGAAGATTAATGTTAAAGTTGAGTGAAATTCTAGCTCACTTCGTTCGCTCGGAGATGTTTGCTTACGCAAAAAGATTTCTTAATTTTGATTTATTAATAGTTAATTTATCTTATTAAGCGAAGCACAAAAGTTGGATGGTGGGCTAATAGATGATTGGTTGGCAAGTTGTTTGCAGCAAAAAAGAGAAGAATTTATAAACCACAAACACTTAATTTTGAAATCAAGATTATGGGAGAATAAATTATAGATAATTCCGACGAGAGATTCTTGATGCAAAAATGAGTGAGCGAAAAGAGGAAAAAGATTTTAATAACAAATTAAGTTATTCTAAAGTATGTTTTCTTAGCAACTTTCCCCCTAAAGAATGTGGAATAGCAACTTTCACGCGAGATTTAGTAACTGCTTTAGACAAAAGATTCAATCCGAGATTAAAAAGCAGGGTTGTAGCTTTAAACGAGATGGCAAGCTTTTATAATTATGATAGCAGAGTGGTTATGCAGCTAAACAAAGAGGACATAGCAGATTATATTAGTATAGCCAAAAAAATAAATTCTTCAAAAAAAATTAAACTTATTTGTATACAGCATGAGTTTGGTTTGTTCGGAGGAGCGTACGGAAATTATCTGATACCCTTTTTAGAGACTCTTGAAAAACCAGTAGTTATTACATTTCATAGTATTTTGCCAGAACCAGATGAAATGAGAAAAAGAGTTGTTAAATTCATTGCTTCTAAATGTGCTGCAATAATAGTAATGGCAAACTCTGCGATTGATATTTTACATAGAGATTATGGAATAGAAAAGAAAAAAATTTATGTTGTTCCTCATGGAATACCTGATGTTTCTTTTAAGCCAGCAGAGCATTATAAGAAAAAATTAAAACTAAATGGAAAAATAATCTTGTCTACTTTTGGTTTGTTAAGCAAAGGAAAAGGAATAGAACATATGATTAAAGCTTTGCCTGGATTAATTAAAAAATATCCGAATTTGTTGTATTTAGTTATTGGAGAGACCCACCCAATAGTTAGAAAACGAGAAGGCGAAGAATACAGAAATAATCTTATTAAACTTGTTGGAGAGCTTGGATTAAAAGAAAATGTGAAATTTTATAATAAATATTTGTCGTTACAAGAAGTTATTCAATACTTGCTCGCAAGCGATATTTATATATGCACAAATTTAGATAAAAATCAGATAGTTTCTGGAACTTTATCTTATGCTTTAGGTTGTGGAAAAGCAGTTGTTTCTACACCAAGTGTTTATGCGCGCGAGATTCTTGCCAACAACAGAGGAATTTTAGTTAACTTTGAAGATCCCCGCTCTTATGCAGAAGCAATAAATAAAATACTTTCAGATAAGGAATTAAGGGAAAATTTAGAGAGAAACGCGTATACTTTTGGGAGACAAATGACCTGGCAGAATGTCGCAAATCTTTATTTGAATATTTTCAATAAAGTTGTTAAGCTAAGAGAGGAAATCACTGAAAAATATCCTAAAATAAGCCTTCATCATCTAAAAACTCTCACTGATAAATTCGGGTGCATACAATTTTCAGAAATGTCTGTACCTGATAAAGGCTCGGGGTATACAGTAGATGACAACTCAAGAGCTTTAATTGTAGCCTCCTTGCATAACAAACTTTTTAATTCAGAAGAATCTTTAGGGCTTGCAAAAACTTATCTAAATTTTCTAGAAAAATCACAAGATGAAAATGGGATTTTTAAAAATACTTTTAAAAAAATAGATGAAGGAGAAGAAATGTATAGTGAAGATGCTTTTGGCAGAGCAATTTGGGCTTTAGGATATGCACTTAACAAAAGTGATGATGAAGAAATTACAGAAAAAGTGAAAAAATTATTTGATAGCTCTTTTGATAAAATTGATAAATTAAATTCTCCAAGAGCAAAAGCTTATGCTATAAACGGGCTTTATTATTTCTACAAAAAAACCCAGGATGAAAAGATTGTTTTAAAAGTAAAAGAGCTTGCTGATTTTTTAGTTGGTTGGTATAAAAAAGAGTCTTCAGAAAATTGGCAGTGGTTTGAAAAATATTTAACTTATGCTAACTCTCAACTTCCAGAGGCGCTTTTTTTAGCCTATGAAATCACAAAGAATAAAGAGTATTTAGAGATTGCAGAAAAAACTTTTGAGTTCTTGTCAAAATTAATGTTTATAGATAATGAATTGTCGCCGATAGGGCAGAATGGCTGGTATAATAGAAATGGCAAGCGGGCTTTTTTTGACCAGCAGCCAATTGATGCTGCTTCTATTGTGCAAACCTGCCTTGTAGTATATTCTATAACTGGAAATAAAAAATATTACGACAAGGCAGTTTTAGCTTTCAATTGGTTTTTAGGAAAAAATCATCTGAAGCAGATGCTGTATAATGAAACAACAGGCGGGTGTTATGATGGATTAGGAAAAGAATCTATTAATTTAAACCAAGGCGCAGAATCCACAGTTTCTTATTTAATGGCAAGATTAATGCTGGAAGAAGTGAAGAGGGGAGAGTGAAAGGTTTATTTTTCTTTAAGATTGTCTCTTATATCTTTTAAATAACCAACTGCCATGGAAGCATAATAAATTAATGAACCTGCTGCAAAGATTATAATACCATCTCTAACATGATGTTCACATTCTCCAAATAGAGTATATAATGGACCAACTATTTGACAACCCCGTGATATTAATGGAGACACACCATCAATAATTGGATTAAGATCAAGTACGTTTCTTTCTAAATCAGAGTTAATCTCCGCTTTTCTTTCAGCAGTTTTTTTCATATGTTTATTAAAGATATGGGATTTATAAATCTTTTTGGATAAATATCATATCAGAGTTATTCAAGATTAAAAATCAAAACATATTTAAAACAACTTTTCCTTTTTTAGTTATGGTAAAAAAAGTTGTGTGGATTTCAAGTTATCTTCCCCGCTCATGCGGGATAGCATATTATTCTGAAAATTATATTTCTGCTCTAAAGAAATATGCAGAAGAAATAGGAAAAGAAGTTAGCTTTAAAATTATTGCCCATACAGATGCAGAACTAGCTGATTTTCCTATAATCTCTTTAAAAGATAAAAATTGGCATCATAAAGTTTTATCAACAATAAAAAGAGAAAAACCTTCTATTGTTCATATACAGCACGAATATGGCTTGTATGAAACTGATGGCGACAGAAACGAAAGAGTTATCGAACTAATCAAGATGCTAAGAAAAGAAAAAATTCCTGTTGTCATGACTTACCATAGTGTTTATAGAAGATTAAGTAAAGATTTTAAACATTTTGTCAGCTCAAGTTTAAAAGAGCTTAGTGCAGGAATTTTGCATGAAGATTATCAAAAAAATGCTTTAAAAGGCAATATTGGTTGGCAGCCTGAGAATGTTTTTGTTTTGCCTCATGGTTCAAGAGAAGATTTAAAATTAGACAAAGAAGAAATAAGAGAAGGCTTTGGATATACATCAAAAGATTTAATTGTTGGAAGTGCTGGATTAGCAAGTGAAAGAAAAGGCTTTCGCACACTAATAAAACAATGGCCAAAAGTTATTAAAAAAGTTCCAAATGCTATATTAAGCCTTGAATTAAAGCCAGAATCAGCTCCTGAGACAAGAATTTACATAGATAAAGTTTTAGAAGAAGTTATGAAAAGTCGCGTAAGCAAAAACATGGAGTTTATTGTTAAAAATTATAGTGAAATAGAATTTTACAAGAGATTGAGAAGTTTTGATATTCTTGTTTTGCCTTACAAAAGCGAGAGCCAGTCGGGAGTGTTAGCACATGGATTTTCTGTTGGTGCTCCTGCAATTGTTACAGATATAGAGGGATTAGGAGCAGAGATAAGAAACAGCAAAGCAGGAATTGCAGTTAAAAAAAGAAGCGAGTTCTGGAAAGCAATAATAAAACTTCTAAAAAACGAGAAATTAAGGCAAAAATGCAGTGAAAATGCTTTAAACTATGTTAAAAATGTCAGCGGCTGGAACATAATTGCAAAAAAGACTTTTCAGATTTATGATAAGTTTTGGTAACACCAAAACTTGGGGATTAACTTAAAAACAATTTATTTATTTTCTTAGAATAAAAAAGTAATCTCCATATTCTGAGTTTGACTTTGGCCATGTTTTATGAACTAACACAGAAGAGAAATATTTCTCAAATATCAGCTTATTTTTCTTTATGGAATTTTTAAATTCAAATCCCATTAAATCATTATTGAGAATGTCCACCGCTGCTGAAATTATCTCTTTCGGAGCGCTATTTTTAATAACTTCTATTAAATATTCATATCCCAATTTCAATGCAGCTAATTTTCTTTCTTTTTCATTTGAATAATCGTCGATGTATGGGTCTGCAATAATACAAAAACCCTCTTCATTTAATAAACTCCTTATTTCTTTTACTAATTCTTCTTGTTTCTCATAAGGTAAATGATGTAGTCCACCAGTACATAAGATTAAATCATATTTCTCCTTTGTTTTCCATTTAAGAACATCAGCAACTTCAAATTTAATTCCATCATATTTTTCTTGGGCATACCCAATAAATTCTTCATTAATGTCTACTCCTTTTAATTTCAAATCAGGTCTGAGTTCCTTTATTTTACTTAAAAGATAACCGGGTCCGCACATTAAATCTAAAATATTGGACCCTTTTTGTGTATCTTGTTTGGTTATATCAAGTATTTTTTTAATTAATATGCCCCAGGGCATGTATTTAAATTCTTTTTCATAAATCTCAGGTGTTGGTAACTCTTTCATAAAAAATTAAAACTTCAATAACTTAAAGACTTTTTGGTTATATGTTCTCCCACATTTTCCTCTGCAACATAAATTAAGATATGGCCAGTTCAGCGTTTATAGGAGCTTTTCCCTGTTTTTTTATCCTGGTTAGATATAAATCTGAAAGATGCCTAAATTTATCATAATATTTTGGATTAAGATCTTCAAGTTCTTCACTAAAAAAGTTTCCTTCCCATGCAGCTCTTGCCCAAAGAGGTTGGCATTGTTCTGTTTCAATAAAAGCTTCTTCATCATACAACGGTCCTTTTGAATACTCTCCAATAGCCCTATTTTTAACTTTTCTGAATCCTTCTGTTAATAAATTTCCTATAGGTTTTCTTGCTTGAGAAAACCAAGTGGCTAAATAAACCTCACCATTAGAATCTAAGAAAAAATAAGGAGCTCTATTATAATCACTAACTCCAACAAATTGCACTCTTTTATCTTTATATCTTGACATCTGTTCCTCCATTAATAAAAAATCAGCAAACAAACAATTAGCTCCCCCATCAGAAGTTGTTGCTTTCTTTCCACATAATTTTTCAACTTCTTTGAATCTATCAACACTTTTCATTCTATCACAAACTAATTCAGGATTAAATTCATATATTCTCCAATAATCAAATCTTCCTTCAGAGAGAAAATTATAAATTTGAGGTAGGTGATTTATGTTGAGTGCTGTAGCAACTGTGTGTATTCCTATTCTCAAATCAGTATCTTGGAGTTGATTAAAAACTCTCTTAATTTGCAGAAGGCAGTCGGTTTTTCTTAGATTTTCTTGGGTTGCTCTATTAATGCTATCTAAAGGGATAGCAATCTCATCAACCATAGTAGCTAAACCTTTCATGCGTTTGGGAATTAGCAAGGTTGCATTTGTATGTATGCTTGTATCAATTCCAGCATTAGCTAGAATTTCTAAACTTTTTTCTAAATTGACCCCTAAAAGAGGTTCTCCGCCTGTAAAAATTACTTCTTCAGTCCCGTTATCAGCCAATAATCTTGCCAAAGTTACTGCATTCTCTGAAGGACTGCAATCAAAATCCGGCTTAAAACAAAAGCTGCATCTTTCGTTACATTGGGATGTAAAAAACCAGTGAACTCTTTTCCAAAATTTCATTTAATATGAACTAAAACATTATTTAAAAGAATTTATATAGCAAAATGAATACTTGGTTACGCACTTTGTCCAAGCACCAAACCAAAACTTCTTCGAGTTACTCGGTTTATGTTATATCTTAATCATCAAAAATTGGGCTTGCAGGATTTGCTGGGTTAAGAGGCGAAACAGGTGAAACAGGATTTGCGGGATCTAAAAGGTCATAATCGTCTTCTCGGTAAACTACCTCTTCTACATAAATATTTCTAATCTCTTTATCAAAAGTGAAAGTTTTGTCTCCTTTTCCTTTTAAAACATATTCCTCCAAAGAATTTCCTTTTTTTATCTTGCAGTATATGTCTTTGTTGCCGTCTCTATCAAAATCACCAACATACACTCGCTCTATTGGATAATCAGAACTAACTTCCATGGTTTCTACTTTTCCATCGTTGTTAAAATCATCTTTTACTGTGTATGATTTTGTTTTACATCCACCCAAAAAAGTTAATGCACTTAAGCCTACATAAAAAGCGTTTCTTAAAATAAAATTTTTAAGATTTTTTAAGTTCATTTAAATTTAAGAAAATATTAATTTAAAAGCATTATTGTTCTGAAGTGCAAGAATATTTATAAATAATCCTCAGTTAAATAGAGCATGAAGATTATATTTGAAGATCTCCCCTCGGTTCATTCTAATCTATCAAGTGTTGTTTGTGCCCCCTCAAAAAAAGGAAGCGAGAGTGCTGTGTTGAGAACTCCTGGTTGGGGCGGAAAAAGTGTGTGGGTAGAGTTTGGAGATGTTAGATTTAACCGCCCTTTAAACAGAGGATGGCTGGAAGTACATAGGAAAGAGAAAACTTATTATGCTGAATTTGTTATCCTGGCAAACAAAGAAGAAGTTTTTAATGGATTATCCAAACAATTAGGCAAAAAATTGTCTAAAAAATTAGGCAACTATTGGAGCAGAACTGACTATAATGGGTGTGGGTATGTTTTAGATGAGCATAACTTAAACTCACCAGAAGAAGCTCCGCTGATGTCAATCATTGACACAGAATATGCGCATTCTAGAATTATATGCTTAGGCTCTCATGGTGCAAGAATCCAAAGTTTAGACACATCTGGAGATTTTTGTAATAATTTAAAGAAGCTTGAAGAGGTAGTGAATACATTTTTAGATGCATGTTTTACCAATCTTTTAAAAACTAAACAAATTAAAACAATCCCCGATTATACACTTTTTATGAGCACTTAATCTTCACACCCATCTCAATCCCTTAAAGTCAAACTTAAAATCTATAACTCTGCTTCCAAATTTCTTCTTTAATTTGTTTTTATCTCCGAAAAACAAAATACTTCCCCCATTCCCGCTTCCGCAGATTTTTGCAGCAATTGCACCATTTTCCATCCCCTCTCTAATAATCTCCTCTGTATTTTTGGTTACTATTCCTTTTGCTAATTCCTTTCTTTCATTAGTTTCTTCATTCATAAGCTTGGCAAACCTGACTAAATTTCCATTTAATAAAGCATTTTTCATCTCATATGCAATTTTCTTAATCCTTAAAAGATTTTTAATATTCTTGCCTTTTTTTAAATTATCAATCATCATTTTATTTGCATTTGTTGCAAGATGTGGTTTTCCAGTATAAACTAAAACTAAATTATCTTCAAGCTGTTTTATTAAGTTAGAAGATAAATTTAATTTAGTAACTCTAACTTTATCTTTATTAAACTCTAAAAAGTTTATGCCGCCAAGAGCAGCTGCATACTGGTCCTGCTTCCCGCCAAATAACCCAAGTGATTGTTCGAGTTTATAAACACTTTCTGCAAGTTCTTTTTCATTTTTTGGGTTGAATTTATTAGGTGTTTTTGAAATCAGGGCCAACCAAACTAAATTCATTACACCTGAAGTTCCTAATCCACTTGAAGTTGGAATCTCTCCAGTATACTCTAAATGAGTTTTCTTATCATCAAGAATAATTTTTCCAACAACATGCTTGTTAATCGCCGCATTTAAAACAGCCCCTCCATAAAGGTGCGTGAAGGGATAAATATCTGTTGTGCCACCTGCAAAATCAATTCTTACAGGCGCTTTAACTTGTTTTATGATGTGCATTTTTTACCTCTTTTTTTCCTTATAAACCAATAAGTTTGCATTTAAATTGTTTTTGGTTTATCTTTTCGCAAGAGAATATAAATTTTTTGATTAGCGGGCAATTAAATTTAATGATTAAAATTATGCAGCCATAAAAACTATTTTCCATTAAAAAATTTGTTACCAATTGATAGTATAAAATTCACCAGAAGATTTAAATACCCATATTTTCATCTTATAGTAAAATAATAACTTTTGAATAGTAACATACGAAGGGGGAAAATAAGGGGGAATAAAGGGAAATAAATAATCAAATAAAAAATAAAATAAGATAAAATGGCAACTGCACAACAACAACAAACAACTAGTATTTTGGATAGCCTCCAAAGAGATGCATCAAGCGAAAAATTAAAAGACCTTTCAGCAAAGTCAGAAGCTTTAAAAAAAGCAAATCAAGCTTATTTAGAAGATTTAAAAAGCGGAACAGAAAGAGTTTTAAAAGGCCAACAGAGAGAAGAATCAGAAAAGTCCAAACTTGAACAGTCTCTTAATGATTGCAATGCATTTAAATCCACTGTTGCAGATACAGTCATTTTAGTTACTAATGAATTTTCTGCAGTTGACCAATATCTTGAAGATATAAAAGTTTATGTAGGAAAAGAAAGATTCGCCAAATTTGTCTCTGAAAAATGGGCTCAAAGTTTAAAAGATAAAAGAGTTTTAAACACAAGCCTTTCTCAAAACTTAAAGTCTATTCTTAATTATTATAGTGATATGAGAGATGTTATGTACTCAAGTGCTGTAGATATCCAAAAAGCAGTTAATGCAATTAGAGATACAAGCGCTTACACACTTAGCAAACTAAATGACAATGAAACAAATTATAACGAATGGCAACAGAAAAGAACAGGTCTTGAAGCGCAATTAAGCGCAGTTGATAAAGAGCTTATGACTTTAACAGGAAAGAAACGTGCAGAAAAAGAACAAGAGAGAGATAGCATAAGGAATCAACTGCACGATGCTCAAAACAAAGAAAATGATTATTTCTCAATTGTAGATAATGCTCGAAAAGATTTGAAGTATCAAGAAGAAAATCTTGAACAATACGAAAATGTAGTAGGAGGATTATCAGTTTCAATAAGAGATATGGAACAAAAAGTAGAAAATAGGACTGTGTTATTTGAAAAAATAGAAGACCTGGTAAAAACCGCCCATAGAGTAAGGGCTGCGGGCTATGCAGATGCTGCGATGAATAAGACAATGGCAGGGATAGCGAAAACTGCAGTTTCAACTGCTGAGGGGATATTAGATAGCCTTGGAAAAAGAAAAAAAGCCATACCTATGACTCCTGAAGAGTTTCAAGAGTTAAGACAACGGGGCAGAAAAGCAAAAGAAGAATGGGAGACAATTCAGAGAGAAAGCAAAGAAGCTTACGCAAAGCCTGGTGAAATTGACTGATTCTAAAAAGCATTAAAATGAAATACAAAAAAAATGATAGCTCAAGAAGAATTAGAAAGAATACTCAGAGAAGAAAATCTTGGGGAAAATTATAAAAATCTCAGTCCAGAAGAGATTCCATTTTATTTTAATAGATTAAAAAGAAGGCTGGCTAATATTCGTGAAATTTTTACAAGAGATTCTGAAAAAGAAGAAGATAACAGCTTTGTTTTGCCTTTTTTAGGTGTTCTTCAAGATTCCCTTGAATGTTTAGAGTTGAAGCATAAAGTTACAGGGGAAGATGCTATAGATTTTTCATTTTCAATTGTTCCAACTAATTCTGGATTTCCAACAGTAAAAGACTTTGCTCTTTTAGAAAAAGATAAAAATAGAGCAGATAAAATATTAGAAGAGCTTCCTTCAAGAGAAAAATTAATTGGGATGATACGGGCAGGAGTTCTGGGAGCGCGTTCAATAGAGCACGAACAAATTCTTCTTAGGAGGCATAATTATTTTTCAAGAGTGAAATCTGCTAATTTGATGCCAGTGTTTTCGGTTTTTTCTGAAGGGCCGAAATACTGTAATTCTGGAGATGGAAAAAGGTTTTACACTCTTGATTGGGATTGCATTGAAGGGGGCTCAAATACTCCTATTTTTTATAAAATGTGGTTTACTCAGGATGAGAGATTTCCTCCTTTGCATGATGAAAATGGAAGAAAAAAAGAGAGCCATACAGCTTTAGAAGAATTTATTAAACAAACCAGGAGAGGCATTGAAAATATAAGCCAATTTGCAACACATTTAGACCAACAAATAGATGAAATTCATCCGAAACAAATAAGGAAGTATACTATTGGGCCTTATTTTGATTGTTTAACTTCAAATACTCCTGAATTAGAAAAAGCTTTTGAAGGGGTTAAAGATGCCTCTGCATTAAGATTTACAGTTGAAATGGCATTAAGTGTAGATGTAACAAAAAAAGGATTAAAAGGAAAGTGGGATTATCTAAAACACATAATGGCTGGAAAAAAATTAGTAAGAGAAGTTTATAGTGATGTAAAAATGATGAAATGCGGGATGATTGTCCCAATGCGGGTAAAACAAAAATTCACCAGAAATTGTGATGAGTATGGAGAGCCATGCGAAGTTTATGGAGCCACAGAAAGCGGGGAGGTGGGCTTATAAAATGGCTGAGAAAGGCGGCCTTTTTCCTGTTACAAGAGAAGCTCTTGAAAAGCACGAAGCAGATTTAGAGTCAAAAATGACTTCAATAAAAGCCAGGGGAACAGGAAGAAGCGATCTTATTTTTTTATTAAAAAATTTGAGGATAGACAGAGAATGGACCGAGGCTGAAGATGCTTTAAGAAGAGGATTTTGCCTTTATTATGAAATGTATGGTATGCTGCAAAAAAGAGTAGCTGAAGAAAAAATTGATGGGGGCATTCCTGAAAGCGAGAAAAGGGCTTTTTTGGGAGCTTATTCATCTTTTGCAGCAAGCGCTTTTATTGAGCATCGCATGAACAAAAATTTAAAAGGAGATATTATGGAATATCCAGGCAGAAAAAATCTTTCATTTGACTTTAGCCAAACAGAAAATGATGTTCTAAATGAGTTTTTAGCATTATTCTACTTGCTGAATGAGCATAGAAAAAACGAGGGGGTGGTGAAGACTGGCCAGGATTTAATAAATTCGAGTATTGATTTTTTTAGGTTTATGAAAGAGCACACAGTTTCAAAAAAACCACTATTAAATAAAAAACTTGTTGATTTAGTTTCAAATGCAAATTTTAGAGTAATGGATGAATTTACTCTTTCTGGATTTGAGCAAAGCATAGAAGAAAAAGTTAAAACAACAGGGGCAGATTATATTCCTGTTTTACCTCATGAAATTGCAGGCAATGTTTTAGCTAAAACAGAAATGTTAAGAGACGCAGACAGGCTTGCTTTATATGACCCTATTTTAAATAAAAATCCAATAACAGAAGTTGGTGGATTATCTTGGAGTGTTATATATGTTGGTTTGCCAGGAACAGGAAAAACAACTTTGTTTATATGCGGAAGAACAAGAATAGACCAAAGATGCGAGCAAGTTAGTGAATTCTGGAAGACTAAAAATTTTCCAAAATTAAGCTGTTATTTTGAAGTTATGGACCCAAAAGTAAAAGACCCTTTTTATGGAAAAACCGGACAAAATGTTATTGCATTGTGTACAGAATTAGAAAGAGCAGACAGGATTAATGTTTTGCTGATAGATGATATAGACCTTTTGTTCTCGATTTCAGGTGATAGAGACCTTGCAACTGGGGGAGCAGATAAAGATATTTTAAACAATTTAATGCAATTGTTATCTGGCTCAAATCTTACAACAAGAAAAAGGGGGGGTGCTCAAGTTTGGTCAGCTACAAACTCTCCAGCTTCTGTAGACCCAGCTTTACTCCAAAGATTTGTGGCAAAATATGAAGTAGATGGGCCTCAAGAGTGGTATGATTATGCAGATATACTTTCAAACAAACTTGGGGGCTGGATTAAAAAAGGGATTATTTTAACACCTACTGGCAAAGATTACACCCCTTTTGAGATGAGAAAAGGGCAGACTGGTTATGAAAAAGCTGCTCAACAAATTATCCAAACTACTGGAAAATATAAAAAAGGTGCGACTCTACGGGATATAGGGGAATTCTGCAAAAAAATGAAAGATAAAAATCCTAGATTTACTGGCAGGCCACTTGATTCTGTAGCTGATGCAGTTAAAAAAAGAATTAATGATTATGATATACCAGAAGATTGGTTTACAAATCCTGATTTATTTTTCTTTAAAAGTTATGAAGACAGAGTAGACCTGTTAGAAAAAAAATGCCACAAAGTCGATGGAGATGTCATTATGGAAGAAATTGAAAGATATGCAAGAACAGAAGAAACATATACAAATAAAAAATTCGAAGATGATGTTGGAAGGTATGTACATGGAGTTGAGGTTCAGTTCGCTGGGATGGAAAGAATAAAAGCAGGAGGCAAGCAATAAAATGGCAAAAAACTCAGAAACTCTTGATATTGAAGAAACATCTGAAGAAATTAGACAAAGAATTCCTAAGAAAAAATTTTCTCTTGAGGATTTGGGGTTAATAAATCAAAATTTATTTTTTGTAGACGGCGAATTGGCAAGAAGATACCATAAAGCCTTGAAACAGGTTTTTGATTTAGAGTGTGATGTTGATAATTTTAGGTTAGATAAAAGAGGATTGAGCCCAGAGCTTTGCAAATATTTTAAAGAAAAATATCCTGAGAGGTTTGAATATGGCGATAATTATTTAAATAAGGGGTCTGCGAATAGATTTATGGTTGTTGTTTCTCCTGACCAAAAATCAGCTCCGCTTATTGCTCCTCAAGCATCTTATGATGACAAGTTATGCGATGAAGTATATAGGCAGGCGAGGCACACGATAGAAGACATTACTGCAGAAGAAGTTTTATATGGGGAATTTGAAGATGGGATAGAAAATTATGATGCAGCAGATGATTTATTACAGTTTAGAACAGTTGAAATCACTCTTGATACTTTAGAAAAAACAGTAAAAAATTTTTTTGATTTAGAAAAATTATCAGACAATTTAGGCCAAAGAGACCATTCCCTTGATACATCATATATCGGAAAAATGCAAGAGCTTGTTAAAAAAGTTGGGGATATAAGAAGAAGGAGCATTTCAAAAGTGTTTCCAATAACAAAAGAAATTCATTGTTTCTATGTAGAGTTTTTTAAAGGAATCCATTGCTTAAGAAATTTTAAAAATACAGAAGATATAAGAGCTATTTTTATTACACATGATCAAAAAGTTACAGATTTTGGAGAAGAAGTTGTAAGCACGGATTTGCACAATAAAAAAGTTTTAGATATCTTGCATCAGTATAAATTTCTAAAGTATAATAAAGATTTAATAACCCAAAGACTGCGAGAAATTGAAGATGATACCTGGCTTTCTGAAGGAATAGATGTTTTGGGGATAGAGCCTGCCCAAAGGACAACAAAAGTTGTGGAGTATATTAGAGGCAAAAAGTTCCCTAAAATATACAACGAGCTGAGAGAAATAAAAAAAATAATTGGAAGCACAAGCATTAAATTTAAAGATGCGCTTGCTGATGCAAGTTACGAGGCAAGATTAAAATTATCAGAGCCAGCAAGCAAGGCAGAAATAATCGACCATATGTTAGCTGAGCTTGACCCGACAGATGCTATGAGAGCTTATAAATTTAACAGGAGAAAATTAATAACCGAATTCCCAGATTATCATTTAAACAAACAAAGATATACTGCTTATACTATTTTAAATAAATTTCAAGGAGGAAAAATAAAATGAGTTTACCAAATTACGAAAATGCACTAATGACTTATTTAGCAGGAATTACTTTCTCTTTTACAGATAGACTTTTTTCAAAAAATGCGAAAAGATTTACAGAAGAAAGAGTCGCAGGAAAAGAAGAGCGAATAAAAGCTTTGGACTATTTATTTGAAACAGAGAAGAGCTCAGATAGAATTGATGCAATAGTATCTAAAAAATACTATGATGCAGTTTTAAAAGCAAGAGAGCATTTTGAAGATAATGGAATTTCTTTTGAAAGTGACACAAAAGGACTTAGAGGAAAGTTTGGAAGAATAGCAGAAAATATTAGATACTACAAAGACCATGAGAGAGTAAATAATCTTAAACGAGGAAAACAGTTCGCATTTGCGTGCGGGCTTGAATTTCTAGCAGATTTTGGAGTATTGTTTTCTCAAATTACTCTCGGAGTCGGCCACATTGGAAGAGCATTTGTACATACACTCTATCAAGGTCCAGCTTTGTTTTTTGGAATGCAAACTGGAAAAGGGATTCTTTATGCGAAAGACCTGATAAGCAAATCAAAATACGAGAAAAAACTTGATAAGCTAGCAGCAGAATTAACAGCAGATGGAAAACTTTTACAGATTGTTGAAAACTATTCTCCAACAGCTCAGTTAAAAGTTGTTGAAGCAAGAGTTATTGAAGGAACAGAACAAGTACTTGAATCAGGAACAGAACAACTTCCAGCTAAAGCTGATTCTTCATTTGGAGAAAAAGCTACAGCACTAGGAGAAAAAGTTGGAACTAGTGTAGCAGAAACAGTTGAAGGAATAGGCAAAGGTGTTGGAGCTGGAATTGATGCAATAATTGACAAATACACTAAAAGAAAAGCAGCAAAAGCAGAAGCAGAAAAGCAAGCAAGAGAAGAAGCAGACGAAGAAAGAAGACAAAAGACTAAAAAAGCATTGGACGGTTACTAAATTAAAATTAAACTGCGTTTTAAAACTAAAATGACAGAAGAAGAAAGAAGCGAACTAATCGCAAGAATAAAGTCGCACTTAGGCGAAAGAGAAGAAACAGGCACAGAAGAAAAGCCTAAAGCTAGATGGCAGAAAATTAAAAAATTAGTAAAGCCATTAGTTATAAGCGCTGGAATAGCTGGAAGCTTGGCAATCGGCTTGTTTACTTATGATTTTTATTCAAAAGGGCAGAATTATCCTGAAAGAAATGTTTTGTTTACAACAAAACACGAAACAACTTTCTATGCTGGAGGCACAGGAAAAGAGTCTTCTACAAAATTAGATAAAAAAACTGTAATAAGTTTTAGTGAAGGGGGCGGGATAGAAAGTAAAGTAGGGCCTTTTTTATTTGAAACAACAAGGGCATCAAAAGGAGATGAAGAAGATTATAGCATGAAAAACCCGCAAAATATGGCAATAGCTTATTCAAAACAAAAATCAGAAATATTTCAAGGAGGGTGGAGAGCTGGAGGAAGCACAAACTTTAGAGAAGAATTAGCAGTACTTGTACTTAGCCCGATTTTAAAAGCTCCTAAAAAGTATATGGTTTATAAACTGGCTCCAGAAAGAGGATGGAGTGAAAGTGATGTTGATGTTGTAGAATTTCCTATTGAAAGAGGGCTTGGAGAAAATGAGCCTGGGATAATTGAAACAATTGAAACTGAAAAAGGGAAAGAAGAAAAAATAAGATTAATGGTTAATCGGCTTGTTGAAAATAGAACAATTTTAGGATGGTGTTATGGAAAAGACCCTTATAGAAAAGGCACTCTTCTTGAAGATTTTGAAGCAACTCCTGAAAATAAAAAATTAGCAAAAGATTTTTTTGATGAAATAAGAATTCTTGATAGCGAACAGGCAACTAAAGGAAAAACAAAAGAAGACTGTGCTAATAAAGTTATGGAAATAGAAGAAAAAATGAAAAAAAGAACTATATACTCAACTTTTGAAAGCGGCTTTCTTAAAGTATTGCCTCAAGGGAGTGTAATCTACTTAGGAGAAAATCCTGGGAAATGGGAAAGATTTAAAAATTGGGCAGGATTTGGAAGAAAAAACCACACAAGATTGGTAGTTGATAATCAATGGGATTTATGGCCAGGAAATATTCCTGTTTTAAATAAATTTTCTATTTTTAATAGATATAATAATGGAGGGTATACAATAAAAGATAAATTCGGGGACATAGCAAAAATACAAATAGATGATTTTATTTTTTATTATGGCCCAAGAGTTCTCTATTCTTATTTTCTTGATTTAAATGGAGATGGAAAACTTGACAAAGAAAAAGAATTAATAGGAAAAGTTTTGTGCAAAACACCCAATAATGAGAGAATAGAGTTAGAAAAGTTTGTCAAAGGAAAAAAACCAAGCGCAGATATTACTTTTACAGTAAACTCTTCTTTTATGGCTCCTAGCCCAGATAAAGAAAAAGGCTGGGAATATTGCAAACTTTGTGCTTATACAGAAAGCATGATGCCTGACCAAATTCACAGAGGCTTTGGCAAACACTCTTTGCTCCTTTTGCTAAATGACCAGAGAAGTGATAAAATTCTTTTTGATGAGCTAAGTGTAGAAAATGAGAGCAGAGCTTTAACACAGGAATCTACTTTAGTTGCAAAATATGATGGAGTTAGATTTTTAATTGCTGCAAAGCGCCCTTATGCAGAGCAAATTGCAAGGCATTATGGAATTTATGAAGAATTTAAAGGGCAGTTTCAGCCATCAAGTTTGCTTAGAGAAAGAACAGAACTCGGCCCTTTGCCCGGAATAGGAACAGGATTAGCATTGCTGGTTGGAGGAGCTTATTTTTTAAGAAGAAGAATGAGAGCAAAGAAACCCTTAGATGTTGGAGAGAGATTAAAGGAATTAAATTTACAAGATAAAAGTGATTGATATTTTCAATCACAATAATATTTAAATAAGTAGCTCAAATTATTGAGATAATAAAATGGCAAAAGAAAGTTTAGGAAGAAGATTCAGAAAAAGCGTTTATGAAGTGGTCGCCGGGGTAGACCAAAAGCTCAATGAAAAAGGCGGGCTTGTTGGAAAAGTAGCTGATGCTGTGACTGGTTTTGTAGGAGATGCAGTTAAAACTGGACAAAAAATGAATGAGGATATTCAAAAAAGCGGCGGCTATGCAGCAGCAGCAAAAAGAACAGGAAAAACCATTGCAGGGAGTGTAAACAAACATGTTTTTGAAAGAACAAGAAGATTATATAGGAGCATAGAAAATGATTTGTTCACTGATGGAAAACTTGATTCAGAAAAAGTAAAAGCAATAGTAACAAATAAAACAAACGCAGTTAAAAAATATGGAGAAAAAGCATATAACGGGTTATCTAAATTAGCATCTCAAGGAACAGAGGCACTAAAAAAAGATTATCATGACTTTATACCAACAGAGGAAGATTTAAAAGGAAAATATTCTGGAATCGGCATAAAATACAGGGGAGTTTTGCTTACAGAAGATTATGAAAAGTGCCTTGATTTTCGCAAAAAAGTTCAGAGAAAATTGCCAAAAAAAACAAAATTCAGGGCACAAATTTTAGAAGATATTAAAACAAGTGCAAGTGACAGCAAAGAAGACTTAGTAAAATTCTATGCATGGCAGGTTACTCAAGAAGATGATGGAAAATCTGCTCCAGATAAAATAAAGACACTTAATAAGTATTTAAAAAATGTGTGCTCAGAAGAGGTATCTGTCCGGGTGTCTGTTCACTATAAACCTTAATTAATTCTATAGCCAATGAATAATAACAGCAGGTTTCCTAAAATCTTATAATAAATTAGCTGCCTTCTATAGAAAGAAGGTAAAGAGAAATGACTGATGCCTGGTGGGAACGCAAAAAATTGAAAAGAAAGTTTTACTTTATTTTTTCTTTTGAAATTTTACTTTATAGCTTAATGAACTTTCATCAGCATAGCCAGATTTTCTTGCCATAAATACCATGTCTATGTATAACTCGCTTGGATTAATTGATGTTTTTACAGGAGAAGCTCTTGTTAAGTTTCTTCCCATAATTACTTCTTTTTCTCCTTCATTTTTTTCTATATGCATTTCTGGAAAAATTATCCTAAAAGAGACTTCATCTCCTTTTTCTGTATAGCCTCCAATTTTTAAAATAGCTTTAAGCGTACTTTTACAAGTTTCGCATCCTCTTTCACTTTTATAATCATATCTAACTGGAATCTTCCCCATGATAGTTACTTCGCTTCCTGAAACAATTACATCTAAATCTTCTTTAGCTGTTTTAAGTGCCATTTTTATGTTTTTACTATTTGTATTAGGCATCAGAACTCTTTTTCCAGAGCTTTGATTCTTGATTTTATTATTTATTTTGCTTATCTCAGAAATCAGAGATTTCTGATTTTACTTAAATCAAACCTCTTGTCCCTTAGGGCAATTTTCTTAGGAAATTGGTATTTTTAAATCTTGCTCTCGAGTGTATCTACTCAGCTTTCTGAAGCTCATCGTCGGTGATGAAAAAATGCGAAAAATATTCCATCGTCGGACAACTTCAGAAAGCTAAGCTCTTACTCTCGAGTAAAATTCTTTCTTCACCTCACCAGCAAACTTGCCCCCAAAGTTCCAGGATGGTCTAATTTGCTCCATTGAATAGGTGTTGTTTTTGGCAAAATTGAATATTTTTTTGCTTGTTTTTTAATCATATCTAAGAACTTATTTCCGGTTTCCCTAACTCCCCCTGCTAAAACAACAACTTCAGGGTCAAGAACACTATTTAAAGAAGCTATTCCTTTTCCTAAAATCTCAGCAGCTTCGTCCAACAACTTTTTTGCGTTTTTATGCTTCATTTTTAATAAGTCTTTAATTAAAATTCCTTCACCAAAATACTCTCTGCATTTTTTTCTATTTTCCTGCCATAACTTCTCAAAGCTCTTATCGCCATCCAAGATTATATGCCCAACTTCTCCGCCATACCCTTCACCTTCGTATAGTTCTCCATTAATAATAATTCCCCCGCCAATACCTGTTCCTAAGGTTAAAATAAGAAAGTTCTTCTTTTTCACTCCAAGCCTTGCTTCAGCCAAAGCAACACAATGAGCATCATTTAGAATTTCAACTCTTTTTTTAAACTTCTGTTCTAAAAATCTTTTTAAATTAAAATTTCTAAAAGGCAGATTTGGTGGATTTTTTATTATGCCATCTTTTAATGGCCCGGGACTTGCTACTCCAATGCCTTTAATTCCCTTGCCCTTAAATTCTTGTATGCTTCTTACTAACTCTTTTAACAAAGCATCTTGAGTCTTAGGGGTTTGTTTCTTTAGGTATTTTAAAATTTTTCCTTGTTTCACAAGCGAAACTCTTAAATTCGTTCCACCCAAATCAACTGCTATAACTTCGCTCATTTTACCTTCCCTTTTTAATATTTAATTACATAAACAATCATTATTATAAAAATTATAATTATTATGCAAGCAATAATTATAAAAATAATTTTGGTCCATAAAATTTTAGAATGTGAATTCTCATCTGATTTAAGCATAAATTCTTGACATGATATTTTAGCACCAGAAGTTATGTTCTTTTCAAATATGCCATCATTATTCTCGTCTATGAGGATTGTTGCGCCTTCTTTGCCTCTTGCTAATACATCCCAATCAAAGTTATACCTATGGGTTTCTCCAGTAGAAATAGGAATATTTTCAGCAGTAAAAGAAATTTCTTCTCCTTCTTCAGTGGAAGAAGGGGTAAGCACATAATTTCCAGATGATAAAGCATAAATTTCCCAAACATAAGTTTCGCTAGTATTATATAGAATTATTTCAGCAGGCCTTATCTCTTTTCCATAAATTTCATACTCACTAAATAAAAATGAATCTGGGATATCTCTGTACTGAACACCATTAATAACTCCAGTAACTCTGCCCTGAGAATCATAAACTCTCATTTCCTTATCTGCTTTTTTATAATTACAACCAATACTTATAGTATACAGCTTAATTAAGACAAACATACATCCTATTAAAACAAATAACAT
>Ga0315276_10001189_pt1 | contig 23234 bp, 25 predicted proteins | sample YL17G05_0_MG_FD_204542 | JGI IMG/M metagenome (GOLD analysis project Ga0315276, IMG submission 204542) | Sediment microbial communities from Yellowstone Lake, YNP, Wyoming, USA - YL17G05_0 | ecosystem: Environmental > Aquatic > Freshwater > Lake > Sediment | place: USA: Wyoming | collected... | reverse complement strand
TGCGCCGCAGCCGCTGCTGGAACAGCGCCTGCAGGTAGCCGCGCGCATCGGCCCCAAGTCCCTGCTGCGCCGCCAGTTCGGCCGCCCGAAGCAGGGCCGTGTCGTCCTCGGGATGAATCTTGACGATCTTCTTGTAGAGCGCCGTCGCCCTCGAGGCGAACCCCTCGCGGGCCAGGTTTTCGGCGATGCGGGCGTACTGCGCGACGGCGCGCTCGATCTGCCCCGACCTCACGAACAAGTCGCCCAGCAGGTTGGCGGTGGTCCAGTCACGGGGCTGGTCGTCGACCACGCGGGTGTACTCGGCGATGGCCGCCTCGAGCTTCCCCTGGCGCAGGAGCCTTTCGGCCTTTCGAAGGGTCTCGTCACGATCAATCGCCACGGCGTCTCAAGGCTCCTGTGCAGGGTCGGCTGCGTCTATCGTATCAAACAGCGACGGCGGCCGGAACGACCGGCGGTGGTGCGTCGAATAGCCGTGGCGGGAAAGCGCCGCCAGATGCTCCGGGGTCCCGTATCCCTTGTGCCGATCGTAGCCGTAGCGCGGATCGGCCTCGTGCAGCGCCAGCATCAAGTCGTCGCGGTACACCTTGGCCACCAGCGATGCCGCCGCGATCACCGAGCACCGCCGGTCGCCGTGGATGACGGCGCGCTGGGCCATCGGCAGACCCGGCACGCGAAAGGCATCGACCAGCACCAGGTCCGGCAGCGGGGTGAGGGCCATGACGGCCCGGCGCATCGACTCGAGCGAGGCCCGATGGATGCTTAACCGGTCGATGTCCGGCGCCTCGACGGCGCCGATGGCCCAGGCCACCGCCTCGGCCCGGATGCGCTGGCTGAGGCGCCGCCGCTCGGGCGCCGGCACCACCTTGGAATCGGCGAGCCTCGGGATGTGACGATCGGGGTGCAGGATGACGGCGGCCGACACCACCGGACCGGCCAGACAGCCGCGCCCGACTTCGTCGACGCCGGCGACGAGGGCGAATCCCCACCGCCGCAGGACGTTCTCGATCGTCCGCCTGGCCCCGGTCCTCCGCATGGCTCGCTGCGCTGGGGGAAACCGGGACTACTTCGTCCGCTTGACTTCCTTCATGCGGGCGGCCTTGCCCTTGAGCTCGCGCAGGTAGTACAGCTTCGACCGCCGCACTCTGGCCGAGCGGACCACGTCGATGTGGTCGATGATCGGCGAGTGCAGCGGGAAGATGCGCTCGACGCCCTGCCCGAAGGTCACCTTGCGCACCGTGAAGGTGGCCCGTGACGTGCCGCGGTGCTGGCCGATGACCACGCCCTCGAACACCTGGATGCGCTCCTTGTCGCCCTCGCGCACCTTCACGTGCACCCGCACCGTATCGCCGCTGCGCATCGCCGGCCGTTCGGCGATCTGTGCTTTCTCAATGGTCTCAATGGCGCCCATGATCCGCTCCTCTCTCTTCCAGCAACGCGCGCAACATCTCGCGCTCTTCGCTATCCAGTTCGGCCGACTCCAACAGGTCCGGCCGCCGTCTCACCGTCTGCCGCAGGGCTTCGCGCGTCCGCCAGCGCCGGATGTCCTCGTGGTTCCCGGACAACAGCACGTCGGGCACCCGCAGCCCCCTGAATTCCGCCGGCCGCGTGAAGTGCGGAAAGTCCAGCAACCCCCGGCTGAAGGAATCGACCGCGACCGATTCCTCGTCGCCGACCGCCCCGGGCAGCAGCCGCACCACCGCGTCCACGATCACCAGCGCGGGCAACTCGCCGCCCGACAGCACGTAGTCGCCGATCGAGATCTCGTCGGTGACCAGCGCCTCGCGGACGCGCTCGTCGATGCCCTCGTACCGCCCGCACAGCACCACCACCCGCCGCATCGCCGCCAGCCGCCTGGCGTCGCGCTGGGTGAAGGACCGTCCCTGGGGCGAGGTCAGGATGACCGCATCGACCTCGCCGTCGGCCCGAATCGCCTCGACCGCCTTGAACAGCGGCTCGGGCTTGAACACCATCCCCGGTCCGCCGCCGTACGACACATCATCGACCGAGCGGTGCCGATCCGCCGTGTAGTCGCGCAGGTCGTGGACCGTGATGTCCACGATCCCGCGCTCGACCGCGCGGCGCACGATCCCTTCGCACAGCGGCCCGTCGAACAGCCGCGGAAAGATCGTGACGAGATCGAACCTCACCGTCCCTCCCCCCGGCTGCGGGCCGTCTGGTTCAAGCCCAGCAAGCCCTCGGGGGCCGCGATCACGATCCGCCGCGCGCCAGGGTCGATCACCCGGCACACCTGGTCGATCAGCGGAATCAGCTCGTCCGCGCCCGGCGCCTGGACGACGAGGCGGCTTGTCGCCCCGCTGCCCTCGACGGCCCTGACCTCGCCCACCACCTCGCCCGCCACCGTCTCGACGCGACAACCCACCAGGTCGTGGTGGTAGTACATGCCGTCGGGCAGTGGCGCCAGCTCCTTCGCCGGGATCCGCAGCTCGAGCCCGGCGAGCGCTTCGGCGTCGTTCATTGTCTCGACGCCGTCGAACGCCACGACGGGCCGGCCCTTCTGGAACCAGGCCGACGTGATGACCATCGCCTCGACCCGCCCCGCGCGCTGCACCAGGAGGCGGTGGCCGGCCTGGAAGCGCTCCTCGGGGAAGTCCGACTCCGAGTTCAGGATGACTTCCCCCCGGCGGCCGTGCGTGCGCGCAATGCACCCGACCAGGATCAGATCATCCCACGGCGGACACGCGGTGTCAGAACCCGTTTTCGCGTCAGAAGCCATCGAACTCCGCTGGCGGACACCCGGTGTCAGAGCCCGTTCTCCCGTCGGCGACGCAGGTTCTGAAACCGTCCCCGTTAACGCTGGCCGTGCTGGTCGCGGAACTCGACGTTCACGCGCTCGCCGTGCCGCTCCGCGGTGACGCCGACCAGCGTCCGGATCGCCGTGGCTGTCCGGCCCTGGCGTCCGATCACGCGGCCCATGTCCGCCGTGTCGACGAACACCTCGATGACGGCGGCGCCGCGGTGCTCGCCCTCGGTGACGCGCACCGCGTCGGGACGATCCACCAGCGCGCGCGTCACAACCTCGGCGACGTCCCGCGCGTGGCTCACTGCGCGGGAACGGCGGCCGCAGCAATCGCTCCGGCCGCCGGCTCCTTGTACTTCTTCAGCAGGCTCTTGACCGTGGCGCTGGGCTGCGCCCCCACCTTCAGCCAGTGCATCACGCGCTCACCGTCCACCTTGAGGGTGGCCGGCGTCGTCTTCGGGTTGTAGTACCCCAGCGCCTCCAGCACGCGGCTGTCCCGCGGGCTGCGCGCCTCGGTGACCACCACGCGGTAGGTCGGCCGCTTCTTCGAGCCAATCCGGGTCAAACGAATCGCTAGCATGTCTCTCCTTCACGCGGGGCCAGGAGCCCCGTCCTTCAGGCCCGCAGGCCCCGCCCTTTCAGCGCGCCCATGGCGTGGCGCATGCGTGTCCGCCCGCCGCCACGCCCGAGGCCGCCGACGACCTTCATCATCTTCCGCATCTGCATGAACTGCTTCAGCAGGCGGTTGACGTCTTCGACGGTAGTGCCGCTGCCGCACGCGATGCGGCGCCGGCGGCTGCCGTCGATCACTTTGTAGTTGTGCCGCTCGCGAAGCGTCATCGAGCCGACGATCGCCTCGACCCGGTTCATCTGCGACTCGTCGGGGCGGTTCTCGGCGAACTGTTTCAGATTGCCCAGGCCGGGGATCATGCCGAGCACCTGCTCGAGCGGCCCCATCTTGCGCAACGTCTTCAGCTGCGCGCGGAAGTCCTCGAGCGTGAAATCGTCGGTGCGCAACTGCTGCGCGAGGCGCGCCGCGTCGGTCTGATCGATTGCCGCCTCGGCGCGCTCGATGAGCGACAGCACGTCGCCCATGCCCAGGAGGCGCGACACCAGGCGCTCCGCCTGGAACAGCTCGAGGTCCTCTATCCGCTCGCCCATGCCGACAAACGCGATGGGCACGCCGACCACGGCCACCACCGAGAGCGCCGCGCCGCCGCGGGCGTCGCCGTCCAGCTTGCTCAGCACGACGCCGGTGATGCCGACCTGCCGGTTGAACTCCCCGGCGCTCTTGATGGCGTCCTGGCCCGTCATCGCGTCGGCCACGTAGAGCGCGTCGGTCGGCTCCACGGCCGCGCGGATCGCCAGCAACTCCTGCATCAGCGCGTCGTCGATGTGCAGCCGTCCGGCCGTATCGACGATGACCACGTCGTAGCCCATGTTGCGGGCGTCGACCATCGCGCCCGCGGCGCGGGAGACGGGGTCGAGATCGCCGGCCGGGTCGTGGACGCGCAGACCCGCCTGACGTCCGAGCACGTTCAACTGCTCAATGGCCGCCGGACGACGGACGTCGGTGGACACGAGCAGCGGGTGGCTCCCTTGCCTGCTCAGCCACGTCGCAAGCTTCGCGGCGGTGGTCGTCTTGCCCGAGCCCTGCAGGCCGAGGAGCATGATGACCCGCGGCGTACGCGACGCCGGCCGCAGCCCCCCCACCGCGTCGCCGAACAGCGCGATCAACTCGTCGCGGACGATCTTGACGACCTGCTGCGCGGGCGTGAGACTGCGCAGCACGTCCTGCCCGATGGCCCGCTCGCGGACACGATCGACGAACGCCTTGACGACCTTGAAGTTGACGTCGGCCTCGAGCAGCGCCATGCGGATTTCCCGCAGGGCGGACTCGACGGCAGGCTCCGACAACCGCGCCTCGCCGCGCAGCGTGCGGAACACATCCTGAAGCCGATTGCTCAACGAGTCGAACATGCGTACAGTCGAATTGCGATCGGATGTCCCGGTGGCCGCCGCCGGCCGCCCCATGCGACCGGCGCCTGTCAGGCGGACATCACGTCCTGTGGCGCAAACCCTTATGGTAGCGTGACTTGGCTGACACTGTCAACGCACGGCCGGGCTAGACCTTCGTCAAGCGGTGGCCGAGTTTTTCTTTCTTCGTCTTCAGGTAGCGCCGGGTCGAATCCGAGGGCGGGATCTCGATGCTCACCGTCGCCGAGACCGACAGCCCGTACCCCTCCAACCCCACGAATTTTCTGGGGTTATTGGTCAGCAGCCGCATCGAACGCACCCCGAGGTCACCCAGCACCTGCGCGCCAATGCCGTAGTCCCGCTGGTCCGGCTTGAACCCGAGCCGCTCGTTGGCCTCGACCGTGTCGTAGCCCTGATCCTGGAGCGCGTACGCCTTGATCTTGTTGGCGATGCCGATGCCGCGGCCTTCCTGATTCAGGTACAGCAGCACGCCACGGCCTTCGGCCGCAATGCGGCGCAGCGCCGACTCGAGCTGATCTCCGCAGTCGCACCGCGCCGAGTGAAACACGTCGCCCGTCAGGCAGCGCGAGTGCACGCGCACGAGGACATCGTGGCCGCCGCCGATCTCGCCCCGCACCAGCGCGATGTGGGACTCACCGTCGAGCACGCTTTCGTAGGCGAACACCCGGAACCCGCCGTGTCGAGTCGGCAGGTCGGCCTCAGCCGTGCGACGGACCAGACGCTCGGTCCGCATCCGGTACTTGATGAGGTCGGCGATGGTGATCAGCAGGATGCGGTGCCGCTTCGCGAACCGCGCGAGCTGCGGCACGCGAGCCATGGACCCATCCTGGTTCATGATTTCGCAGATCACGCCGGCCGGGTACAGTCCGGCAATCCGCGACAGGTCGACCGCCGCCTCCGTCTGCCCCGCACGCACCAGCACGCCGCCTTCGCGCGCGCGCAGCGGAAACATGTGGCCGGGGCGCGCGAGGTCGCCAGGTGTGGTCGCCGGATCGATAGACGCCAGCACCGTGGTCGCGCGATCGGCCGCCGAGATGCCCGTGCTCGTCCGGTGCCGCGCTTCGATCGAGACGCAGAACGCCGTCTCGAAGCGCGCGGTGTTCTGCGTGACCATCAGCGGGATTTCGAGTTCATCCAGCCGCTGCCCCGTCATGGGCATGCAAATCAGGCCCCGGCCGTGCGTCGCCATGAAGTTGATCACGTCGGGGGTCACCGCCGACGCGGCAATCGTCAGGTCGCCTTCGTTCTCGCGGTCTTCGTCGTCGACGACGATGATCATCTCGCCACGGCGAATGGCGTCGACGGCGTCCTCGACCCGCGCGAACGTGCTCCGAGACGACGACGCGGCGGTCGTCGCAGAGATGGCCGCCTTCACCGCCTTCACCGCCTTTGCGCGCTTCGCGGCCTTCGCGGCTTTTGGAGCGATCGCTGACGCGATCGGCATTGACGTCCGGCGCGGGCTCATGGCGTCTCGAGGGGTGCGCGGCCGCCGGCCGGCCACATCCCCGCCAGCTGGGCCACGCGGAGGACGTACTTGCCGATGACGTCGACCTCGAGATTGACGCCGTCGCCGGGCCGGCTCGCCTGCAGGTTGGTGTGGTCGATCGTGAACGGAATGATCTGCACGTCGAACTCGTCGTCTCGAAGCGCCGCCACCGTCAGGCTGATGCCGTCGACGGCCACTGATCCTTTGGAAATGAAGTACGGCGCCATCGCCGGATCGAACGCCACGGTGATCCACCAGAACTCGCCATCCTGGCGGATGGCCGTGAGCGTGCCGGCGCCATCCACGTGGCCAAGGACGAAGTGCCCGCCCATGCGCCCGTCCGGCCGCATCGGCCGCTCGAGGTTCACGGCGGTGCCGGGCCTGAACGACCCCAGGGTCGTGACGCGGGCGGTCTCGGGCCCGATCTCGGTGTCGAACCGGCCCGCCTCGCGCCGGACGACGGTCAGGCAGACGCCGTTGACGGCGATGCTGTCGCCGTCGCGAAGCTGTGCCGCCACATCGGTCTCGATCGATAGCCGGTAGCCGCCCTCGATGGGGTCGAGTGCCGCGACGCGGCCGACGTGCTCAATCAGTCCGGTAAACATCGCCTTCAATGATGACATCCGGCCCGCACGCCGTCACGTCGACATGACACAGCCAGGGCACCGGCAGTTGATGACTCGACAACCATGGTACTCCGGCCGCGCCCAGTACGCGAGGGGTGACGACGATGCGGACGGCGTCGATGGCGCCGGCCAGGCGCAGCGCGCCGTGCAGCGAGGGCCCGCCCTCGACCAGCAGCCACTGAATGCCCATGCCGGCCAGCGTGGCCAGCGTCGCGGGGATCCCGCCGTCAAACACCGTCACCAGCGTCGCTCCCGCGGCCTCCAGCGCGTGCGCGCTCGCGGCCGCCCGCATCACGTGCTCCGCGGTGGTGAGCACGTACACGGGGCCCGCCGCCAGGGTGGACAACACCCGCGCGGAGGGCGGCGTCCGGAGCCGGCGATCGAAGATCACCCTGGCCAGCGGGCGCTCGCGGAACACCTCGCGCGCGGTCAACTGCGGGTCGTCGGTCAGCACGGTGCCTGACCCCACGGCCACGGCGTCGACGCGGGCGCGCAGCAGCTGGCTCTGCCGATCCGCCGCCGCCGAGCTGAGCCGCGTCGCCTGCCCGGCGCCAGCGGCGACGCGCCCGTCCAGACTGGTGGCGACCTTCGCGAGGACGAAGGGTCTCCCTCGCTGCATCACGCTGAAGAAGGGCGCATTCATGCGCCGGGCGGCCTCCCCGCACACGCCGACGTCGACGCGAACGCCGGCCTCAGTGAGCGCGCACAACCCGCGTCCAGCCACGCAAGGGTTGGGGTCCTCAACCGCGGCGACCACACGCGCGATGCCGGCGCCGATCACCCGATCGACGCACGGCGGCGTGCGTCCGTGATGGCTGCAGGGTTCGAGTGTGCAGTAGAGCGTCGCACCGCGGGCGGCCGCGCCGGCGGCGTCCAGCGCGCGCACCTCCGCGTGCGCGTCGCCGGCTCGGGCGTGGAAGCCGGCGCCCACGACGACCCCGTCCGGCGACACGACGACCGCGCCGACCATCGGGTTGGGCGTCGTGCGGCCGGCCGCCCGTCCGGCCAGCAGCAGCGCGCGCGCCATGTACGCCGCGTCGGTCAGCACCGCGCTACCAGCTTTCGTCGAAGAGGGCGTCGACGTACTCGGGGGCGGAGAACGGCACGAGGTCGCCCATGCCTTCGCCCACGCCGACGTAGCGGATCGGCAGCCCGAGATCGTGCGCGATGGCGACGGCGATGCCGCCCTTGGCCGTGCCGTCGAGTTTGGCCAGCACGATGCCCGTCACGCCGGCCGCCGCCATGAACTCGCGCGCCTGAGTGAGGCCGTTCTGCCCGACCGTCGCATCCAGGACGAGCAGCACCTCATGGGGGGCGCCGTCCACCTCGCGTGCCGCGATGCGATGGATCTTCTGCAGTTCCTGCATGAGGTTCGCGCGGGTGTGGAGGCGGCCCGCAGTGTCGACGAGAATCGGACTGCGGCCGCGCGCCTTGCCCGCCGCCATCGCGTCGAAGACGACCGAGGCGGGGTCGGCGCCTTCCCGAGCGCGGATGACGTCCACGCCGGCGCGGCCGGCCCAGATCTCCAACTGCTCGACGGCGGCCGCGCGGAACGTGTCGGCGGCGCAGACCAGCGGCGACTGTCCCTGGGTCCGGTAGAGGTTCGCCAGCTTGGCAACGGTCGTGGTCTTCCCGGTGCCGTTCACGCCGACGATGAGGATGACGGTGGGAGTTCCCGTGTGCGGCGGTGTCCCATCCACGCCGCCCAGAATCGTCCGCAACTCGTCCTTGACCAGATCGCGAAGAGACTCCCCGTCGCGGACCCTGCCCTTGACGGCCGTCACGATACGGTCGGCGGCCGCCACGCCGACATCGGCGCCGATCAGGAGTTCTTCGAGGGCCTCGGCCGTCTCATCGTCCACCGGCGCCGACCGCCGCTCGGGCGCGTCGGCCCGGCGTGCAATCTCATCGAAGCGCCCAATCAGCTGCTGCGCTGTGCGGCGCAGCCCTTCCCGGACGCGGCTGAACAGGCCCATCCGGTGATTGTATCACCCGGCATCCACCTCAATCCGCTGCGGCCGGAGCATCAGGTACTCGAGCGCCGCGCGCGGCGTCTTGCGCCCCGCGATGAGATCGCCCATCTGCGCGGTGATGGGCAGTTCGACGCCGGCGCGGGCGCCCAGGGCCAGCGCGGCCTCGGCCGTCCTGACACCTTCCGCCACCATCTTCATGCCCGCGAGAATCGCCGCGAGGGATCGGCCCCGCGCCAGTTCCATCCCGACATGGCGGTTCCGGCTGTAGGGACCGGTGCACGTGAGGATCAGATCGCCCAGCCCGGTCAGGCCCGCCAGCGTTTCGCGCCGCCCGCCTTGGGCGCACGCCAGGCGCGAGATTTCCGCGAGCCCGCGCGTCATGAGCGCCGCCTGTGCGTTGTGGCCCAGGCCGAGCCCCTCGGCCACGCCGGCGGCGATGGCGATCACGTTCTTCAGCGCCCCACCGATCTCCACGCCGACCACGTCGGTGGTGGAGTAGAGGCGGAACAGCTTTCCCCGGAACTCCTCCTGGACGCGCTCGGCCGCGGCCGGGTCCGCGGAAGCGACCGACACGGCCGTCGGCAGTTCCCGCGCAACCTCGATGGCGAAGCTCGGCCCCGACAGCACGACCACCGGGTGGGCGCGGTTCGTCTCCTGCGCCAGGACTTCCGACATGCGCTGCAGCGAATGCTGCTCGAGCCCCTTGGCCACGCTGACCGCGATGGCGCCAGGGCGCATCAACGGCGTCATCGAGCGGGCCACGACGCGCATCGCGTGGGACGGGATCGCAAGGACGACGACGTCGACGCCCGTCACCGCCTGGGCGAGGTCGGTGGTCGGCAGCACCTCCTCGGGCAGTACGATGTCGGGCAGGTAGACCGCATTCGCCCGGCGCTCGATCATCTCGGCGACGATCGGCGCCTCAATCGACCACACGCGGACGCGGTGCCCCACGCGCGCGAGGTGGACGGCCAGCGCCGTCCCCCAGCTCCCGGCTCCGAGAACCGCGATGTCTCTGGTCACGATGCCGCTCCCTCTCTCATCCGGGCTCAGATCGCCTGGGCGCTAGACCCGCTCGCCCAGGCGCCGCTCGGTACCACCCAGCAGCCGCGCGACGTTCTGCCGGTGCCTGAACAGCACAAGGCATCCGCTGACAAACGCCGCGCGCGTGAGGATCATCGACGACGACGCCGCGTAGACCAGCGGCCCGAGACTGATCGCGGCCGCCATCGACCCGAGAGACACGTAGCGGGTCATGCGGACCACGGCGGCGAACAGCGCCAGCGCGCCGACCGCCGCGACGGGCGCCAGCACGACGAACACGCCAAACGACGTGGCCACGCCCTTCCCGCCGCGAAAGCGCAGCCACACCGGGTAGATGTGCCCGGCAATCGCGGCCACGCCGGCGGCCGCAGCCGTCAGACCTGACCCCCCCGCCCCCCACGCCGCCGCCACGGCGACCGCGCCCTTCGCCACGTCGAACACGGCGGTCCACGCCGCGGCGCGCGTCCCCGCGCTCCTGAGCACGTTGGTGGCGCCGACGTTGCCGCTGCCGACGCGCCGGATGTCGACGCCCCCGGCGCTGCGCGCGACGAGGAACGCAAACGGCACCGATCCGATCAGATAGCCGAGCGCGACCAGCAGCGCCGTCGTCATGGGTCTAGCCGCGTGGGAGCCTGCGCCACGCCGGTCGGACCCGGCTGGGGCAGGACGAACGCCCGGCCCACGTCGGCGCCAAGCACGACGCGCCGCGCCAGATCGAGCGCCATCTGCGCGGCGAACTGCTTGACGCGCACGCGCGCGAACGGGAACCGGAACGTGCGCACGAGCCGCGCGGTGCTGGTCGCGGCAGCGATCGCGACCGTGCCGACGGGCTTCGCCTCGGAGCCGCCCGACGGCCCGGCAATGCCGGTCACGCCGACGCCGATCTCGGCGCCGGTCCGGGCGCGGATGCCGTCGGCCATGGCCAGCGCCACCGGTTCGCTCACCGCGCCGTGCTCGGCGATGAGATCGTCCGGGACGCCGAGCCACGCGGTCTTCGACCCGTCGCTGTAGCAGACGGCGTTCGCAATGATGTAGTCGGAGCTGCCCGCAATGTCGGTGAGGCGGGACGAGATCAGGCCGCCCGTGCACGACTCGGCGATGCCGATCCGCCACCCGCGCGCGCGCAACAGCCCGCCCAGTGTCTCTTCGAGCGATCGGCCGTCAGTCGCGAAGACGTCGGCGCCAAACGCGGCAGTCAGCGCGGCAACGGCCGCGTCGAGCCGCTCGGCCGCCCGGGATGCCGAGCTGTCCCGCGTCGACAGGTGCAGCTCCACCTGCCCGGGCGCCGCGAGCACCGTGGTGTGAATGGGCGCCGCCCGGTCAAGCCACGGCGCGTAGATCGGCGAGGCGATCTCGTCGACCTCCGACTCGGTCAGGCCACAGACAAACAGGGCGCGGCGATGCAGCCGCGCGTCACCCGCGATGGGCCCGAGGCGATCGGCGACGACGCGCTCCAGCATGGGCTTCAGTTCGTTCGGCGGTCCCGGCAGCAGAAGGACGAGGCAATCGCCGTGGGCAATCCAGAGCCCGGGCGCAGTGCCCATGGCATTGGTCACGACCTCGGCGCCGTCGGGCACCAGGGCCTGCCGTCGATTGATCTCGGGCATGCGCGTGCCGCGGGCTTCGAACCGCCGGCGGATCTGCCGCAGCACGTCGGCGTCTTCATGGAGCCGCCGGCCCAGGACGGCTGCCACGGCGTCGCGCGTGAGGTCGTCGTCGGTCGGCCCGAGACCGCCGCACAGCACGACCAGTTCCGTGCGTGCCAGTGCCGCGCGGAGCGTGGACTCGAGGTCGTCCCGGCGATCCCCGACCACCGTCTTGGCGCGGATCTCGATCCCGAGATCGTTGAGACGGTCGGTGATGAAGAGCGAGTTCGTGTCGAGGCGAGGCGGCACGAGCAGTTCCGAGCCGACGGCGATGATCTCCGCCCAGCGGACGGACGGGCCGCGGCCTGCGTCGCTCATGCGAACAACCCCGGGCGCAACCAGATCAGGAGGCGGACGACCAGATTCGCGTACACCCCCGCCGCGAGGTCGTCGGCCATGATGCCGAAGCCCCCGTGAAGCCGTTCGAGACGGCCGCAGGGCCACGGCTTGATGATGTCGAAGATCCGGAACGCCAGGAACACGGCGGCCATCACCGGCCATGAGGCCGGCAGGAACAGCAGGCTGACGAGCATGCCCGCGACCTCGTCGATGACGACGGGGCCGGGGTCCTCGACGCCCAGCACCTTCTCGGTCTCGGTGGCGGCCCACACGCCGACCACTGTCACCAGCGCCGCGACGGCAAGCTCAAGCGCAAGCGAACCCGCCCACCGCACGGGCAAGAACAGCACCAGAGCGGCTGCCGATCCGGCGGTCCCGGGCGCGAACGGGAAGAAGCCGACGTAGCCGAACGACGCCAGCGCTACCGCGCCGCGTGCACGGATCGAAGATGTCGTCATGTGTGGGTCCGGTTCCCTCGGGGTGCCGGCGCCCGTCTGTTCAGGCGCGACGGGGCTCCCCGGTTCATCCTACGTCAGGAGGCGGAGATCTGGATCACCCGCGTGCCGGTGAGACGGTCGTGCAACGCCCGCCGCTCGCCGACCAGCCCGACAAGCCACCCGCCGCCGGCCAGCGCCATGGAGAGCGTCGCGGCCAGCGTGCGCAGCGTGGCGCGGCCGATATCCATCCCGTCCCGGCGATCGGACACAACTTCGATCCCCGCCGCCATCTTGCCCAGCGTCTGGCCGAGCGTGCCGGTCAGCAGGATGACGTAGCCGCCGTTCAGGACGAGGAAGAACGCGACCAGCGGAACCAGCGGCAAATCGTGCAGGTCGTTGCTGGTGAGATCGCAGAGCCGGAGGGTGAAATACAGCACGCCGGCGTCGATCGCCGCCGCCAGCGCCACGTCGATCAGCGCGGCGGCGACCCGGCGCCCTGCCGGCGCGGCCACCGATGAGGCGGCCCGTGACGACTCGCGCTCGTCGGCGATGCCGTCGGCGGTGACGTCGGCGGCCACCGGCGCGGGTGTCGGCGTCGATGTCGTCGGGCCGGCCTCCAGGTCGAGCTTCAGCGCCACGGGCCGCGGCGTCTCGGATCGCGCGCGGAGGCGTCCGGGGGCCGGCGTCGCGCGTCGCACCTGCAGGGGCGGCCGCGGGGGAGGCAGCGCGCCGGGGATCCCGGCGTCCCCGAACAGCGGCAAGTCGATCGGCGTCCCTTCGGCGTGGCCGGCCAGAGGCCGGTCGACACCGCCATCGCGCCCGGCGCCGTCGGTCCGGCGGTACCGCGATCCGCGCGCCAGCCCGGGGTCGCGCAGCGAGGGGCCGCCGAGCTGGTCGGGCGCCGGTGTGCGCCGCAACGCCGATCCCGGCGTGGGCGACGACCCGGCCGGCATCAGCGAAAAATCGTAGCCGCAGTTCTTGCAGCGATCGCCGCTGTCGAACCCGAGGTACCCGCATTTCGGACATTTCACTGGCGGCCCTCGACAGGCGGGATCGGCCGCACCGTGCCGGGCGCTCCGGCCGCCGGGGGTTGGACCGACTCGATGAGCGCGCGCTGGATCTGGGCGCGCAGGCGCTGCACGTCGGGCATCCGCGGATCGGCCTCCGACACGCCGTCCAGCGCGCCTAGTGCGGCTTTCAGCCTGACCGGCCCGGCCAGCAGCTCACGGGCGCGTGCCAGGGCGAGATCGGCCGATCCCGGGACCGGCAGCGCGTCCGGCGTGACGCTCACGGCGCTGGCCGCCGCAGGCTTGCTCCACGCCAGGTCCATCAGCGGCTTGAGCAGATCGAACGACGCGGCGGCAAACATCGCGATCACGACCAGCGCGGCGACGGCGATGATCGGCAGCGCCCGCACCGGGCGCGGCATCTCCGAGAGGCGCCGGCGCCGGCCGACCAGCGCCGGCGGGGGCGTCGGGCGCGACGACGCGCGGGTCGCGTGGGCGGCGTCGGAGCCGTGTGGCGACAGGCGGTCCAGGCGCTCGAGGTACGCGCGCGCCATGTCGTGGGCATCGCCGTGCTCGACGGCCGTCTCGAGCATCTGGCGGGCCGCCGGCCCGTCGCCGCGCTTCAGGGCCGCCATGCCTTCGTGGACCAGTTCGTCGGACTTGCGCTGCCGCTCGGCCATCGCCCCGCGGGCGCGCTCGATGTACGCGCGGGCGCGGGCGTGGCCCCGATCGAAGAAGAGCACCCGTTCCCAGACGATGATCGCTTCGTGGTGGCGGCCGGAGAAGTAGTGCTCGAGCCCCGAGAGCAGGAGCTCGTCGACCTTCGCATCCCGATCGAGGTCCGGGCGGGCGTCGTCGGGCCGCGATGACGGGGTGGGTCGGGGTTCGGTCATGGCGTCGCGTACTCCCCTCGAGTATACGCCACCCTCACGCGCGATCGTCTTCGCGTTCGCCCTGCGCGCGCGACGGCGCGACACCCAACGCGCGCATCTTGCGGTAGAGGTTGCTGCGCTCGACGCCCAGCAGCTCGGCCGTGCGCGAAATGTTCCCTTGCTGCGCTCCGAGCGCGCGCAGGATGTACTCGCGCTCGAAGGCATCGCGCGCGTCGTGAAGCGGGCGGATGGTCTCCGGCTCCGCGCGCACCGCGACGCGGGCCGCGCCCCCGAGAAACGCCAGGTCCTGTTCGCCGATGACCTCGCCTGGCACCATGATCATCATGCGCTCGATCGCGTTGCGCAGTTCCCTGACGTTGCCGGGCCAGGCATAGCCGATCAGGGTCGCCAAGGCGGCGGCGTCCAGCGACTTCAGCCGCCGGCCGTACTCGCGGGCGAACAGCCGCGTGAAGTGATCCGCCAGCAGCGGGATGTCCTCCTGGCGCTCCCGCAGCGGCGGCACGAAAATCGGGATGACGTTGAGCCGGAAGTACAGGTCCTCGCGGAAGCGACCCGCCTTGATCTCGACCGGGAGGTCCTTGTTGGTGGCCGCCAGCACCCGGGTGTCGACGCGGATGTGAGCCGTGCCGCCGACCCGCTCGACAACCTGCTCCTGCAGCGCCCGCAGCACCTTGGCCTGGGTCTTCACGCTCATGTCCGCGATTTCGTCGAGGAAGATCGTGCCGCCGTCGGCGAGTTCGAATTTTCCCCGGCGATCCGAGACCGCGCCGGTGAACGCGCCGCGGACGTGGCCGAACAGTTCCGACTCGATCAGCTCTTCGGGAATCGCCGCGCAGTTCACCTCGACGAACGGACCGCTGCGCCGCCGGCTCAGCCCGTGGACCGATCGGGCGACCAGCTCCTTGCCCGTCCCGTTCTCGCCGAAGATCAGCACGCGGCCGTTGGTCGGGGCCGCCATCGCCACCTGCTCCCGGAGCTGGTGCATGGCGTAGCTCTCCCCCACCATTGTGAGGTCCTGGCCGACGCGCGCGCGCAGCGCGCGGTTCTCGGCCTCGAGGCGCTGCTGGCGCAGGGCGTTGGCCACCACCAGCACGGTCTTCTCCAGCGAGAGCGGCTTCTCGAGGAAGTCGAACGCGCCCATCTTGATGGCGCGCACGGCGGACTCGATGTTGCCGTGCCCGGAAATCATGACGATGGCGGCGTCGACCTGCCGGTCGCGGATGCGCTGCAGCGTGGCGAGGCCGTCGATCCCCGGCAGCCAGATGTCCAGGAGGATGACGTCGTAGGCGGCACGCGACAGGCGATCGAGGCACGCCTCGCCGCTCTCGACGGCCTCCACGTCGTGCCCTTCGTCGCGCAGCACGCCGGTCAACGCGCTGCGGACGCCCGGTTCATCGTCGACAATCAAGACGGTGGCTTTCACGGCGCCCCTGCCCCCGGCGGCATGTCACGGTCCTGGCTCGGCAGCTCGATCGTGAACCGCGTGCCGCGCGGCTGGTTCGATCCGACCTCGATGGTGCCGCCGTGTTCGGCGACGATGCGCCGGACGATCGCCAGCCCGAGTCCGCTGCCGCGCTTCTTGGTGGAGAAGTACGGCATGAACAGCTTGTCACGCTCCTCGGGCGGAATGCCAGGGCCGTCGTCGGCCACCAGGATCCGGACCACCGACGCCGACGGGTCGTGGTGCGTCTCGATCACGATCTGCCCGTGCTGGTTGAACGCCTCGATCGCGTTGTCGATCAGGTTGATGATCACGCGGCGGATCTGATCCCCGTCGAGGCGAATCCGCGGTAGCGACACGGCGAACAGCGTCTCGATGCGCACGTCCTGGAACAGGCCGTCGTAGAGCGTGAGCGTGCCGAGCAGCACCTGGTGCAGGTCGGTCGGCACCCGGCGCGGCGCCGGCATCCGCGCGAACTGGGAGAACTCGTCCACCAGCGCCTTCAGCGACTCGACCTCGCCGACAATCGTCGCCGTGCACTCGTCGACCAGCGTCCGCGTCTCCGGCGGTGCCGAGGCGAACTGGCGCTGGAGGCGCTGCGCGCAGAGCTGAATCGGCGTGAGCGGGTTCTTGATTTCGTGCGCGAGCCGCCGCGCGACCTCGCGCCACGCGGCCACCTTCTGGGCGCGGATGAGCGGCGTGATGTCGTCCAGCACGAGCACGCGCCCGCCGGCGGCGTCGCGCTCGCCGGGCAGGGGCGTCGCGGCGACCGCCAGCTGTACCTCGCGGCCGTCGCGCACCAGCGAGATCTCCTGCGCCGGCCATTCGCGCCCGGGCTGGAACGCCATGGTGGCCAGCGACGCCAGCGTCTGCAGATCCGACTCGCCCAGCACCGTGCGCGCGCTCTGGCCGATGACCTCGGCGCCGAGGCCAAGCAGCCGCTGCGCCGCCGGGTTCATCGTGCCGATGCGCCCGCGGGCATCCACCGTAATGACGCCGGTGGCCACGCGCTCGAGGACCGCCTCGGTGAAGCGCCGCCGTCCTTCGACTTCCGTGTGCTTGGCCTGCAGATCGATCGTCGACCGCTCGACCTGACGGCGGCTCTCGGCCAGCTCGTCGGTCATCGTGTTGAAGGCATCCACCAGCGACCCGAACTCGTCGGCGGTCTCGCGCTCGACCCGATGCTCGAAATGGCCGGCGCCAATCTCGCGGGCCGCGGCCGCCAGCAACTGCACCGGCCGCGTGATGCGCTTGGCCAGGTAGAGGCCGAGCCACGTGGCACTCACCAGAATCATCAGGGTGACGAGCAGGAAGAAGGACAGATAGACGCCGGTCAGCGGCCGCTTGAGGACCTTGAGCTGCGTGTACGACTCGTAGGCCTTCGTCATCCGCCGCGCGCGCGCGGCCAGTTCCCCGGTCAGGTGCACCGTGGCGACGACCACGCCCGACACGGCCCCGCCGGGCCTGCGGATGGCGGCGGCCGCGCGGATCAGCTCGCCGCCGCTCTCGAGCGGTTCGCGCGTCCAGGCGCCGGTTTCGCCGCCCAGCGCCCGGGCCGCCAGCCGATCGGAGGAGGCGCGGTTGGCCAGCGCAGGTACGCTGGCCGAAGCCACGTCCACCACGGGAATCAGCCGCGCCTCGCCCGCCGGCGCCCCCGACACCCGGTAGACCTCCACCAGCGTGAGGATCTGGCCCGTCACCGACGGGGCGACGGCATCGCGGACCAGCCGGACGTCGGCCGCCCCGAGGTCGGCGGGGCCCAGCACGCGGGCGATCCGTGCCGCCTCGTCCATGACCTGCCGCTGGCGATCGTGGTAATAGTCACTGGCGATCCGCTGCGCCGACTCCAGGATGTCGTCCATCGGCGCGTTGAACCACCGATCGACGCTGTTGAAGATGATCTGGCTGCCGACCAGCAGGACGAGCACGGCCGGCACGACGGTCAGCCCCAGGAGCGCCGTGACGAGCTTGGCGCGGAACCGGGCGAACGGGAGGCCGCGCCGCCGCTCGACCAGCATCTTGATCACGCTGCGGGCCAGGACGAACACCAGCGCCACCAGCATCGTGAGATCGACGACCGACAGCGAGTAGAGCACGAACTCGCTCAGGAAGTCGGGCGCGAACTGGCTGGAGCGGTTCGCCAGCGTCATCGTGAACGCCAGGATCGCCACCAGGCCCAGGATGCCGGCGAGCACCAGGACGGGATTGTCGCGAAACGGACGGCGGCGGCGCGGCGGCGGCGTGCCCGGCATCCTTCGGACCTCGTCGCTACGGAATGAAGGTAAAGCGGGCGAACCCGGTGGCGGTGGGCCGGTCCCAGGGCCAGAAGAACCAGGTCACCCGCGGACGCGTGCGGACCCGCACCCGCACGTAGTACTCGGCGTTGGGTTCCAGATCGGCGGCCGGGAACAGCGGGAGCCGATCGAACGCCATGACGAAGTGCCGCATCGCGGTCTTGTCGTCGGTCACCCGGGAATCCTCGAGGCGGCCGTCGACGCTGCGGCTGATCTGGTAGCGGCCGGTGAGCGTGTCCCGCTGCACGGCCGCGGTCACCGTCGAGGAGGCGAGCGTCCGATCGAACCAGACGCTCACGGGCCGCCGCAGGTCGGCCTCATAGGTGACGGAAGTCGCGAGTCCCGACTGGATGGCCTGGTCGACGTCCGCCAGCACGTCGGCCGAGAGCGCACACGACACGTACACACGGCCGTCCCGGGCGACGGTGGAGACCTGAATCCCCTCCGACGCCACGTCGACCGCCCATGCGGCGAGCACGATGGCCAGCAGCCGCACGGACGTCATTCCTTGGCGTTGATGAGATCTTTCAGTTCGACCATGAACTCGCCGATGTCGCGGAAGTCACGGTAGACCGAGGCGAAGCGGACGTAGGCGACCTTATCGAGCCGCTTCAGTTCCGTCATCACGAACGCGCCGATGTCGTCGGTCGCGATCTCCTTCTCGGGACGATCCTGCAGCAGGCGCTCGACCTGGTCCGCGATGGCCTCGAGCGACGACACCGTCACCGGCCGCTTCTCGCAGGAGCGGAGCATGCCCGCCACCAGTTTCTGGCGTTGGAACTGCTCGCGGCGGCCGTCCTTCTTGATGACCATGTAAGTGGGCTCTTCGACGCGCTCCTTGCTCGTGAAGCGCCGCCCGCACTCCAGGCATTCCCGGCGCCGCCGGATGACTTCGCCCTCCTTGCTCTCGCGCGAGTCCACCACCTTGTCGCCCATGTGGCCGCAGTACGGGCACTTCATGGGGCCTGCTCGCGAGCCGCATCCGCGGCGATACCCTTCATCCGGCTGAGGCTGAGGCCCTCCTGCGCCATAAAGATCGCGCCGAGGATCGTCACCGGCACGAACGACACCGCGTGCAGGACGATGGCTGCCCCGACGGCACGGTCGGTGGCCGCGCCGAAGAACGCCGTGGCGCCGATGCGGTAGGCCTGGTGGAACCCGCCCACCGCGCCGGGTGTGGGCACGGCGACCCCGACCACCAGGATCGCCATCATCAGGAATGAACCCGGGTAACTCATGTCGATGTGATACGCGTGCGACGCAGACCAGATGCCCATCGCGATCGACAGCCACAACGGAATCGACAGCACGCCGGCGATGGCGAGCCGGCGGGGCTGCCGCACGATCGCCAGGCCCTCGAGAAACGTCTTCACCAGTTCGGCGACCGCATGCGCGATGCGCGCGGGCAGCACCGCCTCGATGCGAAGCGCCCAGCCGGCGATCCTGTCCGGGTGACCCGCGGCGACCATCATAAACGCGAGGCCGACCAGTGACACCGCGCCGACCACCACGCCGCCCAGTTTCAGGGCGCGGAACACCTCGGAGTCGGCGGTCGCCTGGCCCGGGCCGGTAAACAGCAGGTAGCCGGCAAACAGCAGGAGTACCGTCAGCATGTCGAGGAGGCGCTCGACAATGATCGTGGCGAACGCGGCCGTGGCGCTGAAGCCCGCCCGGCGGGCCAGCAGATACGGCCGGATGACCTCCCCCGCCCGGGCCGGCAGCAGCGTAGACGCCGCAAACCCGATGACGGTGGTCTTGAACACGAGCGAGAAGGGCGGCCTCCCCAGCGGCAGCAGCAGGTACTGCCACCTGAACGCGCGCAGGCAGTACGTGGCGGCCGTCGCGCCGAACGCCAGCGCCAGGTAGTCGAGACGGCCGTTCTTCATCTCGGCCCAGACGGCCCCCAGGTTGGCGTCCTTGAGGAACCACGCCAGCATGGTGACGGCGAGCACCGCGACGATCGCGGTGCGCAGGTGTGCACGCATCCGGCCGGGAACTGTACTACATCGGATGCGGCAAGTCGATGGTGCTTAGATAGTTACCGGCGTGCTTGAAGGTCCGGGAGGCGGGCTGTAAGATGGTCGGGCTGACTGCTCAGGAGGTCGCGATGGCCGATGCCCTGCTGGAAACCAACCTGGACGGACTCATCCCCTTCCGCCGCGGCAAGGTCCGCGACCTCTACGAGGCTGGCGAGCACCTGCTGATCGTCGCCACGGACCGGATTTCGGCGTTCGACTACGTCCTGGGCTCCGGGATCCCCGACAAGGGCGCGGTGCTCAATCAGCTGTCGGCGTTCTGGTTCGGCATGATGACGGACATCGTGCCCAACCACGTCGTAGCGACCGATCCGCACGAGTACCCGGCCGCGGCCCGGCGTCACGCCGACGTGCTGTGCGGGCGGTCGATGCTCGTCCGACGCACCGAGCCGCTCGCGATTGAGTGCGTCGTCCGGGGGTACCTGTCGGGCTCAGGGTGGAAGGAGTACCAGAAGACCGGGCGCGTGTGCGGCATCGAACTGCCGATGGGCCTGCGCGAGTCGGACCGGCTGCCGGCCCCTATCTTCACGCCGTCCACGAAGGCAGAGAGCGGGCACGATCTCAACATCACGGAAGCCGAAGCCGGCGAGATCGTCGGGAAGACCCGCATCGCCGAACTTCGCGATCTCTCGATCGCCGTTTACAACCGCGGGGCCCTCCACGCCCAGACGCGCGGCATCATCGTCGCCGACACGAAGTTCGAGTTCGGGGTGATCGACGTGCCCGGGCGGGGCGCACAGCTGATCCTGATCGACGAAGTGATGACGCCGGATTCGTCCCGCTTCTGGCCCGCGGCGCAGTACCGCCCCGGCGGCGGCCAGCCGAGCTACGACAAGCAGTATGTCCGCGACTACCTGGAGCAGATTGGCTGGAACAAGCAGCCACCGGCGCCCGCTCTGCCTCCCGACGTCGTCGGCAAGACCCGCGATAAGTATGTCGAGGCCTTCCGGCTCATCACCGGCACGGAACTCGCGTAGCGTCGCCGAATTGGGGTCAGACCCCATTTATTCTAGTCGCTAACATTACTTGAGTGTCAATCACTCATCTTGACACCCACCTGAAGCGCTCAGATAATTGGCAGTCGTATGTAGTGAGTGCCAGCACGCAGTAGGAACTGAGTGCTGGTTCGGTCGGCATCCAACGTCTACTCAGGCAGGAGCAAGGAACACTATGAAGGTCAAGCCACTTCATGACCGGATCCTCGTCAAGCGGATCGAGGAAGGCGAGCAGGTGGTCGGCGGGATTATCATCCCCGACACTGCGAAGGAAAAGCCTCAGCAGGGCAAGGTCGTCGCGGTCGGCGCCGGCAAGATCGACGACAAGGGCAAGCGGACGCCGCTCGACGTCAAGAACGGCGACAAGATCCTGTTCGGGAAGTACTCCGGGCAGGAAATCAAGCTGGACGGCGAGGAATTCCTCATCATGCGTGAGGATGAGGTGCTCGGGGTAATCGCGGGCTGAGGTTGCGAGCTCAAGGAGTTTAACGATGGCAAAACAGATTGTGTACGGAGAACAGTCGCGCCAGGCGATCCTGCGCGGCGTCAACAAGCTGGCCGACGCGGTCAAGGTGACCCTGGGCCCCAAGGGCCGCAACGTCGTCCTCGACAAGAAATTCGGATCGCCGACCATTACCAAGGACGGCGTGACGGTGGCCAAGGAAATCGAGCTGAAGGACCCGCTCGAGAACATGGGCGCCCAGATGGTCCGTGAAGTGGCGAGCAAGACGTCCGACGTCGCCGGCGACGGCACGACGACGGCGACCGTGCTCGGCCAGGCCATCTACCGCGAAGGCGCGAAGATGGTGGCGGCCGGTTCGAACCCGATGGACATCAAGCGCGGGATCGAGCGCGCGGTCGAGACGGTCATCGCGGACCTGAAGAAGCGGTCGAAGCCGGTCAAGGGCCACATGATCGCCCAGGTGGGCACGATCTCGGCCAACAACGACGACACCATCGGCAAGATCATCGCCGAGGCGATGGAGAAGGTCGGCAAAGACGGCGTCATCACCGTCGAAGAGGCGAAGACGCTCGAGACCTCGCTCGAGGTCGTCGAGGGCATGCAGTTCGATCGCGGCTACCTCTCGCCGTACTTCGTGACCGATCCCGAGCGCATGGAAGTGGTGCTCGAGAACCCGATGATCCTGATCCACGAGAAGAAGATCAGCTCGATGAAGGATCTGCTGCCGGTCCTCGAGCAGGTCGCGCGCCTGAGCCGTCCGCTGCTCATCATCGCCGAAGACATCGAGGGTGAGGCGCTGGCGACGCTGGTGGTCAACAAGCTGCGCGGCACGCTGCAGGCCGCGGCGGTGAAGGCCCCGGGCTTCGGCGACCGCCGCAAGGCCATGCTCGAGGACATCGCGATTCTCACCGGCGGCAAGGCCGTGACCGAGGATCTCGGGATCAAGCTCGAGAACCTGAAGGTCGAGGATCTCGGCAAGGCGAAGAAGATCACGATCGACAAGGACACTACGACGATCGTCGAAGGCGCGGGCGCCGGCTCCGCCATCGAAGGCCGCGTGAAGCAGATCCGCGCGCAGGTCGAGGAGACCACGTCGGACTACGACCGCGAGAAACTGCAGGAGCGGCTGGCCAAGATCGTGGGCGGCGTGGCCATCATCAAGGTCGGCGCGGCCACCGAAACCGAGATGAAGGAGAAGAAGGCGCGCGTCGAAGATGCGATGCACGCCACCAAGGCGGCCGTTGAAGAGGGCATCGTGGCCGGCGGCGGCATCGCGCTTATCCGCTCCCTGAAGGCGCTCGAGGCCCTCAAGCTCGAAGGCGACCAGCAGGTGGGCGTCAACATCGTCAAGCGCGCCATCGAGGAGCCGCTGCGCTGGATCGCCCAGAACGCCGGCATGGAAGGCTCCATCGTCGTCCAGAAGGTCCGGGAAGGCGAAGACGACTTCGGCTTCAACGCGCTGACCGACAAGTACGAGCACCTGATCGCAGCGGGCGTCATCGACCCGGCCAAGGTCGTCCGCTCGGCCCTCCAGAACGCGGCGTCGATCGCGTCGCTCCTGCTGACGACCGAGGCGATGATCGCGGACATCCCGGAAGAGAAGAAGGACTCGGGGATGCCGCAGGGCGGCATGGGCGGCGGCGGCATGGGCGGGATGTACTAAGCTCGGGGTTCGGGGTTCGAGATTCGGGGAGACCCGCCGTCCCGCCCCGAACACCACCCGTTCTCACAACAACGGCCCGGTGGGCGTCATGCCTGCCGGGCCGTTTCTCTATTTCCCGAACCCCGAATCCCTTGG